>Ga0194131_10003439_pt1 | contig 24996 bp, 19 predicted proteins | sample TA2KigO120mmetaG_FD_148631 | JGI IMG/M metagenome (GOLD analysis project Ga0194131, IMG submission 148631) | Freshwater microbial communities from Lake Tanganyika, Tanzania - TA2015053 Kigoma Offshore 120m | ecosystem: Environmental > Aquatic > Freshwater > Lake | place: Tanzania: Lake... | reverse complement strand
ACGTACGGCAAGATGAAGTTGTCGCCCATCGCTAAATCGCTGCGCGCCCTGATCCAAGCACCCATGGCGCCGACCGAGCAAGACGCCGCCGTGTAACGTCCACGCCTCCGACCCGCGCTCACCCCCTGGTCCCGTCCCCCGTCCGCATCGCGTGCCCGGCCTCTCCGCGCCCGCGTCGCGTCATCCCGTCACCCCGCGGCCCCGCGCCTGCCCCCCCCGCCGGCCCAGCAACGCAACTGGCTCCGACAAAGGCAAGGAGGTTGCCCCGATGACGATCAAGCTTCTTCCCAAGGTCGCGGCCGACGGCAAGGCGTCCAAGTTTGTCGGCACCGACCCCGGTCTTGGAAACGTCGCGGACTTCGAGGGGACCGTGATCGGAGAGATCGACGGTCGGCCCTCGCAGGGCACCTTCAAGGAAGAGTAGGCGGACCTCCCGGAGCTAACGGAAACGGCTATCGAAGTAGATTCTGCCGTCGCCGTTGGCTCCAGCCACGCGCAAACGCCAGGAGAATCTTGGCCTCGTTGAACTTGGTCCTGTGAGGACGATCCACTGCGACAGCTTCTACCTCGACGTGATCGAAATGTTGCGACGCTTGAACGCCAACGCCGCGCAGATGGCGGCCGCCGAGAATCGCTTCGCGCAAGGCGGGTACAACTGGCGGCGATGACGCGCTTGGATGGCTCGCCTCTTGGGGTGATCGTCAGGGGCCCCCTAGTTGGCCGCACTATCCACGAGCGCTAGGACCGCCCGCCGGATCGCCGCCGGTAGCTCCGGCCAGCCGGCCAGGGCGTTCCGCAAGGTTCCAGGTTCGGGCCACAGGTCGATGACACGGGCCAGGTCGTGGCATGCCGTATGCCCAGTCGGCCGGGGGGCAAAAGTCAAATATTTTACTTCTCGGTTATGTCACTATCCCTAGAATCCCACTTAGCCGGAGCCACCAAGGGCGGCGGGGACTCTCGCCAGGAGCGACAATGCAAGCCACCTGTCCCAAGTGCGCCGAGCTTCTCGAAGTTGATGATCGACACGAAGGCCAGTTCATTTCTTGCGGTGCGTGCGGAGAAGTCTTCCAAGCAAACACCGCTTATTTCGAGCTTGTTCCAGCATCCCGGCCGACTTCCAGTTCGTTTTCCAGCATTGCGGACGACGCCGAAGAACTTGCACCTCGTCGCCGCCGTCACGAAAAGGCGGCAATCTCAGGGTTCACGATTTTCGTCGGCATCGCGGTCTTGCTCATCGGTGGGTTCATTGCGGCTTTTCTGGTTTATCAGGATCGGCGAAATGAGAACAGAATTGAGCGGCAAAAGTTGGGAAAAGAAATCGACCAGCTCAGGTTTTTCATTAGCGACCTTGAAATGTCCTTGGAAAGATCCCACGAAGAGAAAGACCCTGAATTGAAGATAAATGTGGCCGACATCAGGGTTAACATCCGCAGACGAAAAGCCGAACTCTCGCAGCTGATCAAGAAATTTGACAGCCTATGGCCTTAGAAGGAATCTCGCATGTACCTCGACTGCCCGACGTGCTCCACGCCTCTTTTCGTGGCCAACGAAAACATTGGCCAGCCGGAAGCCTGCCCTCCACGGAATCGGGAACGACTCGCCAAACGTCAGGCCGGTTGAAACTCTCCGGCGTCATGCTGCCCAACTCGGAGACGCGGAAGCCCTTGGCGCACGCTGCCAAGTAAAGAAAATGCCGGTCCGGCCCGGTCAAGCCAAGAAACGTCGTGGTGCTCTCGTGAGCGGCGCCGAGCAGGCGCGCTAGTTCATCCGGGGCAAAGTCCCGACGAGCGTGGCGAACGTCGGTTTCCCCATTCGCCAGCTTCGATAGCCCAGCCAGCGACATGCAATCCTCGGCTGTCGTGGAGTTCGTCAAGGACGGCCATCAACCGAAACTGAATCTTGGCGATGTACGCGTGCGAGTTGCCCTTCGCGGCTAGGTAGCGGCGAAAGTCCTCGGCGTGCTCGGCCAACGGCGTCTTGGCATGTTCGTCGGCACGATCGACCAGCCCACTCGGACGCCTTCGTCTCTGTTGCCTTTCGGTCCGTGTAGCCGCGCACCTTGTGTCGCTTGCCGTCCGGCGTGTAGTAGCGAATCCACCAACTCGGGCTTCGCTTGCGTTTGGCACCGGGCCGGCCTGCGTTCACGCGCTTGCCGGTCTCGGGATCAACGTAGTAGGTCGGACGGAAAATCTCGGCCAAGGATCACCCCTTCACAAGCTTGTAACCCAAATAACAGCAAAGCCGGTCCACGGTGACGGTGGTCAGTTGCCGCTCGCCTTCAAGAAATCGCCACAAGACCGAGTAGTTGATGCCGGAGTTCTTGGCAACCTGGTACAAGCTCTTTCCGTTCTCTCGGATCGCTTCTCGAAGAGCGTCGCTTACCGTCGGCTTGTGAGTCTTCTCTGCCATACTAAGGATCATATGCTAGTTGGCATAGTATGTCAACTAACACATGCTGCACGTCCTCCGATTACTTGACAGTTAGGGCGAGCGGCTTGTTAATCATTCGGGTCAAGACTTCATGGTTTCGTCTCGCGACTTCTTGGTTCTCCGCAAGGAGCTTGTTGTGAGCAGCAATCTCTCTGAGTGTGTCGGGATCAGCGCTTCCAAAGGTCGGTTGCTCGCCAGAAAGAAAGCCCAGACCGCGCAGAAGAGTCAACGCCAGACTTGCTTCGGTCTTGGTGGCACCCCCGGAAAGGGCACGTTCCAACACGTCGAGGGCGGCTGATGCGAGCCCCAAGAGCCGACCGTGAGCCGCGTCTTTGATCTCCTGGCGACCTCCGTTGTAGGCTGCGATGAAATCGAAATCCTCCCGCAGCCATCGGTGAACGGTTGTGCGGTCCACGACCGACTCTGATGCCGCGTCAGTCACGCTTTTGCCGGCAAGGAGAGCGGCCAAGGCGGTTAGCTGCTGCGGGGAAAGTGTTGCATTTTGTAGCATGGTGAATCTCTCCGTACCCATCAGGTGCCTTTGTAGGTTAGGTTTCCACTGGCCGCACCGATCATTGCCAGGATACCAACACGAATCGCGTCCGGCCGGTCCGGCCAGCGGGCCAGGCCGTCCCGAACGGCCGCGGGCAGGTCCGGCCATAGGTCGATGATGCGGGCCAGGTCGGGGGGCAGCGTTGTCGTTTTGGTCGGGATTTGGTCCGGGCGCGGCGGGGATTGCGGTTTTCCAAGGGATTCTTGCGAATTGGCAGCGGATTGCAAATCCGCCATCCCCGGTTCAAATCCGGGAGGGGCCTCTTTCCATTCTCTCCTTCAAGAGTCGAGCATCCCCGCAGCATTTGCAGGGTGTGCCTCAGCTTTAGTAGCGGGTCCAGTTTTCACTCCACCCGAGCTACTTCGGTGCCTTGCCCAAAAAACTTGGCTAATTGCGTGAACCCGGATCCAGGTGCAGGCGTCTATTGGATTGTCCGCGACGAGCGATACTGACATCGGTCGGCGACGGGCGAAGTAGGGGACATCGTGCAGCGCAAGTGCGTGTGTTTCTGGTGTAATCACAGGCCAACATCGGCCCAGGCCCATTGGCTGCGCTCGGCGCTCGCGATGGATCCTCTGCGACTGTGTCACTCGACCCAACTGGGTGAACCCCAAGCAGGCCAGGTGTCACGCGACCCCTGGCTTTTTTTGTTGGGTAGGGGCAACGAATCTGGATGTAGGAGAGCCTGGCATCATCCGCCGGCCCCGGAAGCCGGACCACGCTGGTTCAAATCCAGCCATCCAGACTGAAAACGGAAGGGCAAGCCAACTGGCGACGGCACCCGGCCTGAACCCGGACGAGCGATCAGCCTTGAGGGTTCGACTCCCTCTCCTTCCGCTATGTGACGTGTCCGCTGAAACACGTGTCCGTGGCCGAGCGGCACAGGCGTCGGTCTTCCAAACCGGACAGGCGGGTTCGACTCCCGCCGGACACTTTGACCGAGTGTTCTTTGACAACACGGCGGACGATTATGGCCCGGTAGGCAACCGGCAGACCACCCTCTTCGAGAAGGAGGGATGCTGGGGGTTCAACTCCCCCCTGGGCCACTCTATTTGCCCTGGCGGACCAGTCCGGAGTGGTCGTCACTCTCTCACAGTGAAGAGCATGGGGTCAAATCCCATGCAGGGTACTTCTTCAATTCGCCCCTCGCCCCTCGGGGGAGAGGGGGTGAGAGGAATTGTGTCGGCTGGGCATCGGCGAGCCCAAGTGGCTGTAACCCACCCGCAATCGCTGTGCAGGTTCAACTCCTGCCCGACACACTTTCGAGGACAAAGGCCTTGTAGCTCAACTGGCGGAGCACCTGTCTCTTAAACAGGGGGCTGTGGGTTCGATTCCCACCGGGGCCACTGCTACTTTCTGGGCGTGTCGTCTAACGGGAAGACGGTCGGCTTGCACCCGGCAGATGAGGGTTCAACTCCCTCCACGGTCCACTGTTCGCAATTGGCCAGGTGGTGGAATGGCAGACACGCGGTCCTCAGAAGGCCGTGCCCACCGTGGCGTGAGGGTTCAAGTCCCTCCCTGGTCACTGTTTGGTGCGCGATGGTGTTTGTGGTGTAACTGGCAAGCATGCGACCCTGTGAAGGTCGAGGCGGCGGGTTCAACTCCCCCCGAACACCCTGCTAGCGCTGCCCTGTCTTGCGGCTTCAAGCGCCGGCTCTCCGAAGGCTGGCTGGCTGGTTCGACTCCAGCATGGGGTGCTGTGGGTTGTCTCGCGGATATCGAGCGCTGGGTCTACGAAGCCCGGTTGGCAGGTTCGACTCCTGCACGACCTACTCCTGGCCAGGCCCTCGGCAGGGGACTGAGGCTCTGAACTTCGGTCGAGTTGGTTCGACACCAGCACTGGCTGCTCAAGACTTGAAATGCCGGCGATGCTCGACAGGTCGGGCACCGCCCTCGTAACGCGGTCCAAGTGGGTTCGAGTCCCACCGCCGGCTCTTGTTTGGTGATGACGCCGGGGCCGGACGGCCAGGCGGTCGGTTGCAACCCGACATCGAAGCAGGTTCGACTCCTGCCGGCGTCTCTTGAATTCCGGTGTAGCTCAGGTGGTCAGAGCGTCGCGCTGAAACCGCGAAGGCCGCTGGTTCGAGCCCAGCCGCCGGAACTGGTTCAGGATGTGGGAAAGTCCGGCCATCCTGACTGATTCATTGTCCCGTAGCACAACGGTGGTGCGGCTGGCTGTTAACCAGACGGTTGCAGGTTCGAGCCCTGCCGGGACAGCTTGGGAAGGGCGAGCCAACAGGCATGATGGCACCCGGTTGGAAGCCGGGCGAGGCGAACAGCCCTTGCAGGTTCGAATCCTGTCCCTTCCGCTGTTTGACAAGGGCGTGCTCCTGGGAGAGCAATGCGGCTCCAACCCGCACGCAGAGGGTTCGACTCCTTCCGCCCTTGCTGTTCGTGGTTGTTCGTGAACATGCGTCTGTGGCCGAGCGGTCCAGGCACCACCCCGCCCAGGTGGACAGGTGGGTTCGACTCCCGCCAGGCGCTGTGCTTTCGCTCTGTGATGACGCTGGTGTGCCAGCCTGTCTGTCGAACAGGTGAGACGGGTTCGATTCCCGTACAGGGCGCTGACAACAGGCGCTTACGATCGGGCCGAAGCCAAGCGGCGCGGCGACCGTCTGATACGCGGTTCTTGGCAGGTTCGACTCCTGCCGGCCCGACTACTTTTACCCCCGTGGCCCAGCGGCGACGGCACCTCTCTTACAAAGAGGCGATCAACGCAGGTTCGAGTCCTGCCGGGGGTACTGCGGAAAATTGCGGAGTGGACTGGAGCCTGGTTGCCAGCACGGTCTCATAAGCCGTTCGACGCCTTCTCAATCCGGCCTCCGCAACTCGAAGGTCTGGAAGTGTTGAGGCCGCACGCCGCCCTGGTAAGCGCGGAAGACCGGGTTCGACCCCCGGCCGGACCTCTGCAACTGACAGCGGGCCAGTCCGCTAGGCTGCGGCAAGGTCGTGAGGATTCAATTCCTTCGCCTTCCGCTTCTGCCCCGATGGTCAAACGGAGATCCCGCCTCACTTCTAACGGCGTCTTGAGTCAGATCCTGGCCGCAATGCTCGATGGCCATTCAATAATTCCCTGGGCAACCGGGTGGTATCGCGACGTCGTGCCGTTCACCCGCTGCGCGGAAAGGAGAAAACGACCATGAACATGCCTACATGGCGAGCGCCGACGGAAGGCCGCACCATTGCGGTCGTGGGTGACATTTATCGTTTCCTGGCAACCGGCGAAGACACCAACGGCAAGTATGCCCTGTGGGAAGCCATTGTGCCTCCGGGCGGCGGTCCGCCCCCGCACGTCCATAGCCGTGAAGAAGAGGGCTTTTACATCCTGGAGGGCGAGATGACCTTCCAGCTCGACGCCGAGCGCATTGTGGCGAAGGCGGGAATGTTCGCCAACATGCCTGTCGGGACGCCGCATTCCTTCAAGAACGAAAGCGGCAAGCCTGCCAGAATGCTGATTTCAGTCGCGCCTGCGGGCCTTGAGAAAATGTTCTTCGAGTTCGGCGTTCCGCTTGCCTCGAATGCCACGACTGCCGCTCGACCGACAAAGGAGGAGATCGAGAAACTGCTGGCAATTGCACCGAGGTATGGCATCGAGATCAGGCTGCCGGGGCATTGATCCCATTCCTGGCGAGAATCTCGAAGCGGCAAGGCAAGTCGGGGCGATCCATGACACACGACCACGATCACCGGCGAGGTAGTCGTACAGCCAAACGGCGGCGCATCAGCATCACCCTGGTACTTGCTTCCGGCTACATGATTGCCGAGTTCGCCGGCGGATTGCTGACCAACTCCTTGGCCCTGCTCGCCGATGCGGGACACATGCTGTCCGACGTGGCGGCGCTGAGCCTGAGCCTCTTTGCCATCTGGATTGCCGAACGTCCGCCGACGCCCCGGCAAACGTACGGGTATCTCCGTGCCGAGATACTGGCGGCACTGGCAAATGGGGCGACTCTCATCGTCATATCGATATTGATCTTCGTCGAGGCGTATCATCGGCTCTGGCAGCCTCCGGACGTACTTGGAGCCGGAATGTTCGTTATCGCTGTTGGCGGGCTGGTCGTGAATCTGATCGGCCTGTGGCTGCTGCACGGGGGGCGAGGGGAAAGCTTGAACGTGCATGGGGCGTGGTTGCACGTTCTGACCGATGCGCTGGGTAGTGTCGGGGCGATTGTTGCCGGCGGCTTGATCCTGGCCTTCGGTTGGGAGTGGGCGGATCCCGTCGCCTCGATCCTGATTGGGCTGCTGGTGGTCTATTCGTCATGCTGGCTGCTGGGCGCGTCCGTGTCGGTTTTGCTCGAAAGCGCTCCGAAAGGGATCGATGTGGACGACGTTCGCCGGACGCTAAAAACCGTTCCGGGCGTATTGGCCGTGCATGACCTGCATGTGTGGTCCATTACAAGCGGACTGAATTGCCTGTCGGCGCATGTCGTCAGCGCCACTGGACAGGTGCATGCCACTCGTCTGCAGAACCTGCGCGATGCCATGCACCAGCGGTTTGGAATCGACCACGTAACCATCCAGATAGAGCCGGAGGGATTCGATGAGCGTACCGTGCACGACTGAGTCAACGCTCCCTTGATTCTGTTGCCGCCATGCTTGCTGCCTGGCGCGTCCGCTGCGCCGACGTTATCAAGGGATGGCGCAGGGGTCATGTAAAATCGACCTGAAGATGCACGAGATCGCCGGGGGAGACTTCCAGCAGCACGGCGTCGCCGGTGATGGTTGGTTCGAGGAGAAAGCCGCCGCGGGCATCGAGGAGCGCGGCACGGGCTGGATTGCGAACGCAGCGGAACTCTGCGAGGCCGCTGTGCGCGGCGCATTCGAGCAAGCGCGCGGTGACAGCGTCGCGCCGGCCGGGCTCGGGCTCCTCCTCGTCGCGCTGCATGGCGCCGGGTTGCATGCGCGACAGCAGCAGGTTCGGCGCGTCCAGATGAAACAGCCAACCGCTGGCGCCGATGTGCGGCGGCCCCTTGGTCGTCGGCACGACCACCGGCGGACTCATCAGGCCAAGCGCCGTCTGCATCGGATGTTCGCGGTCCAGGCCGATGCCGATGTCGAAGGTCGTCGCCTTCTCTCCCTCCGGAATCAGGATGACGTCCGCCATGCGGCCCTCGACGCGCTGATGGAACGGCAGTCCGCCCGGGAGAATGACCGTGCTTTGCCGGGCCAGGCGAATCTCGAGAAAATCGGGCGTTTGCGGGCGGTTGTGCGTGGAGATGAAGCCGGTGCCGTTGACGCCGCGTAACAGCACGGCGCGCTCGTCGCGCCAGGCAAAGCGTGCGCCGAAATAGGCATGCCAGGGGTAGCCGGCCGCGGGCTGCGCCGGCTCGATCTCGATGCGCAGATCAAGCAACGGCCTGCCGAGCCAGGCGCGAAAGCGCTGCCGGAAACGGGCCAGCACTTGCTCCTGCTCGCCCAGCAACACGCCCTCGCTGACAATCTCGCCCAGGGCCGGGCCGCTCGACGTGATCTTGACATGACTGGCCCGCATCATGCTGCCAGGGTTGAAGACCAGCCGCTGGCCCAGGCGATTGAGCCGGGTACGATGATCGCGGATGGCGCGCAGGCCGCCGCTATCCGGATCGACTTCCGCCTCGAAGAATTCATTGCGAATCGTGGTGCGCTCGGCGAGCCGCATGCGCGTGGCCGGCTGCACTGCGTTGCCCGGTCCGCCGCGGTCGATCCAGGCGAAGCCGAGTGCCGGAATCTCCACGACCACGCGTAGCTTGTCGGCATCGCGCTGGCACGCTTTCACAGGCCCGTCGATGGGCAAGGGCCCGCCGTCCGCATCCAGTTCCAGCGCCAGCCGGCGCAGGAAGCTGCACGGGTTCAGGATCAGGTAACCGGGACGGTCCGGCACGGCGCGGCTCTGCAAGCGCTCGGCGAGTGCGGCGGCAATGCGCTGCTCCAGCGTATCTAGCTGTGCGACATTCACGCCGGCGCTGCCCACGAACGGCTCCGCACTCTCGAGCTGCTTCTCAAGATCCTGCAGCGTGTCATGCACGTCGAGAGCGTCGCCGGCACCGGCCAGGGCGCGATGCAGCGCGGCCAGCGTCCAGCAGCCGTCGATGCGCCGCCGCAGACGTGCATGCGCCGCAAAGCCGCTCACCGGGTCCGGCCGTTGCAGACGCTCGCGCAGGTAGTCGAAGTGAAACTCATCCGCCGACACCGACGAGGCATATTCGCCCGAGACCGCCTCGCCGAGATAGCGTGATAGCGTCGTCCAGGAGCCAGGCAACGGCGCCAGCCGTGTCAGCTCGACGAAATCCTGGTACCAGGGCGCCGGCTCAGCGCCCTTGTGAACAAACGCCAGCGTTGCCGTATGGTCCTCGCGCGTCGTCTTGAAGAGATAATGTCCCAGGTTGAAGAAGGTCTGCGAGTCATCCGCGGGATGCGGCTGGCGGACGAAGGCCTCGATCGGCTTGCCGTCCGGCGACGGCCAGCTCACCGTGCACGTCTGATAGTGCGGCACCGCTCCTTCGTCGAAGCTCAACAACACGGCACGTGTCATGCCCGTCGTGCTCAGCAGCAACGGCAACTGAGGATGGAATCCGAAACGCTTCCGAGCATAGACGCGCAGCTCGCCACCGAGATGCGTGCGCGCCGTCGCCTGGCCTTCCAGCAGGTTCCAGAGCTGGGAATCGACGGAGAGGAGCGCATCCTCGCGCTCCAGGTAACCGCCGCCGCAGACCTCCACCTGCTCGGCCTGGAAGCGAGTCGCCAGTTCTTCCAGGCGTTGCGGTTGCTCGGCGGCAAGCTTTTCGAGCTGGCATCCGCTGAGGACGACGTTCAGCGGCAACCCATGTTGAAAGGTGGCCGGCCATGGCGCGGCCAGCGTGTCGTCTTGCGGCAGCAACAGGTCAACGAGGTGGATCGCCACCGGGTACAGGACCTCGCGTGCCGTTTGCAGCTTCTCGGCAGCGAAGCGGAGCTGGGCGTACCACGGCGGATCCGCGCTTGCCGATGCGTCGTCCACCTCGCTGGACACTCCCGGCTCGCCCGGCGGCGATTCGCCCGGCGGCGGCTCGCCCGGACGGTCCCAGTCGTCCCCCGGCGGTCCATGCTCGAAATCAACCGGCGAGCCCGCGCCCTCATCCTCGGGTGATGCTGAAGTCGCCGGGTATTCCTCGAAGTCCGAAGGATAGTCGGCCCCGGTCGGCTCGTCGAAGGTCGTGGAAGATTGCGCCGGCGTGTACGGCAGTCCGGCCACCAGTGCCACCGCATGCTGCACGTGCTCCCAGAAGGCGTCGTGATCGAGCAGGTTCTCGTGCTCCATCGCCTCACTGAGCGTGGCCAGCAACAGGTGACCGAGGCCGAGACCGAAGAAGGTCATCGCCTGCTCCATCGGCGTTTGCAGGAGGCGATCCGCGCCCTCCGGCGCGGCGCTGCGGCTTCTCAAGGTCTCGAAGAGGTTGGCGAGCGTGGCATTGCGATCGGCGCTGGCGCGGAACGCGACGGACCCGGCAGCGCGGACGCGCTCATCCCAGTCGTCCGGCAGGATCATCGGTGGAAACTCGGGCAGGGCATAGACCACGCCGGATCGCGGCTGCTCGTGATCGTAGGAAACCTCGCAGCGCGGCGGCCGGCTCGCGCCCCATAAGGACGCGGGATGCCATAGCGCGCTGTAGCCGTTCAGCCAGCAAGCCATGTCCTCCTTGCCGAGCATCAACGAGTTCTGTCCTGGATACGTGTACGGGCTCAGCAAGATCAGTTCATGCGCGTCCATGCTGAGGATTTATCAGGCTTGCATGGAAAAGCAATGGACTCAGACCGCTACGACTCGCTTCGACGGAGCAACCGGTCGGAGCACACGTTCAATGGCAGACTCGCGGGGTTACCAGCAGCAGAACCTGATGGTCGGGGCCCTTGACCGGCAGCACAGCCGTGCGGCCGTCGGGGACAGTGAACTTCGCCGCCAGCCTGAGCACTTGCGGCTTCGCCGGCGTCGAGGCCTGATCCTGGCGCAGGACGACCGTCTCCACGGCATTCTGGAAGTGGCGCGCAGCATACGTGACACGCAGCGATACATGGTGACCATCGCCCGACACAACGGGCTGCACGCTGCATTGGAGATCTGCCGTCGAGCTGTCGATGGTCAGCGTTCCGGCCTGGGCGTTGGCCAGGGTGATGCGCGGCAACTGTATTGTTACGGCGTCCGGACGGCTTTGCGACCGAGTCAAAAACCTGCGCAACTCCTGGTCGTCGAACGACAGGAAGCCGCCGCTCGCGGGCACTTGCTGGCTGCCGGCGGGCAGCACGAGCAAGCGAAGCTGCACTGAAACCTGGAGATCGACCTGGCGGTGTAGCTCGGACAGCAATGCGTCGATTGCCTGGTGCCCGTCTTCGCTTTGCTGGATTTGCAGCGACATGTTTTCGGGAACAAACGAGATGGCGCCCCGTCCGCCCCTGCCTTCCCAGCTTGCCGGCGCGACCCGTGACCGGATCAGCTCGATGAGCGGTTCGGAAAGGCAGAGCGGCGCGGCGGCCCGGTTGAAGCGAGCGCTCGGCGTTGACGGCCGCAGCCGATACAGGTAGCGCAGGGGGCTGTCGAACGAGGCGTCCGGCAACCGCTCCGTATCGATGGGCACCACAAGGTCGGCCACGCGGTACGTGCGGGTAATCAAAGGCGACTTGGAAATCGGCTTGTCATGATCTGCCCAGGCCACCGCACCTTCCAGAAACATGCACACGAGCAGAAAATACTGCCACATAAGACCTCTCCCTGACATGCCTGCCTTGACTGCGCGGCGTCTCCGCATCGGCCGTCCTATAGAGGTGAGCCGGCGAGAAAGCAACTGCAAGTGTCGAGATCGGACGATACCAACGAAGCTCTGATGCGGCCCGCTATCAGGGACGTCTCGCCCTCCCTCTCAATCGGCAGAGAGTTGCCTCCACTGTGGCCGTTGCAAAGTCGTATATCATCATCTGGACCAAACGCCGGCGGAAGCTGCTCAAGACGAGGACATGACCATGCGAACCACGCGTGTTGCAGCCATCAGCATGAACGGCCTTCTCGGTGAGCCGGAGAGAATTCTCAACGCCATCGCCGGCTGGTGCGAGCGGGCGGCGGCCGACAAGGTCGAGCTGGCGCTCTTTCCGGAGCTGGTGGTACACGGACATTGCACGCCCAATACCTGGGAGCTGGCCGAGCCGATCCCGGACGGGCCGAGCGTGCAGCGGCTGGCGCAGCTTGCCAGGCACTATCGCATGGTCCTGTGCGTGGGCCTGTGCGAGAAGGAGCGTGACATCGTCTACAACACCCAGGTGGTTGTCGGGCCGGGCGGCTACATCGGCAAGCAACGCAAGCTGCACCTGTCGCGGGACGAGGTGCTGCACTACAAGGGCGGCCGCGATATCACCGTCTTCGATGTCGGCCCATGCAAGGTCGGCATCGTCATCTGCTACGACAATCAGTTTCCCGAGGTGGCCCGCGTGCTGGCCCTGCGCGGCGCCGATGTGTTGCTGATGCCGCACGCGGCGCGCATCAAGATGTGGACCGACACGCCTGAGAGTGAAGCAACCGCCCGCCGTTACACGCACGAGTACCTGGGCGGCCTGGCGATGCGCGCTCGCGAGAACTTCTGCTTCGGCGTGCTTGCCGACCAGGCGGGCCGCGCCGGCTACGTGGACACCTATCCCAAGGACAGCCCCAGCCAGCCGCACCACGCCGGCGCCGCCCTGATCTTCGGACCGGACGGCGAGATCCTGGCCTCGTCGCAGCCGGACAAGGTCCGCGATGAGATGATCGTGGCCACGCTCGACGCCGGGATGCTGGCGAAGCAGCGCGCGCTGCCGAACTACACGCTGCGCACCAGGCGGCCGGAGCTTTTTGGTGAGCTGGTGCGCGAGCAGGTCTCGTGCTCGCAAGGATCTGAAAGCCGTGAATCCGTGCCGCGGTTGAAATCAGCATCGGCGAGAACAGAATGAAGTGTTGACAGCGAAGAAGTGAACATGCAGAACCGAGTCATGCACGACCTCAGCTCATTCACCTGGAGGATGCCGTCATGTCGGTAGTGCGTCCTGGGGCCGTGACCGCGGCCGGTGTGTTGGCGATCATCTACGGGGGCCTGTTCTCGCTGTGCGGTCTGGTGGGCGTGGCCGGCATGGCCGCCCAGGGCGGCATGGGCAAGAACATGTTCGGCGGCGGCGATCCCAACCAGGAGAAGTTTCAGAAGGAACTGGACAAGCAACTCGATCGCGATGCGCCCGGCTTCCAAGCATATCAGATGGCAGGCACGGTTATCGGCCTGGCCGCAGCGCTCGCCCTGCTCATCGGCGGCATCGGCCTGTTCAGCATGCATCGCTGGGCGCGAAAATTGACTCTCGTTGCCGCCCTGGGGACTATTCTCTTGAGCGCCATCCAGACCATTTACACGGTTGTGTACATCATCCCGGCCATGAACAACGCCTTTCAGGTCGCCGTGCCGGCGATGGTGCAGCAAAAAGGCGCCGGCCTCAAGGAACAGGACGCGTTGCGGCTGGTCGAAACCATGGTCACGCTCATGATCGTCGGCATCATCGTGGTGTACGTGCTGATCATGGTCTATCTGTTCATCATCGTCGTGCTCTTGAGCCGGCAGCATGTCCGCGCCGCCTTCGCCGGCGAGGCACCGGCCTGGAGCGACGCCGAGACGGAACGGCTGGGCGACTACGACCGTGGCGGCCCCGAGCGCGAAGACGACGGCTGGGGCGCGTCCGGGCCGCCGCGCAATCCGGAAGATGATTTTCGCTACCGGTAGGTTGCCCTTCGCCTTGACAGTATCCCGCCAGACTGTCTATATTCCCTGTCTTGTCGGAGCCGCAAGGATGGCGCCTGGCGGCTGGTGCGAAACTCCCACGGACGGGATTGGGTCATGATCCACCGGCGAAGTCAAATCTTGTGCGCGTGGTTTCTGGCCTGGGACGTGTTGCTCACGGCCGCTGCCTGGTTGCTTGCCTACTTCTTGCGCTTTCACACGGACTGGTTTCCCAGCGAGAAAGAGACGCCCGAGTTCCAATACTGCCTGCGGACGACGCCGATGGTGGTGTTGCTGGCGGTGATTGCTTATCGACTCTCGGGACATTACGTGGTCCATCGTCTGCGGCGCTTGCGCGAGGAACTGCTCAGCGTCGTCAAGGGAACAGGGCTGATGGGCCTGCTGGTGATGGCGGCCACTTTTGGCTTTCATAGCCCGTACGAGTCGCGCGGCACGATCCTGCTCTTCATCGTCCTATCTGGCGTTTTCACGTTGATGGCGCGACGGCTGAGCTGGTGGGCGGTAGGCTGGCTGCGCAGCCGCGGCTACAACCAGGCACGGTCGTTGATCGTCGGCACCGGCCGAACGGCTCGCAAGACCGCCCGCGCCCTGCGTGCCGCCAAGTGGATGGGCATCAAGAACCTCGGCTTCATCGAAGACCAGCCGAGTTCCTGGACCGATGACCTCGATATCCTGGGCACGACGGCCGACCTGCCGCGGCTCATCGACAAGTACATGGTCAATCATGTGTTCATCGCGCTGCCCATGCGCCGCTATCACGAGTCGCGGCACATATTCGACATCCTGTCGCGGTCGATGGTCGAGGTTCGGCTGGTGGCGGACATTCCAGACATGGCTGGCCTGTCGCTGACGACGACCAACCTGGACGGCATGCCGGTCGTGGGCTTGCGCGAGAGTCCGCACTTCGGGCTCAACGTCGTCGTCAAGCGCGTCATGGACATCGCGCTGGCGCTGGTCGCGCTGGTCGTGCTGGCGATCCCGATGGCGATCATCGCGCTGGTCATCAAGATGACCAGCAAGGGGCCGGTGTTCTATCGGCAGGAGCGTTGCGGGTTGAACGGACAGACCTTCCAGATGTTGAAGTTCCGAAGCATGCGCGTCGATGCCGAGTCCGCGACCGGGGCGGTGTGGGCCAGCAAGGACGACCCGCGCCGCACCAAGCTAGGCACGTTTTTGCGCAAGACGAGTCTCGACGAATTGCCGCAGTTCATCAACGTCTTGATGGGACACATGAGCCTGGTGGGCCCGCGTCCCGAACGGCCGGTGTTCATTCAGAAGTTCAGCAAGACCATTCCGAATTACAATGCCCGCCATGCCGTGAAGTCCGGCATCACCGGCTGGGCTCAGGTACACGGCTGGCGCGGCAACACCTCGCTGCGCAAACGCGTGCAGTTCGACCTCTACTACATCACCCACTGGACACCCTGGCTGGACATTCGCATCCTGTGGATGACCATCTGGCACGGGCTGTTCCACCGCAATGCTTATTGACAGACCTCTACAAACGGCGGCCGAATCGACGCCCGGCTTGAATGCTACGGCGTCACCGTGACCTGAAACTTCTCGGTCGAAGTAGTGATGCCGTCGTCAAGTGTGACGGTGACGGTGAAGGTGCCGGTGAAGCCCGTCCTGGGCTGGATGATGACCTGGTTGCCGGTGACTGTCACCGTGGCGGGGGCGGCTGGCTGGGCGTTCCACAGCTTGCTGGGATCGACATAGTAACTCGAGTCCAGCGTGGCGACCAGTGCCGAGGCCGACATGGTGGCGGACAGCGTGCCTCCCCAGCGGCGGACCTGACCATTGGCCAGGATCATGTACCAGGCGTTATCCTTGCCTTGCAACCATTTCTCTTGCAAGCCCTGGGCATCGGTGAAGTAATTGGTTGCCGACAGCAGGCCAAGGGATTGCTTGATCTGATAGGCCTGCGCGTCACCTGCGGGCACGCCGGCCGAGTAACTGAGCGCCAGCCCGGCAGGATTGGTAGCCGACAGACTTACGGTCGCCGTTTGCCCGGCCTTGACCGTCTGATCACCGACGGGATTGATCGTCGGCGCCGCGTAGTCGACCACGTTGACGTTGAAGGAACGGCTGTCGCTGAGTGCGCCGTCGCTGGCGCTGACCTGCACGCTGAAGCTACCAGAGAAACCAGCCAGCGCGTGCAATGTAAGCTGATTGCCGCTGACCATTGCGGTGGCGGGGATCGTGGGCTGGGCGTTCCACAGCTTGCTCGGGTCGCTGTAGTACGATGCGTCGAGTCTCACCATCAAGCCGGCGGCAGTCATGGTGGCGGCCATGCTGCCAAGCCACTTACGAAGCTGGCCGTTCGGCATGATGATATACCAGCGGTTGTTCTTGCCCAGGAGCCAACGCTCGCGCGCACCCTGCGAGTTGAAGCGATAGCTGCCGCTGAAGGTGAGGCCGTAGTATTGCTTGATCTGGTATGCCTGGTTGCTGAGAGCCGGTATCTGAGCCGAGAAGGTCAGTGCGTCGCCGTCAAAGTCGCGGGCCGGAAGCGTGAGCGTGAATGGCTTGTAGACCACCATTGTCTGGTCGGCGATGGCGTCGAATACGGGCGCGGAGTTGACGATGCTGACGTTGAAGGAGCGGCTGACCTTGGCCCGGCCGTCGCTGGCAGTGACGATGACCTGGAAGCTGCCTGAGTAGCCGAACGCCGGCGCAATCAACAACTGGCTGCCGCTGATCGTCAGGCCGACCGAGGGATGGCCCGGTGCCTGGGCCGAGAGCGTGATGGTATCGCCGTCGGCGTCGGCGGCCACCAGCTTGATCGACAGCGGCCCCTGGTTCTTGCCCATTGTCTGATTGCCGATGGCGGCCAGAGTGGGCGCCCGGTTCGTCCCGGTCACGGAATCCATCGCGGCCGAGAGATCGAGCCGCTTGAAATCCAGGCCTGTGTTCTTGACATTGTCGCGGCCGTACTCCCCGTCGTGGATGGTCGCGGCGCTCGACTGCATGAGTGAGAGGATGTAGTCTTGATTGGCGTTTTGACCCAGAGCATCCAGATGTTGATGCAGCAAGACGGCGGCGCCGGCGACGAAGGGCGTGGCCATCGAAGTGCCGGCCATCGTCTTGAAGCCGCCCCCCTTGAAGGTACTCGTGATCATCGCGCCGGGCGCCAGCAAGTCCAGCGACGGCCCGCGCTGCGAGAAGCTGGTGATCTGATCGGGCGCCGTGTTGTAGTCGATCGCGCCGCCGAACCATTGCACCGTGCCGTAGCTGCCGGCCCAGACGGCGCCCACCGACACCACCTGCTCGCTGATTGCCGGGAACGCCAGCCCCGGATAATCCTGGTTTGTGTAGTAGCTGTTGCCCGCCGCCACTGCAATGAACACGCCCTCGTTCTTGAGAGCGGCGAACTCATCGTCCAGGAACGCATAGGGATTGACGGTGAAGCTGCCGGCGCCGATCGACAGATTGACCGAAACGATGTTGTACGTGGCCTGATTGGCGACGACCCACTTGAGAGCGTCCTCGACGGCGCCGAACGTGCCCGAACCGCCGGCGTCCAGCACCTTCAAGGCGATGAAGTTGACGTTCGGGGCCACGCCGGTGTAGGTGGCGTCGCTACTGCCGATGATGCCGGCGACGTGGGTACCGTGGCCGTTGTCGTCCATCGGATTGGACGTGTTGTTGACGAAATTCCAGCCGGCGATGACGCGCTGGCCCCAGCCGCCGCCGAGCGCGGCGTGATTGTAGTCGATGCCGGTATCGATGACGGCGACGCTGTAACCTTGCCCGCGATAGGCATAGTCGGCGAAAACCTTGTCGAGGCCGATGAGATTCGTCCCCTGCATCGCCAGCGTGCCCACGGCGGCCTGCGATGCGTCAAGCATCGCGATGTCACCGATGGTGAATCTCTCCTGCCGCCATTGCTGATAGGTGTCAAGCGTGGCGGACAGCACGAGCCTGTCCTCGAGGATTTCCAGGTGCAGGGAAACGTGTGACGGAGGCCGCGACGAGGAACGTCCGGCGCGCGAAGTCGAAGCGGAGCCACGGCGTTGCCGCCATGGCCAGAACCATGATCGCATCATCGCATGGATTCCTTCGGTAGCCTGGCGACCACCCCGCGGCGCGAGCGCCTCCGGAGAAGCGCGTCTGCGCGAGTTGGCCCATGGCTTTGCGTCCCCACGTCGCCGTGGGTTTGACGTTGTCGGGAATCGATCAAGCGCCGGTGTGAAACCATAGCTTGGATTCTCGCGCGTGGCAAGTATCCACTTGCCTTGGGCCGTGCAATCGTCCGATGAAGCCAGTCACGCGAACAAACAGGCGATGGCGGTAGTGCCCGAGAAAGGAAGGCGCGGGCACCAAGAGTGTGCGTCGCCGCGCTGCGAGATCGGGCATCGTCGCCCAGCAGTTCTATCCTATGAGCCGAGGCAAGGGGCGTCGCGAAAAGTTGGCATAAGATGGTAGACGGCACCCACCGTGTGCCGTACTGCGCACACAGAGACGCGCGGGCCAGCCATCACGAAAGGAGCATGCCATGGCTTCCGGCACATTTCGGGCGGGGGACTTGACGGCAATCATCGGCGACAATGCCGCCGCGGGCGAGCACCGCGCCGGCTACAATGGCGTCTGGAGCCTGACGCACCGGCGCGAGCCGGCCAACCTGTTCGTGCCGGCGGTGGCAGGGCTCAACTTCGAGCATATCTTCGACGGCAGTCGTTTCGACGCCGACGGCCGCGGCCGCATCTTCTTCGAGCCGCGCCACGCTCCCATGACATTCCGGCAGGTCTCGAAGACCGAAGCGGAACTGCATCAGCCGCCGACGCCCACCTTTCACCTGGAAAGCTGGACGCGCTTTCAGCTCGTGGCGCCGCACTACGTGGACATGTCCTTTCGCTGCCGGCCCACGCAGCACGCCTTCGCTCACGGCTACATCGGACTATTCTGGGCAAGCTACATCAACGCTCCCGACGACAAGAGCATGTACTTTCGCAACGGCAAGCTCTGGCAGCAACTGTGCACCCAGCAGCACAACGACGAGAGCACCGTACGCCATCGCGACGACAAGCTCGAACTGCGTTTCGACGAACGCTTCCCCAACTGCTTGTTCCGCAACTACTCGCCGCTGCGCTTCGACGTGCCGTTCTATTACGGCCATTTTCGCGAGCAGACCGCGATCTTCATGTTCGACAGGACATCGGGAATCCGCTTCACGCATTCTCCCAGCGGCGGCGGTGTCAATGCCCAGAGGCAAACCACCAACCCCGCCTGGGACTTCCAGTTCCTCATCCCCAGGTATGAGGTGAAGGCCGAGTACCGCTTCCGCGCCCGTCTGGCGTATCGTCCTCGGTGCGGGCGGGACGACGTGGAACAGGAGTATCGTGCCTGGCAAAAGGCGATCGCAAAATAACTGCACCAGGAGACTCATCAGGGGACGATGTCATGCCAACGCGGGTATATTTGCTTCGTCACGGCGAATCGGCCGATCCGACGGTCTTTCACGGCGCGGAATCGGACATTGGCCTGAGCCAGCGCGGCCGGGAACAGGCCGAGGCCGTGGCGGCGTATCTTGCCGGAGTTCGGCCGCATGTGCTGATCTCATCCGCCATGCGCCGGGCCCGCGATAGCGCGCTGCCGATCGCGGGCGCCTGCGGCCTGACCTTGATCGAGGAACCGGACCTGCATGAGCGCCGCGTGGGCGCAATGTCTGGCATGCCATTCGCGCGTACCGAAGGCATCTGGCCGCAGACGCTTGCGCGCTGGACAGCGGGACAGACGGATTATGCGCCACCTGGCGCGGAGTCATTCGACGACGTGAAGCGGCGCGTTCTCGCCGTCTGGGAGCGGATCACGGCCACGCATCGCGACAAGACGCTGGTCGTGGTTGCGCACGGCTTCGTCTGCAAGGTGCTGCTCATCACGCTGCTCGAACTGTTCCCCATCGCCGACTGGAACCGCATCGGCCCCATTCGCAATCTCGCCATCACCGAGTTGCTGAACGAAGGCAACGGTTGGCGGGCGCTGCGTGTCAATGACGAAGTGGCGAGATGTGGGCATGATTCGTAGACCGACGACGCCCACGCTCGGGACTCTTCGGGCGGTGGAAGGCAAGTGACTGCTATTGCCTTGCCCCATTTCCTGTCCTCTGTTAGAAAGTCCGTAGTGTCTTGCCGTCGGCCGTCGCGCTTTGCCCACGCCCTTGCCCACCTTTGCCCAGGTTTCGATGGAGTGCAACATGCGTGTCCCGCTGCTATTTCTCGTCGTCCTGGCCACTGCTTCGGTCGCGCGCGCCGAAGAATCCGTTGCCCTTTCCAATGCCGTGCGCCGCGGGGTTGACTATGTCGAGATGGAAGGCGTTGCCTGGATCAAGGAACGCAACTGTGTCTCGTGCCATCAGATCCCCGCCATGCTCTGGACCCTGGGCGAGGCCCACAAGCGCGGTTTCTACGACCATCCCAAGAAGCTGGCCGACTGGACCGAGTGGTCGCTTCACTGGCAACACTGGAATACTCCCAAGGACAAGCAGACCGAAGCCACGGTCGCGGCCGGCAACATCGACACCATGACGAGCCTGATCCTCAGCTATCCCGCCTCCCTTCCTGCGGAGAAGCACAAGGAGCAGTTCGTCCGCTACGTTGCCCACATCGTTCGCTTCCAGCAGAAGGACGGTTCCTGGAAGGCCGGGGGCCAACTTCCCCTGCAGAAGCGCGCGAAGGAAGAGAGCGGCCAGGTCACGACGATGTGGACCATTCTGGCTCTCGACGCCTCTGGTGTTGACAGCAGTGCCGTCAAAGATGCGCGCCGCCGTGCCATCAAGTACGTGGCCAACCTACCGCCTGGCAAGAGCACCGAATGGTGGCTGACTCGCTGGCTCGTCGAACGCACCAGCGACAAGAAGAAGGCTGACGCGCTGCTCGCGCAGCTTCGCAAGCTTCAGCATGACGATGGCGGCTGGGGCTGGCTCCACGCAGATCCCAGCGACGCCTTCGGCACCGGCCTCGCGCTCTACGCCTTCACGCGCTCCGGACTCGCCGCTGACGACATGGCGATCCGCCGTGGCCGCGACTACCTGCTGCGAACCCAAAACAAGGACGGCTCATGGTCCACGAAGAGCACTCTCGCCCGCCACAGATCCCGCGTCCTCCCGACCTCACAGCACTGGGCCACAGCTTGGGCCACGCTCGCGCTCATGTTCACAATGGACGGCAGATGATCCCTTGTCCGATGAACGCCGGACGAGCGATGATGGCAGCTACAGGATTGCTATCCGGTGCCAGCCAGTTTCACGCGATCACGTCGTGAATCGGGTTGCCACCGTGGGCGATTGGAATAGGCCGGCCCTGGTGATCAGGCAGCATCAGGTGTGGATCGATGCCGAGCAGATGATAGATGGTGGCGACAAAATCTCCCGGCGAGACCGGCTGGCTGACCGGATAGGCGGCGATGCGATCGCTTTGACCGTAGACTGTCCCAGGGCGCGTGCCACCGCCGAAAAGCAAGCTGAAACCACATTGCGGCCAGTGGTCGCGGCCTGCCTCGTCGTTGACGCGTGGCGTACGACCCATCTCGCCCATCACCACTACCAGCGTTGATTCCAGCAATCCCCGGTCGTCAAGGTCCTGCACCAGTGCGGGGATGCACCGGTCCAGAAGGGGCAAGGTGAAGTCCCGCAACATGCCGAAATTGTTCATGTGCGTGTCGTAAGCGTGTCCGTTCCTGCCGAAGATTTCCTGGTGGACGCTGACAAACGGAACGCCCGCTTCGACCAGTCGGCGCGCGATGAGCACACTGGATGCGTAGAGGTTACGCCCGTAGCGGTCGCGCAGCCGATCTGATTCCTGCGACAGGTCGAAAGCCGCGCGCGTGCGTCCGGACGTGAGCATTGCCATGGCACGCTGCCGCATTCGGTCCATTTCTTCCATCGCTGAACGCGGCGGCCGTGCAGTTGACAGTGCCGCAACGGCATCGTCGACCTGGGTCAGCAGTCGCCGCCTGCCGTCCAGGCGAATCGGGGTAACCTCGAAAGGGGGATCGAGACTGGGCAATAATGGCTCGCCCAGGGGCATGACCGGATCGTAGGCATCGCGTCTTGGCAAGCGCTCGAAAGTCGGCTGGCAGCGAGCAAACAGTGGATCATATTGCCGGCCCAGAAACCCCCCGTACGGTCCGCGCCATTTCCAGCCCTCACCCCAGCCGGGATAACAAGGCAAACACACCGCTCCAGGCATGTTGGCTGGCCCGCGGCCCAGGTACTGGCACACCGCTCCGATATTCGGCGGATCGGTCGGCCCGGCCTCACTGAGAAAAGTGCCGTCGGTGTAGCCGGTCATGAACGGCAATGGTTGGTGCGCGTTGAAGCCATGAGTGAAAGTGCGGATCAAGCACGCCTTGTGCATGAGTCTTGCCAGATTGGGCAAATGCTCGCAAATCTGTAGTCCGGGCCCTGATGTGGCGATCGGCTGAAATTCGCCACGTATCTCGGCCGGGGCGTTCGGCTTCATGTCAAACATGTCCATATGGCTTGGTCCGCCATGCAAATCGAACATGATGACCGATCTGGAGCGGCCGTCGTGCCGCGCCGGCCTGCTTCCGCGAGCGCGCAACAGTTGCGGCCACGTCAGTCCGCCGAACAGCGACCGGCCGCCAACTCGCAGCAATTCCCGCCGTGTCGCGCTGCTGCACGGCTTGCCTACGGGCCCCAGTAAACTGAGCATGCACAACCCCCCGGAAGTATCCACCCTGTCGTCGATCATATCGCAGCAGGGCGCATGACGAATAAAATGCCCGGAAGGCCGGCGGGATGATCCGCTTACGAAAAGAAACAGGGGCCGGAAGTCGCTCTCCGGCCCCTGCGTCAGTCTATCTCTTTATCAACAGGTCTACAGCAGCTCACTGATCGGGTCGCGATCTTCCAGGACATACATCGGGCGGCCGGTCTGGTTCGGGAATGTTTGCGACGGATCGACATTGATGGCGCGGTAGATGGTGCTGAGGAGTTGCGACGGCGTGCAGCGGCGGTCGCGCGGCAGTTCGCCACGGGCGTTGGAGGAGCCGATGGCCTGGCCCATGCGCAGCCCGCCGCCGGCGACCAGGGCGGACATGACTGGCGGCCAGTGGCCACGGCCGTCGGCCGTGACATCGCCGATGCGCGGCGTGCGCCCGAACTCGCCCCACACCACGGTGACCACGTCGCGGTCCATGCCGCGATCATGCAGGTCCTCGATCAGGTTGGCGATGCCGCGATCCAGTTCGGGGAGCTGGCGGCGAAGCGTCATGAAGTTCTCCGAGTGCGTGTCCCAGCCGCCGTAGCCGAGCGTGACGCAGCCGACGCCGGCCTCGATCAGGCGACGAGCGGTCAGGAACTGCTCGATGCCACGATAGCGGTCGCGCGAGCGCGGGTCTTCGCGGTCGAGGTCAAGGGCGCGGCGGGTCGTGCCCGAGGCGATCATGTCGAAGGCGCGGGTGGTGAACGCGTCCAGGCCGCGCATCGTGCCGCTGGCGTCGATGTCGCGGCGGACCGAGTCGAAACGGGACAACAGGTTGCGGCGGTCCGAACCGCGGCGGGAATTCACATCGGGATTCTGGGTCAGGTTCGACAGGCCGGCGCCGTCCGGCGTGAAGGCGCGATTGGCAACGCCAAGGAAGCCTGGCTCGCAACCGATCGTCTGGCCACGCAGGCTGACGAAGGCGGGGATCTCGGGCTGGTCATTGCCGCGCAGCCGCGACAGCACGGCGCCGAACGACGGATGGCTGGCGCTGCGATTGATCTGCTCGCTGTAGCCGGTCATGCACTCCGAGTCGGAATGCTCGCCGACGGAGACCAGGGAGCGAACCACGGCCAGCTTGTCGAAGATGCGGGCTTGCCGGGGCATGTGCTCGCAAATCTGAATGCCGGGGACGTTGGTGGCGATGGGCCGGAATTCGCCGCGATACTCGGCCGGGGCCTCCGGCTTGAGATCCCACATGTCCAGGTGCGACGGTCCTCCCGGCAGGAAGATCATGATCGCTGCCTTGGGCGAGGTCGTGGCAGCCCCGCCGCCGGCGCTGGCCTGCGCCCGCAGCCGCAGCATGTCGGAAAGAGCCAGGCCGGTGCCAAAGGCACCGATCTTCAGAAAGCTGCGGCGGTTCAGACCGTCGCAAAAACGCTGCGAAGCGCCAAGCAGATTCAGCATCGCGATGCCCCCTTGTGTTTCGGACTCGTGAAGGCGAGGCTCAGGCAGGTGGCCAGCATTGGCCCCGGCAGGCAGGTAAGTCTAGCAGTTTCCTGATGTTGTGTCCAATCCTATTGCGCCGCTGTGCCGCCCTCCGACAGATCACGGGTGGGACGAGTCGGTCCCGCCTCGAGCTTCAAGCTGCTTGCCGAGCTTCACGAAACATGGAGTTGGCCGCAACCCATCTTGAAGGCTGGGCAAGAGTTGCCGGCCAACGCCCCACCCCCATGTGGCCGACCACTCGTCGTCGCAACTGGTTGACTGCCAATTTGTTAAGGCACGCGCTGGCCTGGTCGGCCAGGTTCCGCGTGTGTCAGGGGCACGGACAATGATACGGGTTCGGCGGCGGGCTCCTCTAAACATGGAGTTGGCCGCAACCCAGGCTTGATATGTCGGCTGGGAGGAGTTGCCGAAAAAATGAACCACCCCGATTTGGCCGGCAACTTGCTCTCCCGAACCCGACGCCGCACGAATCATATGATAGCAGCGTCCGCTGCTCATCCGGCCGAATGCAGGAGTGTCCCTGCCGATGTCCGCGCTGGCTCGCTATCTTCGTCTCTGGATTGCTTTCGCCACCGCGTCGGGCCGGGGGAAGCCAAGCGCATGCATAGTCGGTGTGGTGGCTGAAACTTGTGTGGAACCTGACCAAGGACCAGCGGGTCAACCTGAAAAAGATCTTTCAGTACAATCCGCAGACGGTGCGGGGCTACTTGCTGAGGGAAGAGTTCCACCCGTTTTGGGAATATCGAAGTGCGGGTTGGGCAAGGCGCTTCTTGAAGCATTGGACGACGCGCGTGCAGAGTTCCCGGCTGGAGCCGATGAAGAAAGTGGCCCGTACGCTGCGGCGCCATGATGCCATGATGAGCTGATCCTCAACTGGTTCCGGGCCAAGGACCAGTTTTCATCGGGAATAGCCGAGGACTTCAACTACAATGTAAAACTGACCATGCGAAAAGCGTGTCCGTCCGGCCAACCGCGTTCTTGACTGACATGGTCTAATCTCCGCAAAGGAGGTGGCCATGTCCACAACAAATCAGCGACGGGGTAGCAAGGAGCGGTTTTGGCGGCGGTTGCTGCGGCAGTG
>Ga0194131_10003434_pt1 | contig 25009 bp, 22 predicted proteins | sample TA2KigO120mmetaG_FD_148631 | JGI IMG/M metagenome (GOLD analysis project Ga0194131, IMG submission 148631) | Freshwater microbial communities from Lake Tanganyika, Tanzania - TA2015053 Kigoma Offshore 120m | ecosystem: Environmental > Aquatic > Freshwater > Lake | place: Tanzania: Lake... | reverse complement strand
CAACGTTTTCACTTTTAGCTTTAGCGACCGATATCGATGGGGACTGGAGTTATCAAAATCAAAGTTCTATTTTTCCGACGCAAACCGATTGTAAGGCCATTATTATGAGAAACTCTGGGCTCTGCTCGGTTTTGGACTGTAAGGCCATAATCTTCAATGCTTATGGTTATTGTCGCGGCGAAGATTGTCGTGCCATTCTGACTCGAAGTCCAGGTCGCTGTAAAACGAATGATTGCCGCGCACTCATTTGGAATAATGCGGGATACTGTGAAAGCTCTAATTGCCGAGCAGTGCTGTTTAACAATATGGGTTTGTGTCGGTAGTATGGTTCAGGTTTTTTAAGTAGAGGTTTGGGCCGATTGGCTTAGTGTTTATACTCGGAAGTAGACTAAGCTTGGCTCGATGTGATAAGTATCATGGTTATTGAGCGGGTGTAGCTCAGTTGGTAGAGCATCAGCTTCCCAAGCTGAGGGTCGCGGGTTCGAGCCTCGTCACCCGCTCCAAATTCTTCCTTAAAAAAATTTCAGAAGATGTTGCGCTACTCAATTCTACTTTCTTAATTTTAAAATTTTCTTCTGATCAACTATCCCGACTTGAACATAGTTCTCATTAAGCCAATTTTCAAATTCTTTCCCTTTTAGCCAGATAGAAGTATCTGGTGTTACAAACCAATCACTCACAATCATCTCAGGGGGGTGAGCGAACCAGTCCCCGACTAAAGATTCTTCAATACGAGTGTTGTACTGGTCAAAATAGAGATTGCTGATATTTCTAACCGGTATGGAACCACTGAGAGAGTGTGGGCCTCCATGAGTCAACCACAGGGTTCTTTTTCCGCTCACCCAGGGCCTTACATTTCTTGTGTAAAATTCAACGAAATCTTTTCCAGGTATAGAAAACAACAGACCCTGCGTTTTAAAATCTCTAATCGTTGTTAGCCGCGCTAAGGCATGAGTCGGATAGAAAAAATAGACACCCAATAAAAGGGAAGAAAATATAAAATAAAAGGAACGACGGCTCCACAACCCCAACTCAAGAGTTGTCACCATAAAAAAACCAAGCAGAAGCGGCGTATTAAGAAAGAAATAAGAAAATCTAGAAGCGCAGACCAAAACATTCACACCAACACTAAGTCCAAACATCAAAATCCAAAAAGGGTTTTCTAAAACGAATCGTCGGTTTCTTTTAATATTCGACCCTAGGCACAAGAACAAATTAAAAAGCACCATCCAAAATGCAAATTTCAAAAACAGCTCTGAAACATGAAACTCTTCATTAAACCAAAAGTAACGGCTACGCCAAGAATAGACTTGTTCTGGAAAAAGTAAGGGGAGAGTTAAAATTGCAAAAAAAACAGTAAAGGATAGCTTAACTTCCCTCAAAGAAATGGAAAATATTGTCTCCGATTTGTTTTTGTTGAAGATCCACTTTTTGTAACAAATCAAGTTAGTAAATAAAATAATTAAGTAAGAGCTCAACTCCGCTAAATGCTGAAGTACCCATCTTCGATCATGCTTTTCGGAATGGCCAAAGGAAATTCTCGGTAATGCTGTCTTTAACATTTGAAATAAATTACCTTTGGCTTGTGCCGCATCGGTAAACATCAAACGCACTAACTCTTCAGTGCCAATCTCTTTTGAAAAGTGCTGAAACAATAAAAAACTAACAAAACAAAAAGAGCCTAACAAACAGCCCCAAGCAAGCCATAAAGACTTGATTTTCCTTTTACCTTTTAAAAACCAATTCAAAAAAATTAAACCGCTATTGACTAATAAAACACCCAAACCCAAATTCTGTTTAGTGAAAAGGGCCAACCCAGCCAGCACTCCACTGAATAAAAGAAAAGAATATTTTTTTCTTTGGTAAAACCAGAAACAAAAAACACTACACCAGATAACTAGGCAGTAACCAAGAGTATTGTAAACATGTAGCGCGGATAGATGTGGGATACTTAAGGGGGCGATGAACATTAAAACTACGGCCAGAACCTCTTTTTTTTGGGTTAGCGAGCTCAAAAGAATGTAGACACCGGCTAGGCTTAATAACCAACAACCGTAATAAATGGGGTAGACCCAAATCCAACGAGGACCAAGCCCTTTAAAAACAGCACCAATCAGCTCGTAGGCCAGAGGTCCAAGGGCCGTATAGAAGTCCTTTCCGTAAACCCCGCCCAAATAGACTCGATATCCGGTCTCATAATCCCATCCAAAATCAAATCCATCCGCAATAAAGCCCCAACGCAAACCACAGAGAAAAACGGCTAAAAAACCCCAAAACGTAGGCTGACTCAAAACTACGGGGCGAAAAATCATTACATTTTTCCTTTTAAATTCCGTTGATTATAACAACTTTAAGGAAGGACATAATTCTAACACAATTTTCTATTATAATAACAATGTTGTTAGTATTTCGTAAACTTTCTACTGACTGTGGTACGTATGCGACTAAAAAAAATTGCGTTTACTATCTGGCTATTAACGATACCTTTTGAACAGTTCTCCTTTGGGCATTGGATTGAAAGCTATTACGAGTGTTTTTGCTCAATAAGAAAAAATGGTGCCGAAACATCCTGCTTACAAGAAGTTAATACTAATAATTCCGAATTTCGTGAATACCTTACCAATTTTCCCAGAGGGGATCCAGATCCCCAGAAAGCCGTATTATCAATCAGAACCGCTTTCGGAATTCTCGAGGAAAGAGTCCGATTACATCCCGAAGAAAGCGTCTGCCTAAAAACACTAACTTTGAATTTAAAATACGCAGGGATTTTTGCTGGGCATGAAAAAGCTTTAGCTCAAGCAGGCTGGTTAATTCGAATCTCGGCGTTGAGGGATTTTAGTAAGAAAGTTTATAGTGAAGCCCAGCAATGCTTCGGTCAGAAAGACTCAGACCAACTCAATAAATTTAATTTACCCAACCCGACTTTTTGTTATTAAACCAGTCTTAATTAAATTTTGTCGTTAACTACTTTTTCTTGCTTTTAAAAATCTCCCTCTGGAGGCCTCTAGTTTGCGGTAAGCCGAATCCAACAGAATAAATCGGTTGCCAGCTTGGGTTTTATCCGGATTAAGATCGGGGTGAAACTGTTTAGCTAGCTCCCTATATCTTTTCTGAATGAGCGACCATTCTCTGGCCTCTGGAATTCCAAGAACAGTAAGAGCATGAAGAAGCTCTTTCGGAATAAGTTCGATCGGCTCAGCTATTTTTGGTCGAGTTTGATTAGAGGAGTTACTTTGGAATCGGCTGTCGAACGCTTCATCTTGGAAACGAGTAGAGCCATTCTGTTTTGAGTGATTAAAAGCATGTTTCTGTTTCGGATTTGAAGTCTGCTTATTTGAGTCGAATAGAGAGGAGATAATTTTTTCTGTGAGCTCGACAAAAACAATTTTAAAAAACCAAATACAACTCGACATCAGAATCATCGGAATCCCAGTAAGATCCCATTTTTTTTCGCTGCTCAAGGTCTTTTCTAAAGATCCCGGCTGATAGTAAGTGTAATAAAAAGCCCAAAAAAACAAAAATCCGAAAGGAAAAATCAATCCCGAGGGAACTTTCTCGGTCTTTAGCTGAAGTAAATATTCAACTGACACAAAAGCTATTACAGACAGGTATATCGCACTGCTTTGCGAACTCGCTGCGGCGGTGTTGGCAGACGCCGGATGTGCTCGATGATGATAGAGGTGTTTTCTGTAATGACGTGCATTCATCCTTTAATTCCCTCAAAGCCATTAGCACTGCAATTTAGCCCCCATCTTTTTGAGTGTAAAAAAAAGGAAGAGTTGCCAAATTTTGAACCAAATCGGATCTCAACTCATGTATAGGCTTGAATTTGATAGATTAAATGATGGCAATCTCTTAGACAGTTTGAGGTGTTTTAGACAACTCATTGAAAAGAGGGGAAAAGTAAGTGAACACAGCTTGTCGTATGTTTAATAGAAATACGTTAAACCTAATAGAAGCCCCCTAGTGATTTGGCTTGTAGAGGCTATTGAGGCAGTAGAGATGGCGGAACTTGATACATCAGAGCCAAATCTCTGAATTATGAGCTTTGCATCAAAATCAAAATCTTTAGCAAAATTATAAGTTGCTTTCAGTAAGAGTGTCCAAGCCGCTACGTTACTGTAGGCAACACCATCCTCTAAAGGTTGTTCTGATACAGAAGGAAAGATAATCGAGCTAATATCAGCTCCGACTCCAATTTTTTCATCGATAGGAAAACTTATTCCACCGCTGATCATAGGCCCACCATAGGAGACACTATTGAAAATAAGCGGGCTTTCTGTTTTCGAGATGGTAAAACTTTGAGTTCCATAACCGCCTCTAAAGTAAACAATCGGTCCGGTGCTAGGTGCAAAAAGACTAAGCCTATAGCCTACCAAAAACTTAAATGCAGAAACCGACATTCCCACCGGTTCCGCCCCCGCAACTGTACTATTTACTATAGAGGCCACACCATAATTAAATCCCAAGTTAAGATAATATTTACTCGTTAGCCACAACTCTCCATTGAAAATGCCACCTGTCACCAATTTTGTTGATTTAGACGTTACTCCAGAAACTTTAGTATTTGAAAATGTTGCGAACATGGGGCCTAAATCCAAATTCACTATCCCAAGTTTTCCTTTTTTTACTTCAAATTCATTGCCCCATAAAGATGCAGGCTCTCTTCCTTCGGAGGCCTCCAGTAAGGACCCGACCTCCATCGGTGGGCTATCGGAGAATTGAACCTTATTTCCTCGGCCAACTTCGTGAGGTCTTTTCTCAACCATCACTTTTCCAAAAGTTAAATTCTCTTCAACTTGTGTGATCCCAATCAAACCTGTCTCTTCAAAAACTAACTTGCCCTCACGAAGCTCCGTGGTAAAAACCGAAACTTGGGTGCCCGGACGAAAAACACGCGCCCCACGATCAAGAACAACTAAATATCCGTCTCTTTTTATAATAGAAGCATCGAAGGGAATCTTTTTTACCAGTTCTGTCATCGCTTCCCGAGTAGCCAAAGTAAAACTATCCAAAGCATTTGGGTTAGAGACGGTTGCTGTTTCATAAGCGATGAGCTCGCCCGTCGCTGTAATGACGAGAGTTAATCCGATCTCATACTCATCTTCTTTTTTGAGGATTTCAGCCAAAATTACCGCCCGAGATCCTTTGACGTATTGATCCTTAAAAGCATCATCGTAAATTTTAAGTTTTTCTGTTGAGGTCGAATGATTTGAGAACGATCCTAACTTAGATAAAGATTGTCTAAAACTCTCTTGGTTTGCTTCTGCATAATCAAATCTTGGATTTGCTTGAAGCAGCGAGATTAACTCTTTCTCAATTTGTTCGGCAAAGATAGGTTGTTGTTTTTCGTTAAGTACTCCTACGACAAAACCTTTGTAGCTATACTGGTCATCTAAAGACGATGACCCCAAAGCAAAGACAGAGCCCATCAATAAAAGTAGGGTAAAAAATTTCATCATCGTTAAAAGTTAGAACTGTGTTTTTTAACTGCCCCTATTACTTATTGTAGGTTAAGTTACGATGAGAGTCACTCTTTGGAGCTCCAAAACACACCCAAGTAATGCGGCGCTTCAAAAAACAAACGTCTGCACACGCTGTGCCAAGCTAAATTGCGTCGACATTTGCTTTCTGTTATCTTGGCCACTATGGCTTTGAGAGCTCACAACAAATCTCTGCTCATTGCAGTGGCTATAACTTTTTGGATGCTTACTCTCTGGTTTTGGCCAGGCTCTTTAGACAACTCTTTCGAGGAGAAAGAATCCAAATCTGAACCACAACAAGAGGCTCTTTACCGTTCTGAGATCACTCAAGCTAATTTTGGGCTCTTAGGTGTTCGTTTCTATGAATCGCAAGAAGGACAACCACGTTGGGAAATTAATTCTGAGTTCGCCGAGCTTCATCGAAAAGAGAACTATGCCTTCTTGAAAAATGTTAATTCCTTTTTCTTCTCGGATACAACTCAAAATAAAATCAAATCAAAATCAGATTATGGGCGTTCTTGGACGGACAAAAATATTATCGAATTAAATGGAAATGTTTCAATTGAATCTAGCAGGGGTTACCTCTTTTGGATGGATCACTTAACGTACGATGGAAAACAACATGAATTCAAATCAGATGATCTCGTTCAGATGAAAGGACCTAATCCCAAACGTCCTGTCATGTTACTAAAAGGGGTTGGGTTGAATGCTCAAATCTCAAAAGAACATTTCATCCTTAATCACAACGTGTCATCTCAAAAAAAATTAAAAAGCGGAGACTGGTTGAAGGTCTTTTCAAAAAGCGGAGAGTTTTTTACCGGAGAATCTCGAGCAATATTTTTAGGGGGTGTAAAGTCAAAAATGCCCGGAATGAATATCACGAGTGACGTTTTTGAATTTAGTTCGGAAGAGGGGCAAGAAAACGTTCAAGCTTTCGGTCATGTGGTACTTAGAAACAAAGATAGAATCGGTTACGCTGAAAGGGCTTTTTTAGAAGTGGGCGGTAGCGAGATTATTTTAGAGGGCAAAGCTAGAATTGAATCTGGCGGCAATATTATTGAAGGCAAACGCATTAAGCTTTATTCAGATGATGATAGAATAGAAGTTGAGCAGGCGGAAGGAAGAACCACTAATGATACTGCGCGCTGAAAACTTACGAAAAAGTTTCAAGGGAAAAACTGTCGTCAAAGATGTCTGCTTTGAAATCTCAAGCGGAAAAGCGGTGGGACTTTTGGGCCCTAACGGAGCCGGTAAAACGACCACTTTCTATATGGTCGTAGGTTTGGTTAAACCCGACTCAGGTAAAGTTACCCTCGACGGAATTGACTTGGCACGGTGTCCCATTCATGAACGGGCTCGCCGCGGAATAGGCTACCTTCCTCAGGACCCCTCTGTTTTCAGGAAGCTTAGCGTCGAAGAAAATCTCTTCTTAGTTTTGGATAACTTAAAAATTAGCCGACAAGAAAAGAGAACAAGAGCGGAAAGAGCGTTGAGCGAACTGGGCATAAGTCGACTAGCCAAAAGCCAAGCACTAACTCTTAGCGGTGGGGAGAGACGTCGACTCGAAATTGCGAGATCGCTCATTCTTGATCCAAAGTTCTTATTATTAGATGAACCCTATGCAGGGATTGACCCCTTAGCGGTTCAAGAAATTCAAGGGATTATCAAAACCTTAAGTGAAAAAGGCATCGGTATTGTTATCACGGATCATAATGTTAGAGAAACTTTGAAGTCCTGTGATGAGGCTTACTTAATTAGAGAAGGAACCATTTGGATACACGGGAAACCTCAAGAGATTGTAGAAAACGACTCGGCGAGGAAACATTACTTAGGAGAAAGCTTTAGGTTATAACTATGTCAATAGGTCCCAAATTATCGCTTAATTTAGGTCAACATTTAGTTATGACCCCTCAGCTGCAACAGGCTATTAAGCTATTGCAGATGAATAGAATGGAAATGGAGAATCTAATCAACTCTGAATTAGTTGAAAATCCCACCCTCGAAGAAAGTTCCGAATCGGAAAGCACCATTCAAAGTATCGATGAAGTTCCTCAAGAAACAGCTAAGTCAACAGAAGAAAATCCACAAGCAAGTGAAGATTTTAATTGGGAAAATTACCTAGAAAATTTTCGCTCTACGCCTAACCTCCCTGTGTATCGAGGAAGTGATGAGGATCTTCCTTCCTACGAGAACACCCTAACATCGGCCGCCGACCTTCCAGAACATCTCATGTGGCAGCTGAAAATGAGCGAGATGACCGACAAACAAAAAGTTATTGGTGAAGTGATCATCGGCAACATCAATGAAGATGGCTACCTTCAGGGCTCCATTGAAGAACTAGCTCAAAAAGAAAATTTTGATGTTCATGAAGTTGAAGCCGTACTTTATCGCATTCAAGAATTTGACCCGGTCGGAGTTGCCTCTAGAGACTTAAAAGAATGTCTCCTTGTTCAGGTTTATGACCTCAAAGAAAATGATGATTGTTTAGAGGCCATGATTGAAAACCATCTCCCTGATTTAGAAAAGAAAAATTATACAGCTATCTGTAAAACTCTTAATATCTCTTTAGAAGAAGTAATCGAGAGAGTTAAAATTATCGAAGAGCTTGAACCCAAACCAGGTCGAGCTTTTGGAGGGGCCCCCGCCCATTACATTATTCCTGACATCTATGTAGTCAAACGAGGAGAAGAATATGTCGTTATGCTCAATGAAGATGGCTTACCCAAATTAAAAATTTCCTCCTTTTACAAAAATCTTTTAGACAAAGAAAGCGGAAGCCAACAACCAACCAAAGACTATGTTCAAGGCAAATTGAGATCAGCCGTTTGGCTCATCAAAAGTATCCACCAGCGCCAACGAACCATTTATAAAGTCACTGAAAGTATCGTTAAGCAACAACACGATTTTTTTGAAAAGGGAATTTCCCATTTAAAACCAATGGTTCTAAGAGACGTAGCTGACGATATTGGAATGCATGAATCAACCATCAGCCGAGTAACTACGAATAAATATGTTCACACCCCTAGAGGTATTTTCGAGTTGAAGTTTTTCTTTAATAGCGGCATTTCTCGAGTTCATGGAGCTGACGTTGCAAGCGAAACTGTCAAAGAAAAAGTGAAAGTTATCATTGCCTCCGAACCACCGGCCCATCCCTTCAGTGACCAAAAAATTGTGGAGCTCTTATTAAAGGAAAACATTAATATTGCGAGACGAACCGTTGCAAAATATCGAGAAATGTTGGGAATACTTCCTTCATCGAGACGCAAAAAGGTCTTTTGAAAGTAAAAAATTATTCCGATAGTAAGGTTTAGAAGGAGAATCACTATGTCACTCCACTTAAACTTCCGAAATATCGCCTCTACAGACGCTATCAAACAACACACTGAAGATAGGGTTGATAAATTTAAAAAATTTGTCACTTATCCCATGGAAATCCATGTGATTTTAAGTGTCGAAAAAACCTTGCATTGCGTGGAAATAACTTGTCACGCAGAACACAAGGATTTTATCGCCACAAGCAAATCGAAGAACCTCTATGAATCTATCGATGTCTGCTCTCATAAAATCGAAGCCCAACTGAAAAAGGAACGGGAAAAGAAAAAAGGGCACAATTCGGCTCATAAAATCGCAAGCCGTCACGCTGAAAAATTAGGGGCGGATGTCAAAGCCATGTTTCCGCATCTCGGCAAAGGACAACAAGGGCGACGCACGGGAACCGACCAAGACTAGCCTTAAAGACTCTTTAAACACCCAATTAAAATACCCAATCTATTCCACAGCTTGGGTATTTTTTTGCTTCTTAAAAGGGGTCAGTTCACTTTAAATATTTAAAGTGAACTGACCCCTTTCAATATTTAAAGGTAGCGGGGAGCAGCAACCCTCGGTTGACTCGTCGCATAATAACTGTTATAAACCGCCAACTTTTAACCCATAGGAGTTTCTATGCGCTCTTTCGGTTTCTTGGTTTCGCTCATATTATTAACTAGCTTAACTTTAATAGCCGAACCCAACGGAAGGACTATAGAAGGGTCCTGTGGCGATCATTGGTTCAAAGTCCATTTCACCGCAAACGAAAAAACAAAAAAAGCTCACCTTTATTATTCAGGTGACTCAGGAGAAACAGACGAATTTACGGGGTTGTTGGTCAAGGAAGAAGGCGATACGTCGTTTAGAATCAACTTCATCACGGCAGAAAAAGGCTATCTCTATATAGATGGTTCTGATCATTATCACAATATCTTCTGGGGAACCCTCTCTAAATCGGGCAGACCTGAAGACTCACAAGATCTAGGTCTTTGTAGCATTTACTAAATTTTTTATTTATCTTGTCGAAAAATAGGGGATGAGAAGTCTTTCAAAAAGATTTCCATCCCCTATTTTTATTTGATAATCACACCGAGCCAATAAATCTAAAATTCTTCCCACCTCTTCTTGAGAGTGTTTCTTCATTTGCTCAAAAATTTTAGAAACGAAAAAAGGATGGCTCCCGATTTGAGCCGCAACCGTTTTGGGATCGTTGATCCCCTGTTTAGAAAGTCGTAAAGCCTGTTCTATCATTCGAAATTGTCGCACAACAATAGAAAGAAGCTTGATATCACTCTCACCACTTCTCATCAGAAGATCATACTTCTTTAAAGCCGCCCCCTTACGCTTCATCGCAAGATCTTCAACAAAAGAAAAAACATCTTCTCCGCCTGAACTAGCCCCCATCGCTTCAACATCTGTTAATTGAATAGAAGCTTTATCCCCAACATAACAGTCCAACTTTTCGATATCAGTTGCTAAAAGAGAGAGACACCGACCACTACTGGAAACCAGCAGTTCCCACGCCGCAGGCGCGATTTTTTTTGAATGTCTTTTTTCAAAATAGCCAGACCACTTTGGCCATTCACGGTCGTAGGGCTCACGTATTTCAATAATATCGCCTTGAGCTTCTACCGCTTTGTACCAGCTCTTTCGTTTGTCTACCTTTTCTGCCATCATTAAAAAAACTGTGGAACTCGATGGCTGATTAAAATAATCTCGAAGAATTTCCAACTGACCTGAAGATACGCGATCAAATCGCTGACAAACTATCAATCGTATTTCTTCTTCGGAACTGAAAAGACCAGGAAGCATTTCTAAGGAATTCAATAACTGACTGGCATTTAATCCTTCCCCATCCCAAAGTTCATAATTCAAAGCTTGACCCACATCCCCTTGAATAAACCTCCTCTTAAATTGATTAAAAATTTCGTTCGACTGAAAGGGCTCTAGTCCAACCACCAAACACAAAGGCTTCCAGTCACCAACTTCTAAACTCTTAAAAACTTTTTGTGCTGTACTTACCATCTTACAAAATCTCCACCATGCTATCGTAGAGATCTCTCATCATATCTCGAGCAATATCACTGTAACGGGCATCAATTAGCGATTGAGTGTATGTTCCAAACCCGCTGGCGGCTTCTTTATCGCCGGTTCTAGCTAAATAAGCACTCACAATCCTACTGCCGCTCACCGACTGACTCCAAATAACTTTTTTTGCCTCTCGGTCAAATAATTCAACTCGCACAGTAGCTACGAGGTTGATTTGATCGGGAACGGTCGAATAAGACTGTAATTTATTAACACCAGGAGAGGGCGCATAAAGAGCAGTAGGTTGATAAGTGATCTTTTCTAGGAAACCTCTAATTTCAAAAGGTGTTGTTTCTCGATGGTTCACTAATCGAAACTGCTGATGCAAGGTAAGCTCTCGCAAAAGGGCATTGGTAAAGACCATTTCGGCACCCAGCTCCTCTGTCTCATTAGAAAAGATCGAGACAAATACTCCTTTGGGTTGGTCGAATACGTTTTTAAGTCGATGAGAAAGTGTGTAACCACATCCCTCGATTCCCAACAGTAATAGAAGAAAAAAAGCTCTAACCCACAACCACATTAGCAATTTTCTCCGGAACATAAATAAATTGTCTAAGAGTCTTTCCTTCAATGAAGGGCTTAATCTTATCCATCGCTAACACTAGTTTTTGAACGTCGTCTTTAGTAATACCTTTTGCCATTTCGACTCTGTCTCGCACCTTGCCATTAACTTGTACAACAAGAGTGAACTTGCTCTCAACTAAAAGTTCAGGACGATACTTGGGCCACTCAGCCGTTGTAACGAAAGTTCGATGGCCCAATTCATGCCACAACTCTTCCATCATGTGAGGAGCGAAGGGGGCTAAACACAAAAGCAAAGACCGCATCGCTTCTTGCAGTGTCCACTTCGCTTCAGAAGAAGAGAAAAACTTTTCATTGTCAGCTAGTGCTCCATAAAGCTCGTTTACAAGCTCCATCGCAGCGGAGATAGCTACGTTAAACTTCTCCGACTCAATATCATCCGTCATTTTTTGGATCATCCAATGAGTCTTTCGACGAAGAATCAAACACTTTTCTGAAAAAGAAATTTCGCTCTCAGGAACCATCGGATCGGCCAATGAGGATTGATGTTGATAAAACAATCGCCAAATTCTCTGTAAAAACCGATGGCAACCCTCCACCCCTTTCTCATTCCAATCCAGATCTTTTTCCGGAGGGGCTGCAAAAAGACTAAAAAGTCGGGCAGTATCAGCACCAAAACGATCCAAAATCGATCCGGGAGTTACCACGTTCCCCTTGGACTTAGACATCTTGGCTCCGTCTTTAATAACCATCCCTTGAGTGAGTAACCGCGCAAAGGGCTCATCGCCTGAAAGATATCCCCAGTCTCTTAAAATCTTGTGGAAGAATCTAGAGTACAACAAATGCATGCAAGCATGTTCCACACCCCCGACATAATAATCGACGGGCAACCAATAATCCGCTTTGGCTTTCGAAAATGGGCCTGTCGAACAATGAGGATCGGTGTACCGGGCATAGTACCAAGAGGACTCTACAAAGGTGTCCATCGTGTCTGTTTCCCGACGAGCCGGTTTCTGGCATTTAGGACATTGGGTCTTACTGAAAGTAGGATGATGCTCTAGTGGGTTGCCCTGTTTTCCGGAGAAGATCACATCCATCGGCAAAGAAACGGGCAAATCCTTTTCGGGAACCGGAACCGTTCCACAATTCTTACAATAAACAATGGGAATCGGAGCCCCCCAAAACCTTTGGCGACTAACCCCCCAATCTCTTAAACGGTATTGAATCGTTGAAACACCTAATTTTTTCTTTTCGAGTTCCGTTAAGATTGCCCCTTTGGCCAATTCATTATCTTGACCACTAAAAATTCCACTGGCCACCAGCACTCCGGGGGCAGTGTAGGCTTCTTTAAGCGGTTCACTCGAGTGTTCCCCTTCAGGAATAATCACCCGTTTGATTGGAAGTTGATAAGTCGTTGCAAATTCAAAATCTCTTTGATCGTGAGCAGGAACGGCCATGACCGCGCCCGTCCCATATTCCATAACAACAAAATCACCGACCCACACCGGAATTTTTTCCTTGGTCAAAGGATGGATAGCATAACTTCCAGTGAAGAACCCTTTTTTCTCTTTTATCTCTTCATCAGGTCTTCTAAGGGCAACGGCTTTTTTTATTTTTTCAAGCTGTTCTATACTTTGGGGGGCTTGACAAAGTTTTGCTGCAAGCGGGTGAGCCGCAGCAATCGTGACAAAAGTCACGCCAAAAAGTGTATCGGGGCGGGTAGTAAAGATCTCTACTTTTTCAGAACTTCCCTCAATCTGAAATTGGATTCTGCCACCTTGGCTCTCACCAATCCAGTGCTTCTGCATGTCCAGAACACGCTGCGGCCATTTTTTTTCAAGCTGTTCATGTCCTGATAAAAGTTGATCGGCATAAGCTGTAATTTTGAAATACCACTGACTTAAATTTTTGACTGTGACAGGAGAATCACAACGCCAACAGGCCCCCTCTTGAACCTGCTCATTAGCTAAAACGGTTTCGCATTTAGGGCACCAATTGACTTGTCCTGTTTTTTTATAGGCCAAATCTTTTTCAAAGAATTGGGTAAAAAGCTTCTGCTCCCAACGATAATATTCGGGCAAGCAAGTGGTCACTTCACGATCCCAGTCATAGCCGATACCCATGCTTTTAAGTTCCACTTTCATTTGGGCTATATTTTGTAGGGTCCACTCTCTAGGGTGAACACCTCGCTGAATGGCTGCGTTTTCCGCGGGAAGACCGAAGGAATCCCAGCCGATAGGCTGGAGAACATTAAAACCCTTCATGCGTTTATAACGAGCAATAATATCTCCAATAGAGTAATTTCTTATGTGACCCATATGGATATTTCCACTAGGGTAGGGAAACATGCACAAACAAAAATATTTAGGTTTGTGGCTGTCTTCATCGGCTTTAAAGACATTTTGTTCTGCCCAAAGCTGTTGCCACTTGCCTTCTATACCCTTCGGAGCGTACTTTTCACTTACCATAATTTTTTGACTCTAAGCTTTTAAAGTCCCAGAGTCTAGCCTAAGGAGATTTCTAATGAAAGAAGTAGTCATATTGTCGGCTCAACGAACTGCGATTGGAGGTTTCTTAGGTTCTCTCAAAGATGTCACAGGCCCCAAACTAGGAGCTGCAGCGATTCAAGCAGCCGTGAAAAGAAGCGGCGTGTCACCAGAAGAGATTGAGGAATGTTTAATGGGTTCTGTTTTAACTGCAGGTGTAGGACAGGCTCCTGCTCGACAGGCCGCTATTTTCTCAGGCCTAGCGAACAGCGTTCGGGCAACAACACTTAATCGGGTTTGCGGCAGCGGGCTTAGAACGGTCATGTGGGGTTCACAAATTATTCAATGTAGTGATGCGCAAGTGATTGTTGCAGGTGGTATGGAGAGCATGAGCAAAGCACCTTATCTTTTGGACAAAGCTCGAGAGGGTTATCGGCTAGGCAATGGAAAACTTATCGACTCTATGGTTCACGACGGTTTGTGGGATGTTTACAACAATCTTCACATGGGAGATTGCGCTGAACTTTGTGCCAAAGAAAAAACTATTTCTCGTGCGGAACAGGACCAATTTGCTTTAGAAAGTTACCAACGAGCTCAAAATGCTATTTCCCAAGGTAAGTTTACCGATGAAATCACCGGGATTGAAGTTGTCATGGGTAAGGAAAAGAAAATCTTTGATAAAGATGAAGAACCTTTCAAAGCTAAACTCGACAAATTAGGGGATTTAAAACCGGCTTTTCAAAAAGAGGGAACGATTACTGCCGGAAACGCAAGTTCTTTAAGCGACGGAGCCTCTGCTCTGGTTTTAGCTTCGGCAGACTATGCAAAAAACAGAGGGCTTAAACCTATCGCAAAAATTATTGCTCAAGCTAGCCACGCCCAAGCACCGGAGTGGTTTACAACAGCACCCGTTGGATCCATTGAAAAGTTACTACAAAAAGCCAAGATGAAACTCTCTGAAATCGATCTCTTTGAAATTAATGAAGCCTTTTCGGTAGTCGCCTTAGCCTGCATCAAGGAGTTGCGTTTGGATCCTAATAAAGTCAACCTCCGAGGTGGTGCTGTAGCTCTAGGCCATCCCATAGGAGCTAGTGGAGCTAGAATTTTAACAACTTTAATTCATGGGCTAAGGGCTGAAGGAAAACGTTATGGAGTAGCAAGTCTCTGTATTGGCGGAGGAGAGGCTTCGGCTCTTCTAGTCGAAGCTTTTCAATAATGGCCTCGAAACTTTTATACCTGCTCCCTCTGAGTGGGCTTTTTGAGAGGCTCAAACGGCCATGAAGCTTGTTTAAGACGCTGAATTAATTTACCTTTTTGGAATGGGTCGAATTATCAAATGAAACTCCAAGAAAACTTATTAAATCTATTAGGCTTGGTCCTCTATAGGTCTTTGCAATTTAGGAAAAAAATCTATCGGACCAGCCTCTTAAAAAGCCCACTCAAAGGGAGCACATATGAAACTTTTTACCCTTTTTGACGAGCCGGATTTAACTCGAAGACTAAATTCTGAAGTGAGTTCGGCACTCGTACGAAAAGCCCAAGATCATAATCAGGTCGAGACGACTCTTAAGATGAAATCAAAAGCTTTAGGGAGATTAAAATTCATCAAACTTCATCTGTTACATAAGGAGTTCTCGGGACACCCAACTCACATAAGCCGTATGTTAGTCGCTTCCGGTCGATATGCTAAGCGAAGTTTAAAATTGATGAAAATTCGATTTTGGGAGAGTCAATGAAAGATGAGTTTCAACAACCTTTTCGAATTCATCAATACCACTATTCGGTTAGTTCTTCCGACGGCATCAGTTATCAAATGTTTTTCATTCAATCGGCTCTAGCACATGCGGGAATATCGGGCTCTGTTTTTGCCACCCGACTTAATGATATTTCTTCTCCTAAAGCCTTTAAATTGGATTTCGAAAAAATGTGGGATTGTGATCTATTACTTATTCACCACTCTCTTGGAAATCCTTCTCTAAAACAATTAAACCACTTAGAAATTCCAAAAGCTTTGATCTATCACAATATTACTCCCGCCCAGTTTTTTCCCCACGACCCAACATTGTCGGCACTAAGCGAATTGGGACGAAAGCAACTACAGATTCTTAAAAAGGATACGATTGCTGCCTTCACAGGGTCGAAATTCAATTTTGAAGAGTTAAAAAAACACCTCTTTCACCAACCGCAACTCTTACCCCTCTTAGACATTCCCGAGGACTTAAAAGAAGTAAAAAAGAAAAAACAGAACTCTAAAAAAGGGGCTCCGAAGAACCTACTTTTTGTCGGCTGTTTGACTCCTCATAAAAATCAAAACCAATTAATTAAAACCTTCTATTATTTAAAAAAGCTTCTCCCCAAGCACTCAAAACTTTACCTTGTAGGAAGTCAGGATCCCGTTTTTTTATCCTATTTAAACCTTCTCATTAAGCAATTAAATTTGAATTTGGAAATTAAACTCACTGGAAGAGTGACTCGAAAAATATTAGAACAGCATTATGAAATGGCCGACGCGTTTGTTTGTCTGAGCAAACATGAGGGTTTTTGCATTCCCTTAGTGGAAGCGATGAGCCGACAAGTTCCCGTCTTCTACCTAACCACACCTGGGGTTAAAGAGACGATGGGAAATAGTGGAGTCGCACTGCACACTGAGGATCCCTTTGAAGTAGCACAAATTATTTATACGGTTTTAGAAAACCCTAAAGCCCTCTCTGCAATCCTAAGATCTCAACACCGTAGATTGATTGAATTAGGTAGAGAACACAACGTGGACCGGGTTCAAAAAGTGCTCCTTAAGCTAGTAAAACAGGTTAGAAGCACCCCTTATTTCCAAATCAACCGACGAGAGTCAGAGCAATTTATAACAGCATAGACACAACACAAACAAACTGCCCTTTCGGAGCCTTTTTTCGCATTGCTTCTTTCTTTTCGGAACAACTCGCTCTACAACTAGCGCTCTCATGTTACTATTTAAACACCACAGATTCTTTCTAACTTACACAATCTTGCTGGCTTTTGCTTTTCTAAACAAATCAGCAACTGGGTCATCGCTAGGTGGAAAGTGGAATTATGAAAAAGCAGGTTCGATTAAGTCCTTTTTCGGATTTCGCAATCTAAATCAGCAAAATGTTTTCGAAAGAAACCATATTTTCTTCAACGAAGATCGATTTCGAATTCAAGGAGCTTTAACCCATCCCAACTTTAGACTTGAGTTTGCAGACGAGGCCTTTGTCTTTGTCGAACGGAGTAATCCATCCCCCCTTCCCCTTCCCAATTTTTCGACCACTTCGGCTTGGAAAGCGAGTTGGAATTTACTAGAAAGAAAAAATCTTTTAATCGTAGGTCGACTGGATCGCTTTTTCGCTCAGTTTCTTTTTGGCGACTTCCAAATAATTGTTGGAAAACAAGTTATTGCAATAGGAGTGGGACATATTTTTACAGCGGTGTCGCAGGTTCAAAGATATCTGTTTGACTTCATCGATCAAGAATTTCCTAAAACTGAAGATGCAGTCAGTTTTATTTGGGGCGGACCTGTCCAGGTGGAAGCCAGATTTCTTCCAAAAACATCAGAACAGCGCGAGCAAAATTTTCATTTTCGAGTCAAGGGTAATAAAAACGGCTTTGATTTTGGACTTACTAGTGGCCATTCGGATGATAAATATTTCTTAGGCCTAGAAACCGCAGGCAACATAGGAGAAGGACTTATTCGTTCGGAGATTGTGGGGTACGACGCTTCTGGAAGGAAGTATCTGCAAGGATTAATAGGCTTTGATTATGTCTTTTCTCCAAAGTGGAGCGGAAAGTTAGAGTTTTTTTACAACGGCTTCGGTCAAAGCAAAGATTATGTGTTTGAACCTTTTATTCACCGCACAGCCCCTTTTCGTGGACAATGGTATGGAGCTCTTTTGGTATCTTGGGAAATTCACCCTCTCTTAAAGTCTCATTGGTTGAGTGTGGTCAACCTTAGAGATCCGTCGACTTTAACCCATCTCTATTTCGACTATTCCTTAAGTCAAAGTGTCGATCTACTTTTAGGGCAGTTTTTCAATTTAGGAAATAGTCAATCGGAATTTGGTGGAAGACTTTTAGTCTCTCCTCCTAACTTTGAGTTGGGTGCCCCAAACATCACTTATGCTGCACTCCGTTGGTACTATTAAAGATAAAGGCTTTCAGTTGACTGTCAGCAAAAAAAATACAATTCTAATTACCTTAATTGAGGCATATGCAGTGAATTTTGAAAATTGGCTACAACAGACCGCTCCAACTATTCCCGTTACATCAGCTCTTGCTGTATTAAGACTAACTGAACAAGGAGCTACGGTTCCTTTTATTGCTCGATACCGAAAAGAGCAAACACAGAATCTCAACGAAGTCGCTATTCAAACAGTCATTGATCAAAAAGAATCTTGGGATACTTTGATCAGACGACAATCGTTCATCGCAGCTGAAATAGAATCTCAAGGAAAACTTACCCCGGAACTTAAGAACACTATTCTGTCTACTTTTGACTCAACCCTTCTAGAGGATATTTATCTTCCTTTTAAGAAAAAGAAAAAGACCAAAGCGACACTGGCTAAAGAAGCGGGGCTAGAGCCATTGGCCGATTGGATTTGGAATTGCGGTCATGGTCTAGAAAAGCCGAAAGAGGGTCAGACTTTAGAGCTGTGGGCTTATACTTTTCGAAATGAAGAGAAAGCTATTACGGAAGCTGCTCAGGCTATCAAAGGGGCACAAGATATTTTAGTCGAAAGAATTGCCGAACTTCAGGATCTTAGACAATTTGTTCGAAAGCAACTTTTCGAAAATGGTTTTGCAAAAACGGGTAAAGGCGGCAAAGTCAAACCCAACAGCAAATACGAAAAGTATTTTGATGCTCAAGAGCTCATCAAACATTTACTGATTCCTCAAAATTCCCATCGATACTTGGCCATGCGAAGGGGCTGGATTGAAGAGGAGTTAACATTAGAATTTGGTGGAGATCCAAAGGACCAGGTCTTTGACGCTCAATTAGTTGGCTCTTTTGAAAAAGCTGCCGTCATGGTGTCTGATTCACCCGGTGCTGAAGTTTTGATTAATGCGGCTCGGATTGCCTACAAAGCCTACGTTCGGCCCAGTATCGACAATGAGATCCATAAAGCCCTCAAAGCGGTCGGCGATGAAATGGCGATCAGAGTTTTTGCTGAAAACGTAAAAAAACTTTTGTTGGCTTCCCCTTTTGGTTCTAAAGCGGTCTTAGCGATAGATCCCGGAATTCGCACAGGTTGTAAGATGGCTCTTATCGATGATTCGGGAAGATATTTAGGAAGTGCTCTTCTTCATTTGCAAACCGAGGAAGAAAAACAGACTTCAAAAACTCTTCTTTCTGAAATCATAAAAGCTCACCCTTTAAAAGCTATCGGTGTGGGTAACGGTACGGCCGGAAGAGAGACTGAGATTTTTGTTAGACAACTCGTCAAAGAATTGGGACTTAATTTGCCCGTTGTTTCCGTGAATGAAGCTGGAGCCAGCGTTTACAGTGCGAGTGAAGCTGCAAGAGAAGAATTTCCTGATTTGGATGTTACCGTTCGCGGAGCTATTTCTATAGGTCGAAGACTTCAAGACCCTCTAGCCGAACTAGTAAAAATCGACCCTAAAAGTATTGGAGTGGGCCAATACCAACACGACTTAAGTCCGCATAGCTTAAAGAAGTCACTCGATAATGTCGTTGATTCCTGTGTGAACTCGGTTGGAGTGAATTTGAACACGGCTTCTCATCACCTGTTATCCCATGTTTCGGGTATTGGTGAAGCTTTGGCTAAACACATCGTCGCTTTTCGAAATGAGAAAGGACTTTTTAAGTCGAAGATAATGCTACTGGAAGTTCCACATTTTTCTTCCAAAGCCTTTGAACAAGCAGCCGGGTTTTTAAGAATTCCCGAGGCTGAAAACCCATTAGATAATACTGGGGTCCATCCTGAAAGATATGAAGCTCTACAAAAAACTAGTGAACGCCTCTTAACAAATATTAAAGATTTAACCGGTGGTGGAGCTCAATTACTCAAAGAAGATAAAACTTTAATCGATGAAGTTGGGGCTTTCACTTTAGACGATATTATCAAAGAACTCGAAAAACCTGGGCGAGATCCCAGAGAAACTTTTATTCCCTTCTCATTTCGCGATGATATTTTTCAACTCAAAGATCTCAAACCTGGCATTGTTTGTCCCGGGATTGTCACCAACGTGACTAATTTCGGAGCCTTTGTCGATATCGGAGTTCACCAAGATGGTTTAGTTCACATTTCCCAATTGGCTAACCGATTTATTGATGATCCTCAAAAAGTCGTCAGCCCAGGAGATCGAGTCTCTGTTCGAGTTCTTGAAGTCAATATTGAGAAGAATCAAATTTCCCTCACAATGAAACCAGAGGCGGCTCCAAGACCGGTACCAGCTCAAAGAATTGAGAGCAAAAAAGAATTTCAGACCAGAGGCAAATTCTCCCACTCAAAGAGTTCCCAAAAATCGAGCCAAGGGAGACAGCATCAGCCACAACGCCCACCCAAACCTGCTTTTAAAAATGATGCTTTTGCCGCCCTAGCCGCTCTCAAAAAGCAATCTTAAAAGGGATCGGAACAATGACATACCTGCCCCCTTTAAGTGGGCTTTTTAAGAAAGGGGGACGATTTATTTTTTAAAAAATTGCAAAGACTTATAGAGGGTATAACAGCTACTTTAAAAGCTCTTTTTTGCAAACAGCCATTTCCTTGTCGACCGGAACTCCAAACCAAATTTTCCAAAAATCCGTCACAAGGCTAGGACTCTTTTCAAAAATAGTTTTCTTCTCAGTGTAGACGTAGAGGTTTTCAAAAGCGTCGGCTTGAGATTTATAGCCTATCAAAAAAATTTTATCTCCAACATTCACCGAGAAATCGATCTGTTTGAGAAGAGATCTGATTTCAGTAGCGTTAATATCAATATCATTAACATCCAAAGCATCTTCAAACCCCGATCGCATGTCACTCGCACTTAGATTCTGCATCATTTGAAGCATTAGCATTCGCGTTTGCGTTCCCGATAAACTTCCAATTGGATCCTGAGAATTGAGTGCAGAGGGTTCATCCAAATAATGAAGAATGGCGTAAACATTCACCTTGGCTACTGCAACAAACTTTTGCCTGGTTCCCTTCCCGCTAAAGAGCACCTGACGGACCTCACCTGAAGGTAAAGTCACCAGAGCTCCGGGATAAACTTGGACCGTTTGGCTTCCCACAGTATAATTCGTTGGGTCTCCAATATAAGTCACTGGAGCTTGACCACCCAACGCCAATGGGGTCTGAACGACTAGGCCTACAATTAAAAAACCAACCACATTTTTTAAAATGCTTTGTTTTGAGTTCATTTAATAAGCATATCAATAAACACACAAAATCCCCTTACTATTTTCCGTTTAAGAGGAGGGTCATTTTGACTCTACTTGATTAAATATTTCCGACTCAAATCATACTGCACCGCAGATGCTCATCGATTTTACGCACAAATTCCGCTTTCCTTTAGAATTCCAAGTTGGTCTCAAGCTTGCTCTCTTTAAAAACGTAGTGACGATGTTTTTTTAACAAGGAGAATAAAAGTGAACTTAAATTTAAGAACTTTAGGATTGGTCATTGTATTGTTGGCTAGTTCCATGGTTAAAGCTGACCACACCTCGCCTAGCGGATCAGTAAGTCGATTGATGTATGAAGCTCAGGAATTAGCCCGAGGCGTTAGATATTTTGGACTTAATTACAACGTAGTTCAAGCTGTGGATCGTTTTAATTATGATGTGAATCGACTGGGCAATTGCGTTCAATTCGGAGGTAGAAGATCGATGCTAGGAGAACGCGAATACACTGCGGGGCATATTGATGTACCCATAGTAAGAGACCATAGCGACCCTAGGGATGATTTTGGCATTCCCTATCAGTGCCGGAGTTATCTAGATATGGTTCGAAGAAGTTTTTACCCGGTAGAGCGATACTTAAGTGATACTTATTACGATTACCCTCAGCTTTATAGAAACTATCGAGAGGTTCGTGAGGCTCTCTATGCAATTCAAGTAAGTGGCGAATTTCCTGGTCCTGTACCAGGCCCGTTCCCTGGTCCCGGTCCAGCAAACGTCATGTGCATTGCAGTTGATGCCGGTTGGGAAGAGCATGCCAGCAGCCATGTGGGTTACGGCCGATTTATTGGCGAAGCCCAACGAGCTGCCTTAATGGCTTGTCAACGGTTCCATGGCCGATGCCGCATTCGTGAGTGCCGATAAATAATAAATAACTCAGGGGCTCGTCTTCAAACGGAGATAAGCCCCTGAGTTTATTTAATACCTGCTCCTTTGGCTGATTTAAATTGACAGTGTAATAGGTTTAAGACGACACTAAAAATATAGGAAATTTCTACTTTTTAGTTAGTAAACAACACCCACAAATCCATTGACCCTTTTATGGACAGCGTCTTTAAAGAGCAGATTAGTTTGAGTTTTGTTTTTGGAGTCGCTTCTATTTTTCTTTTGTCTCAATGTGGTGGGGTCAATTCAGTTTACTATGATGGTCGTTCTTGCATCGATGGTATAGGCCCGACAAGTTCAGGATCTCAAATTTACGCAGCATCATGCACCTCGTGTCATCAAAGTTTGGCCTCTTCAACAAAGAAGGGCGCTTCACTTGAGAGGTTGAACAATGGTATTGCATTTACTTCTCAAATGAAATTTCTTGAGTGCTTGACCTCTTCTCAACGCAGCGCTGTGATTTCAGCGTTGGCTTCTCGTTAAATAAGAATGGGTTACAGAGTCCACTGATACTCTATCGAGATAAAATATTGTTTTAAGTTTCTAGAAAATCCCATCTTTGGATTATAAACAGAACGGTTTCTCTTTAGACGAAAATCCAAAACAAATCCCCATTGAATGAAATCCTGACTCTTGAGAGTTGTTCCTTGGCCAAGATTTCTTTGAAAATAAAAAATGGTCATTAACGGAATTCCGAAACCCCAGCAGACACCTTCGTTGAGATTCATGAGAATTGAATTGTCTATTCTTGCTCCAAAATAACCCAGTCCTTGACCTGAGGCATCAACATTGAAATTTGGAACTGCATCCTTTAAGAATCCAACATCGGCATTTCCAATAAGAGCCTGCCCCTGGACCCCCCAGGATAATAAACCCATTCTGAATTCAGCCCCCCCGCCGACACCAAGTCCTAAAGAGTTTCCATTAAATTGAACAGAGTTTACATCATTTGTAATTTGGGCTTGGTATTGCCAGTTCATCAGACTTGCAGTCAGAAATGGAAATATTTTCTTGCTTTGTTGGGTTGAGCCTAACGAAGGGCTCTGGGGTTGGGCAGTTCTTACAAATTGAACTTTATCGCCCACAATAACTCCAATGAGAGGTGTATTCATTCTAACGATGGCACCGCCATATTTTAATTTAATCACTTTCCCACAAAACTTTTCCGTGTTTTTATTCTCAACGCAGACTCTTTGCCCAACTTTTATTTCAGTCGTTTTCTCTTTTGAAATAGCCATGTACTTATTATTTTTAGCAATCTTAATCACTTGAGCTGCTTGGATCATCCCGGTACTTCCTAATCCCACGGCCGCCATCAAAGAAAACAGATGTTTAGAGCCAAACATGACTTTGTACCTGAGCTGTGTAAGAGGAGGGAGTGATGGAAGTCAGCCCCATGACTTGAGTACCTAAAAAATCCACACGAATTTCGATTTTAGGGAACGGCAGATATTCTAACGAAGGACCTGCGCGATAAACACGACTTCCGCCTTGACTGAAAGTCTCAATATAATTTTCGAAGGTCATTAGACCATAAAAGCCTTTAACGAATAAATGTCGGCTCTGTAAAAAACTAAAAATCCCAGTATTTTGGGTTTTTGAAGACATATCAAAGCTTGAGAGCTCTTGATTAAAGATTCCAATTTCAGCTAACAGACTGGACCCTTTTCCCATTTGCAATCGCCCGTGACCCGCAAACATCTGGCGCTTTCTGAAATCGGAAAAAGTGTAAAGCAAGGAAGCTCCCGCTCTAAAGTTTTCTAAAACTTCAAACTCAGAGAATATACTTCCTCCTTTTTGTCTCGCATTTGACTCTTGGAAGAGTTTCCCCATAAATCCATGAATCGCAAACTCTCCCTTAGCCCAGTCTCTATGAAATAAAATTCCATGAGTTTGATCGTTGATATTGAGTAGTTGGACTGAGCGAATAAAAGCGTTGTGATCGGGTACTCGCAAGCCAAAAGCTGTATCCATTAATCCGACATAAATTCCCACTCCTTTTTCCGGAAGAAATCCAATGTAGTGTTCCCTTGAGATAGTGTTTCCAAGTTGTTTTGCTTGAGACTCTGATAACGAAGGAGGCAATGGAACATAGCCCACGCTGGCTGAAGCCCTGAACTTTTTTCCAAAAGTCATAGCGATTGATCCTTCGGCTTGCATTACCAGATACCGAGTTGAAGGTGTAGCCTGGAGCGAACGCCCTACATAAAGACCTCTGTAGGATCCTTGGAGTTGTAACCACTCTGGAAGACTTCCTATTCCAAATAAAAATCCAGAACCTTCAGCTAGTTGTTCTAACTTCTGACCAAATAAATTACCCGACATTTCGGTCGCCTGAACAGCTCGACCGTAAGTATTGATGGGGCCATTCCCCATCGGATTAAAGTGACAAGTCAAACAAGAGGAATAGCCAGTTCCAATGTAAGCAGGATAACCAAAACCGATCTTTTGCCAACAGAGTAATAGACTCAGCGCTACTAAAAAGAAGAGAAACTTCATCGCAAATGATAGGCTAGCTGATGAAAATAGCGATGTAAACCTCCACTTCTTTATTAAAAACAGACCTTGAAGTGAAGCCCTTATATCTTCTAAAATAAGCCGTAATTCTTCGGTTGGGGTAAAATGCTCAAATTTCCATTTTCATTGTTGAGTTGTCCAAACTGCAAGGGAGTTCTCCAGCTCAGTCAAGAAGCACAACTGCAATGCTCTTCATGTTTGACATGTTATTCCATTTTTCAGGGGGCCCCTTGGTTATTTCCTGTTCCAGACCAGGCTTTAGGATTTTGGCGCGACAATCTTATGCTGCACATTCAACAGATCGATAGTGAAGT
>Ga0194131_10003431_pt1 | contig 25020 bp, 16 predicted proteins | sample TA2KigO120mmetaG_FD_148631 | JGI IMG/M metagenome (GOLD analysis project Ga0194131, IMG submission 148631) | Freshwater microbial communities from Lake Tanganyika, Tanzania - TA2015053 Kigoma Offshore 120m | ecosystem: Environmental > Aquatic > Freshwater > Lake | place: Tanzania: Lake... | reverse complement strand
CGATATCAACAATCGTGCCTGGGGAATACGGTCGGCGGGCTTCTCGACCATCTTCTGAAAAATCCACGGATGGGAAGATCGGCGAACAATTTTGAGTTTGACTTGCGGGAGGTCCGACGCCATCATGAAGCCGTCCTAAAATTATTTTTCGTAATGATGCGGGAGGGACTTTTTCATACAATATCGAGTACCTTGCAATCGATGGACCCCTCGAATCCGTCTTACAAAATAATGAGTTGTTTCCAAGTTTAAGGAGTTTGTTCATGCGAAAGTGGTTCGTTTCTCTCTCGTTGGCGTGCGGCACGCTGGTGCTCGCCAATGTCGCAGTGGCACAGGTTCAAGATCTGCCCGCACCAGCGCAACCCCAAGTCCAGAAGATTCAGGTTCAAGTACAAGGCGCGCCTCCGGTTCAAGTGCAGATTCTGCCCGCAGTCAACGCTCGTGCGGACATTGCAATCATGCCCGGCGGACCTCGCCTGGGCGGCGGGAGTCGCATGGCACAAGCCGACGCCATCTTCGTTGGCCGTGTCATCGCCATTGAGCCGATGGACGTCGAAGCGACGCAAGTCGCCAACGGCCCGAAGGTCACCTATCGCGTGGCGGTAGTCCAGGTCAGCGACGCGATCTTCGGCCTGAAGCCGGAGACCAAGCAAGTGCGCATCGGTTTTGTCGTGCAAAACGGAGGCCCGAACGTTCCTCCGGGTGGCGGTATTCAAATATTGCCGGCCCCGGCGCCAGGCCAACCGGCGATTCAGCCGCTGCCGGGCCGTCGCGTGTTCCCCGGCTACATGCCGCAGATTCAACTCGCCGTCGGCCAAGACGGGATGTTCACGGTCAACAAGCATCACAAGGAGAACTTCTACCTGTCGCCGAACTACCAGGGCTTCGTGGCCAGCCAGAACAACCCCGGCTTTGAAGGCCAGGTGAAGACGGCCAAGCAAATCGCCCGCGTTCTGACCGACCCGGTCAAGGCACTGCGTTCGGACGATCGCCAGGACCGCTACACCGCGGCCGCCGTGCTCATCACCAAGTATCGCATGCCAGACAATCCGACCGGTCGTCCCATGAAACTTGAGGCGGTCGACGCCGAGGAAAGCAAGCTGATCCTCAAGGCCCTTGCCGAAGGCGACTGGAAGCAAGGCGCGGTGTTCGGCAACGCTATTCCCAGCCCGTTCGAGTTGTTCAACCAACTGGGCGTCAGCCCGAAGGACGGCTACAACCCGATCAACGTCCGCACGCAAGCCGACATCTTCACGGCCATGCAAAAATGGCTCGACGAAAACCAGGGCAAATATCGCGTGCAACGGCTGGTCGCTGATCCAAACGCCAAGGGCGGGATCATCCAGCCTGGCGTGATCGAGCCGGGTCCGGTTCCTGTGCCGGTTCCGAACCCGATCAATCCGCGTCCTGGGATTCGTCCGGTACCGCCGGTGAAGATTCAGCCGCTGCCGGCGCCGGCGCCTGTTCCGGTCCCGCCGCAGCGTGACATCGACGTCGTTCCGCCGCAGCCGGTCCCCGCGGTTCCGGCCCGCCCGGAGAGATGAGTCCGAGCTCGATTACGGCAGTGAAAACCGATCAGAGCCTGAAGCGTTAGCGAAGGAAAAGCACTTCGCTAACGCTTCAGGCTCTGATTTTTTGCTCAGTGCCGAGGAAGGGAGTCGAACCCTTACGCCTTGCGGCACGGGATCCTAAGTCCCGCGTGGCTGCCAGTTACACCACCTCGGCGATCGCCTCTTCATTGTATCACCCCCTCCCGCCTTCGTTTAGCGTTCGCATGACGCCACGCTTGCGCTGGAACGACATGGGCACCGGGCTAACTTTTTCCTTTCCTTTGCGTTTGAAATGGTCTATCTTCAACTCTTTCCCCTGCCGTCGGAGTACGCATCATGCATCATGTTGACGAACCGGCAAATCCAAATTCGGCGTCATCGCCTGTAACTGAATCGGCCCCGTGGTGGACGCAGTTGACGCGCTATCACTGGTTCGTTCTCGTCGTGGCGGCGCTTGGCTGGCTGTTTGACACGATGGACCAGCAGTTGTTCGTACTGGCGAGACCGGCAGCGATGAAAGACCTCGTTGTGGCCGAAAGCGGCGAGGAAGCGAAGGTGACGGCAGCTCGGCGCAGCCAGGCGGGCGACATTTCGACCTCGTTGTTTATCGCGGGATGGGCATGCGGCGGACTCTTTTTCGGTATGCTGGGCGATCGCATCGGGCGGGCCAAAACGATGCTGATCACCATCGTGTTATATTCGTTGTGCACGGGATTAAGTGCGTTATCGATCGGTCTATGGGATTTCGCGTTTTATCGATTCCTGACGGGACTCGGCGTGGGAGGCGAGTTCGCCGTGGGTGTCGCACTCGTCGCCGAGGTGATGCCGTCTTCGGCACGCACCGGTGCGATTGGACTACTTCAAGCTTTGTCGGCAGTAGGGAACATCACAGCGGCGTTCATTAATCTCGGCCTGGGCATTGCCGAGGAAGAGGGGCTGGTGACGAGTCCGTGGCGCGTCATGTTCCTGATCGGGGCACTGCCGGCGCTCCTGGCCGTCGTGATTCGCTGGGGTCTCGAGGAGCCGGAGGCGTGGCAGAAAGCTTCGGGTCAGAAGGCCGACGAACCGCCGCCGGCGGACGCGACAACGCCGGTGCAACCGAGCGATTCGCCGACCGGGATCGCGTCAGGGGAGCCTCCCTATCCCAGTCCACCGCCGACCGATCCATCGCCGGCGCCGCCGCCGCCACAGCAGGAGCTTGGCTCCTATACGGAATTGTTCGCCGACCCGCGCTGGCGCAAGCATGCCATATTTGGGTTGATCCTTGGTTGCTCCGGCATCATCGGATTGTGGTCGGTCGGATTCTTCACGCCCGACCTCATCCGGTACGTGCAGCGCAAGGAAGTTGCCGCGGCCGTTTACGACGAAAAAATTGTCGAGGCGAAAGCGAAAAACGACGGCGAGCTCGTTCAGCAATGGACAAAGATTCGCGCTGAATATGAAGACGACAATCGCAGTTTCCCGGAAGCCATGAAGAAGCTCCAGGCGTCCGCGGAACCGGCCATCAGCGGCCGACTGTCGCGCTGGTCGAGCTACACTTCGCTCATGATCAATCTTGGCGCGTTCTTCGGCATCTACGGGTTCAGCGTGCTAGCGCAGCACATCGGTCGAAAGCCGTCCTTCGTGATCGCGTTGACGGCGGCCTTCTTGAGCACGGCGGCCGTCTTTTGGCTTTTGCACGACTTCTGGCAGATTTTTGTGCTCGTTCCCATCATGGGATTTTGTCAATTGTCGTTATTCGGCGGGTATGCCATTTACTTTCCGGAACTGTTCCCGACTCGACTGCGTTCGACCGGTACGAGCTTCTGCTACAACGTCGGCCGCTTCGCGGCGGCGCTGGGGCCGCTCGTGAAAACGGCGCTCGAGAGCTTCTTCCAGGGGATTTCGGGCGACCACGTGCAGAGCTTGCGCAATGCCGGCGTGACGATGTGCCTGGTGTTCCTGGTCGGGTTCTTCGTCCTGCCGTTCCTGCCTGAGACCAAGGACCAGCCGCTGCCAGAATGACACGTTCACGTTTAGCGCTCGCATGGCGCGACGCGAGCGCTAATCGTAAACACTCAATTACACTCGGCCACCAACGGTTCCGCCAACTCCTTCAAGAAAAACAACCGCCCCGCCAACGTCGGCATGTATGTGCTCGGTATCCACGTCGTCGGCTCATGCTGCAATGTCATCCTTAGCGACAAGCCTTGCCATTGCATGCCGCGGCCAAAGGAGCCGTCCGCGCCGCCGATGATGTGATCCGCTGCCAAGAAGAGCGCGGGGCCGATCGTGTTGGCGAATGCCGGCACGAGAGTCGTTCGGCTCCTGAAGCTCGTCAGTGCGTTCTGCTCTATGGTCAACGGATGCAGGCGGGCGCCGAGCCGATGCGTTTGTGCTTTCCATTCGGCTTCAGTTTTGAACTCGGCAGCGAAGTGTGGCTCCCAGAAAGCGATGTGGCAGACCCGCCCGATACCGAATACCGTGTCGAGCTTGGCTCCCTTCTTCTTCAAGTCGGCGATCTGGGTGGCGTAGGTCGGCAACTCGTTCTTGAGCGCGAAATGCCGCTGCGACTTCGGCACCGTTGCCGAGCCAAGAGGACCGTAAAACGCTTGCTCCATCGCGTACTGGAATGCGCCGGAGTTGTCGGCTGGCAGCGTGTTGCCGTCCTTGTCGGCCCATTCGTCCATGTTGAACCCGTGCACGTGCTCACAGCTGACGCCCCATTCCTTGAGAAAATACACCGCCCAGCGATACATGCCCATCGGGCCGACCGGCAGAATGATCGCCAAGGGCCGACCGGCTTGCTTGGTCAGCTGGATTTCTCGCGCGATTTCATGGCCCATGTAGGTATCGAAATCCGCCAAAGAGCCGCAGGCCACCGGTTCGAACTTCGGATGCCACCACGAACAGCGTTTGACCATGGCGTCACCGGAAAAATCAGCCAGGCGGTCGATCTTCTCGAGGTTCCAGCCGCCGGGCAGAAAACCCTCCATCATTGAGCCGCGAAACGTTGTCAACAAATTCATGGATCAAACTCCCTGGGTCGAACCAATGGTTGTGTGGCGACGTACTTCGTTTAGCCCCGCCTCGTAGAGGCGGGTGATTACGTGACAAATGTCAACCGCTCCGAGCGAAGAATTTGAAAATAATGTAGCCCTTTTCCGTAGCGTTTTTCTACAATAGCTGCCTCACGATTTCGACTCGTGCAGGCAAAAACAGGCTGTCCTTGCCTTGTTTTTCCGTGACCCACGCGTAAAAAAACGGTCCGTCCGTTTTCGGGATTTTGATTTCAATTGGCTCTTTGAAGGTTCCGGTTTCCACCGGGAGGAACAACATGAACGTATGGCGTCTGTTCGGCATCGGTCTTTTCCTGCTCGGCTTGGCGTGCTTGATCGGCACGACCCAGTTTAATGCCTTCGCTAACGATAAGAAGGTCGATCCGAAAGATGATAAAAAGGTTGACACGAAGAAGGTCGATCCGAAAGACGAGAAAAAGGTCGATCCCAAGGATGTGAAGAAAGTCGATCCCAAGGACGAGAAAAAGGTCGATCCGAAGGACATCAAGAAGCCCGATCCCAAGGACGAGAAGAAAGTCGATCCGCCGAAAGCCGGCGCGGCGGCAGCCTTCAGCGCCTTCGACAAGGGAAACAAGTTCATCCAGAAACAATACACGCGCACCAAGCAGGAGATGAAGGTCCAAAACCAGACCGTCATCCAGACGCAGGAACAAACCTTCCTCATCGAATGGTCGGCCCAGGACAAGGACGCCAAGGGGAACTACGTCGTCAAGCAAAAGATCATCGGCGTCAAGATGGAGATCAACATCGGCGGCAACAAGATCGTCTATGACTCCACCAGCCCAACCAAGGCCAAGAACCCGATGACCGACTTCTTCGAAGCTCTCACAAAGCAGGAGCTTACCTTCACGATCAGTTCCGATCTGCAGAAAGTAGAAGGGGTCGATGGCGACGCAGCCTTCATCAAGGGCCTCAGCGAAATCAATCCGCAGATGCAGAACCTGCTCAAGCACATCCTGAGCAAGAAGGCCCTGGAAAAGATGGCCGAGCCGACTTGGTTTGCGTTCCCCAAGGATGTCGCCGAGTTGGCCACCGGCAAGACATGGAACCGTGAAAGCGACCTCGATCTCGGACCGATCGGCAAGTACAAGACCAAATTCGACTTCAAATATGTCGAACTCAAGGACAAAAAAGACAAGATCGGCATCGAGACAAAGCTGACCTATGAGGCCCCCGCCGAAAAAGCTGGCCTGCCCTTCGTTATCCATGAAGCCAAGCTCACTGCCACCGACGGCAAGGGCGAAGCCACTTTCGATCGCGAGAAGGGCCGCTTCGAATCATCGAAACTCTCGATGAAGCTCAACGGCACTTTGACCATCGAAGTCGGTGGCATGAAGACCACGGTTGTCCTCGACCAGGATCAGGACGCGACGTCGAACACCTACGATTTCGTCAAGGACAAGAAGGTCGAAGAGTACTGGAAGTAGCCCACGAGCTCGGTTGATCCCATTTCATGCCGCAGCGCGATTGTGCTGCGGCATTTTTTTTCTATGGCAATTTCTTCGAGGCATCCCGCATGAAGATCCACGAATATCAAGCCAAGGAGCTTCTCGCCGCCGCCGGCGCGTCGGTGCCGCGCGGTGTCGTCGCCTGCAACACCGGCGAAGTCCTGGCCGCGTTCGATCGCATGGGCGGCCCGGTCGTTCTCAAAGCCCAGGTCCACGCCGGCGGGCGCGGCAAAGGCCGCTTCAAGAACAGCGGCGCCGACTTCGGCGGCGTCAAGTTCATCAAGACCCGCGACGACTGCGCTAAAGTCGCTGACGTCATGTTCAAGTATCCGCTCGTCACCAAGCAGACCGGTGAGGATGGACAGAAGGTTTCCAAGGTGCTCGTCCAGGAGGCGGCCGACATCGCCCGCGAGATCTACGTCGGCGTCGTCCTCGATCGCGCCATCGGCATGCCGATCATGATGGCCTGTGCCGAGGGAGGCGTGGAGATCGAAGAAGTCGCCGCGCGCAGCCCCGAGAAGATTCTCAAGGTGGCGATTAGCCCCGAGCATGGCATGCAGCCATTCCAGGCGCGCCGTCTGGCCTATGATCTCGAGTTCACCGGCGAGCAGGTAGCTCAGGCTGAAAAGATCATGCTGGCCTTGGCCAAGGTGTTTCTCGATAAGGACTGCACGCTCGCCGAGATCAACCCGCTCGTCGTCTCCCCCAAAGGAGAGGTCATCGTCCTCGACGCCAAGATCACCTTTGACGACAACGCTCTGTTTCGTCACCCCGACATCGAAGCATTGCTCGACGAAGCCGAAGAGAACCCGGCCGAGCTTCGAGCGTCCCGCGCGGGGCTGAGCTTCATCAGCCTAACGGGGAACATCGGCTGCCTGGTCAACGGCGCGGGCCTGGCCATGAGCACGATGGACATCATCAAATACCACGGCGGCGAACCGGCTAACTTCCTTGACGTCGGCGGCGGGGCCAACAAGGAACAAGTCACCGAAGCGCTGCGCATTTTACTGAGCGATACCCGCGTCAAAGCGGTGCTGATCAACATCTTCGGCGGCATCATGAAATGCGACACCATCGCCAACGCCGTCGTTGCCGCATTCAAGGAAGTCAAGCCGACCGTGCCTTTTGTGGTGCGCCTGGAGGGAACGAATGTTGCCGACGGCCGGCGCATCTTGCAGGAAAGCGGATTGAATCTGACAACCGCGACGGACCTGACCGACGCGGCGAAGAAAGTCGTCGCGGCGGCGCGATAACACCCGCATCCGTTTAGCGCCCACATGGCGCCATGCGGGCGCTAAACGCAAACGAACATGTTGGAACCCAAAATCCACATCATCGGCGTCGGCAGCGACGGCTTGAATGGCCTGACGGGGAAGCCGCGCGAACTCTTGCAATCCGCCGAGTTGATCCTCGGTTCCGAATCGACACTGGCAGTCGTCAGCGAACTACCGGCTCAGCGCCTACCCATCGGCGCCAATCTTCACGAGGTCGTACAGACGCTCGAAACCAACCTGGGCAAGAAACGCATGGTCGTCGTCGCCGGCGGCGATCCCCTCTTCTACGGCGTCGCTCGCTACCTCTGCGACAAGCTCGGCGAAGACCGCTTTGAGGTTTGGCCCCACGTCTCTAGCATGCAGCTCGCCTTCGCGCGCATCAAGGAATCGTGGGAAGAAGCCTACCTCACCAACCTCGCCACGCATTCCCTTGAGAGCGTGCTGGACCGGATTCGCACTGTCGACACCGTCGGCATCTTCACCAGTGACGAAGAAGATCCACCGACCATCGCCAAGCAGCTTTTGGCTCGCGGCATCGATTATTTTCGCGCCTTCGTGTGCGAGAACCTCGGCGCCCCGGATGAACGCGTCACGCAGGGGGAGCTGGCCGAGATTCAAGACATGGAGTTCGACGCGCTCAACGTCATGATCCTGAAACGCAAGCCCGGCCGGCCCGACCTTCAACGCACGCCGACGCAGTTCCGGCGTTTCGGCAATCCCGACGACGTCTTCATTCAAAGCCGGCCCAAGAGCGGCTTAATCACGCAAGCCGAGGTGCGGGCGATCGTCTTGGCCCAACTCGATGTGCAACCGGGCAGCGTCGTGTGGGACATCGGGGCCGGGTCAGGCTCGGTCGCCATCGAGGCGGCCCAACTCGCCAGCGGCGGCATGGTCTACGCCATCGAGCAAGATGTCGCCGACTACCATCTTATTGTCGCCAACGCCCAGACTTTCGGCGTCAAGAACATCACTGCGATCCACGGCACGGCGCCGGGCGTCTTTGCCGGGCTGCCCGCGCCGGACGCGATCTTCGTCGGCGGCATCCGCCACGAGGCAACGCGCTTACTGGAATCGGCGTTCAACGCCCTGCGGCCCGGCGGCCGGCTGGTGGTGAACGTCGCATCGCTCGAAGGTCTCGGCTCGGTCTATGCCGCCCTCAAGCAAATTGCTCCGCCCGTGCACGGCATGCTCGTCAACATCGCCCGCGGCACTGAGCAACTGGAAACGTTGCGCTTCGAGGCGCTCAATCCGACATTTCTCTTGATGGTGACCAAGCCGATCGCGAAAATGTAACGAGAGTCATTTGTCCGTGGGGCACGTTTCTAACGTGCCATTGTCGCAAAAGGGCACGTTGAAAACGTGCCCCACAGAATCATGGCAACCGACGAACCTGTTTCCGAAGCCGTCGCCGAATCGCGAGCGCGATTTCGCATGCGTTTGATTATCGTCGGGATCGCCGCGGTTGTCTTGCCGGTCGGCGCGACGCTGCTTTACCTGCATTCGCCGGAGACGGCGCGGTTCTACCCGCCGTGTCCGTTGTTCTGGGCGACTGGATTGTACTGCCCCGGGTGCGGTGTCACGCGCAGCCTGGCGGCGCTTACGCACGGTAACTTTGCTCAGGCGTTTGCCTTTAATCCTCTCGTCGTGGTCGCGTTGCCGGTCGCCGGGTTCTGGATCGCGCGTTTCGCTTATGAGATGTGGACCGACAAACAGGTCGAGCCGATCATTGTTCCGACCTGGATGGCATGGGTCATCTTTGCCGGCGTGGTTGCCTTCTGGCTCGCACGCAACATCGATGTGTATCCGTGCACCCTCCTCGCCCCCCATGAACTCGCGGCCGAAGCACCGGGATGAAGGTGCTCCCGAATTTCTGGGTTCGGGAGAACGCTCACTGGTGAAGCCCCGGGGTGAGGGTACTTCCGAACCCCGGGGATCGGGAGTATGCGCACCCGGGACCTTCCCATCGGAGAATCAAGATGATCGACGTCCTGTGCGCCGGCATCATCGTGGCGGATCATGTGTGCACGCCAATTTCGCATCTGCCAGCCGCCGGCGAACTCGTCATGGCGGACGGCATGTTGCTCACCGTCGGTGGCTGCGCCGCTAACGCCGCGGTCGATCTCGCCAAGATGCAGACGCGCGTCTCCATCGTTGGTCGCGTCGGCAACGATGTCTTTGGCCGAGTCGTCTCCGACATTCTGCGTGAAAGCGGCGTCGACGTCTCGAATCTGAAAACCAGCGCCGGACTCGACACGAGCCAAACGCTGATTGTCAACGTTAAGGGCCAGGATCGCCGTTTCATTCACACGTTTGGCGCTAACCGTGACTTTCGCGCGTCTGATATTCCCATGCACCTCTTGGGCGAGGCGAAAGTCCTCTACCTTGGCGGTTATCTGGTGATGCCCGCGGTCGCGCAGGACGAACTCGTCCCCGTGTTTACCGAGGCGCGTAAGCGCGGCGTCAGGACGGTGCTCGACATCGTCGTGCCCACCAAGGGAGAGTATCTATCGAAGTTCGATCGCTTGCTGCAGCATGTCGATGTATTCTTGCCCAACACCGATGAAGCGGAGATCATCACAGGCGAGAAGGATCCGCTCAAGCAAGCCGAGGTATTTCAACGGCTCGGCGCCGGCACGACGATCATCACGATGGGAAGCCAGGGCGCGCTGCTCGTGCAGAAGGACTTGAGGCTTCGCGCGGGCGTTTACCCAGTCCCGTTCGTCGATCCGTCCGGCGGCGGCGACGCGTTCGATGCCGGCTACATCGTCGGTTTGCTGCAAAATAAAGGCCCGGAGGACTGCCTGCGCTACGCCAGCGCCCTTGGGGCGTCGTGCGTCCGTGCCATCGGCACGACCCCGGGAGTGTTCACCCGCGATGAGTGCGAGGCCTTCATGCGCGGACATGAGTTGAAGATCGAACGGGTGTAACGACTTCGTTTAGCGCTCAGAGAAAACCACGCGAATGCGTGGCGCACTGCGATCGCTAAACGAAGATCGGTCACGCCTGGCTTGGATCGAGCGTCGCCTTGACCTGGCCGAAATCGATCTCGCAGCGTGATGTCAGCTCGATGCTCAGGCCCGGGTCGATCTTGCGTTCCTTGCCTTCGGCATCCGTGACCGTCCATGTCTGCTTTGAGCGGTTGCGCAAAAGGAAGATGTTCGGATTGTTCGGCCGGCGGCTGACGATGGCGACGACGCCGTCGCTTCCTTGCGCCTCGAGGCCCGGGATATCCTCGGCGGTCATCGGCACGCCGATCATGAGCGGGACATCGCGCGTGACGAGAAGGGTCAGCTTGGCGCCGGTCGGCGTTGCCTCGTCAGCGCTGCAGACTTTGATCTTCACTTTGCCGAGCGTTTGCACTTCGCCCGGTTTGACCTCTTCCGTTCGTCCCGTGGTGAAGTCGTCGACGAAGACACGATCGCGCTCGACGCGGTAGCCGAGCGCTTTGGGCGCGGCATTGGGAATATAGACGCCGACTTGTTTTTCATCGCCGCCCAGAGCGACGGCGTCGGCACCGAGCGTGACGGTGCGGACCTCGCGCTCGGTGAAGGAGACCTCAAGCCAAAAACGCCGCGATGCGAGTTCCGCGATGGCGACGAGGATGCCGATGCACAAACCGAGAAGGGTGGCGCCGACGAGACGCGCCAGGAAGCCGGCGCCGTCGCCGATGGATTGCTTGAGGTAGCTGGCGGCGAGCCATTCAACAAGCATGAAGGCGAGTCCGCCGATGAACCCGCCGATGGCGCCGCCGATTGCCGCGCGCTGGCTGTTCATGTTGGGAACGAACAGGCCCATCGCGTAGCCGATCAAAGCTCCCAAGAGGACCCAGCCGATTACTCGGCTGATGGCGTCCCACCAGCCGGTCCCCGTGGTGACGGTGAAGAAGAACCACTGTGATATTACGCCGGCGAAGAGTCCCGCGCAGAGGCCGGCGGCGAGCGCCTTGCCGGCTTCCATCGGGTCAATCCAGGCCTGGCTGAGATAGCGCTTCTGGGCGGCCGCGAGCGTCAGCGAAACGCCGGCGGCCAGCGCCGCGGTCCACAAGGCGACCACGAGCATCAGCTTGGTGCGATCCTCGTCGGCGTATTTGTGCGTCGATTGCAAGCCCTGGATGGTCGCCGCCTCGGCCCCCTTGGGCGGTGCAACGTCCTGGGCCAGGGGCGGGGTCGGCTCGTCGGCGCCGACGGTCGGCACCTCGCCGGCCTTCGGCGCCTGCGGTACGATCGGCGTTGGCGACGTGGGACTCGCCTCGGCCTTCGGCTGTTGGGCCTGCTCCGGCGGCGGCGACTTCGGCAGTTCCGCCGACGTCGGTTGCACCGGCGGGGCAGACTTCGGTTCTGGGGCGCCGATCGTCACCGCGATCTCTTTGCTCAGGTGTGGCAAGATCGCCGCGAAGCCTTCCTTCGTTCCCTTCGACGCCTCGTGAAAATCGAACAGCCCTCCCCTGGCCACATCGTGCAACCCCTTGTAATCGACGTAATCGCGCTTCTTGTTGATGATCAGGTGCACTTGATCGATCTTCGCCGCTCGCAACGCTTCTTGAGCCCCGGACATCTTTAAGGAGTTCCCCTTGGTCTGCGGCTTCTCGTCCGTGATCAACAGAAGAATTCTCTTGGCATCGGGGCGAAAGGGATATTCCGACGCTTTCTTGATGGCGTCGAGGCTGCTTTCGGGGTCGTCGCCGCCGCCGGTCGCCTTGAGCTTGCCAACCTCGCGCGAGAACGCCTTGAGATCGGTGGTGAAGAGGCTGCCCTTGTCAAACTTGAGCCATTCGAAATGGACTTCGTTGGGCACGGTAAAATCGCGGAAGCCGATCAGGCCGATGCGTGCTTCATCGAGGTCGCGATCCTTGAGCCCTTTGACGAATTGGCCGATGCCGTCTCGCAAGCCGGCGATCTGGGCGTCGAGACTCTGAGTGATGTCGAGAACGAAGACGATGTCGAGCTTGCGGTCGGCTGGATTGTAGGGCTTGACGTTGAGAATGAACGTGCTCTTGGTGGCGGGAATCTTGCCGTCGGCCGCGGGTCGCGTAGCAGTGGCGAACACGTCGATCTCGTATTTTTTTGGCTCCACATCGATCCCGGTGCTTCCCATGAGACCGAGTTCATTGCCGACCACTATGCCCGGCGAGAGATTGACGCCAGGCGGGACTTTGTTGTACGCGATATTGACCGGCCCGCTGAATCCGCTCCGCGCAATTTTGACGTTGAAGCGGCAGCGACCGCCCTGATAGACCTCGACCTCCGGCGACACAGCCAGATTCAGATCGCTCGGCGGCGCCAATAGCTCGATGTCGAATTTTTCCGACGTGCCGCCGGTGAAGCCTTTCACCGCAAACGTCGCGGAGACCGAGGACGAAATGCTGTCCTTGAGCTTGAGAACATTGAGGGCAGCCGGTGTCGTCAGCACTGTCAACTCAGCTTCGTTTTTGTCGACCGGGATGGTGACCGGATTGATGCGCACAAGGCCTGGCATGCTCGGCTGCCCCGTGATCTGCACCGGGCCGCTGAAACGCGAACGATTGATCTTCACGCCGAACCTCGCCATCCCTCCCGCGTAGACCGGAACCTTCGGCGACACGGCCAGCTGCACCGTCGGCGGCGGATTGACGACGTTTAACCGCAGGGGGACTGTGTGTGTGATCTCTTCCTTGGGCGCCAGGCGGTCCGAACCGGCGATGGCTGTCCCGCGTATGCGCAACTCCTGTACTCGCGGCAAGTCGCCGGAGCGAATGTCGCGGCTCGCATGCACCTCGATCACCGCCTCGATCTCCTTCTCGCCGATGACGGCGCTGGTGAACTGAATGTCGCGCGACGCCCCTTCGACCTTGATCTCGATCGGATTCTCGAAATCTTTCCGTGAGATCTTCACGCTGAATCGGTTCTTCGTTCCAGGGAATACAGTCACTTGCGGCGGCGCAGCCAGCTGAAGATTTCCCGGCGGAGGCTCGACGTTGAGCTGAAATGTTCGCCGAAAAGCGATTTTGTGGTTATCGAGCGAGTGCACGTCCATCAGCACGTTGTCGCGATAGGGCTTCCGTTTGCTGTCCTTGTCCAGGCCGAACTCCTTGTCGACCCGCACTGTCACCATGCCGTCGGTCTGGTTCTCATTCAGCGTGATCATGTCGCAGTGGATGCCTTTGGGCAAGTCGAGCACTTCGGCCCGGACGGGTCCATCGAAGCGAGCCCGCGCAACCTTGAAGCCGAACTGGTTCTTGCCGCCGGCATAAACCGTGACGATGGGCGAGACCGTGAAGCCCAGGCTGGCCGGCAAGGGTTGCACATAAGCCGTGATCGTCTTCTCTACGGCGATTGTTGAACTGGCCGACGTCGTCGCTTTGAGTTTGATCTCGTAGGTGTCCACGCCCGCTTTCGGGCTGGCTCCGATCGGGATCTCGACGCTATCCTCATCAGGCTCGATTGTCATATCCGGAATCTGAAACCCACCCTCTACGGGCAACGACTCCGGCGGCGCGCTGATGATCACGGGACCCTTCCAGCCTTGTCGTTTGATGCGAACGTTGAATGAACTTCGGCTGCCTGGATAGACGGTAACGTCGCGCGAAACTTCCACCAGCAATGGCTCGACATGCTGCGGAGCCGGGTGAAAACGCATGATGAGTTCGCCCAGCAGCAGAATGCCCAGGAAACCGCCGAGCGCGCCGTAGAGGCCGAACAAGATCGGCTTCGGGATGAGCGTGTGCACGTACGACACCAGGCCCGTCGATTCCTCGGCGGCCGGTTTCACCTTGGCCTTTGACGTGTCAGACGTTGGTTTTTTGGCAGGCGGCGCCCCTTCGGCGACGGCCGTCGGTTCGGGCTCCTTCGGCTTTGCGGGGGCCGGCTTCGGGGCGTCCGGCGATGTCTTGGCGGCGTCCGGCGGCGGGTCAACCACCACGCTCGGCGAAGATTTCGGCGGTTCAGGCTTTGGCGCTTCCTCTTTCGGCGCCGCCGCTGCCGGCACCTTGAACCGCATCACCGTTGCACAATGCGGACACTGCAACCGCTCCGGAATCGGTTCCGGGATGGCTAGCGGCTGCTGACACTTCGGACACGGTCGCGTGATCGCCATGGACGGCCCTCGTGGGATCGTGGTGCGGTCGTCTTTGTTTAGCGCCCGCAGGACGCCGCGCAAAAACGCTGATACTGCGGGCGCTAAACGAAGACTGTTGGCGCTGCTACTCCTGCCATTGCACGAAACCTTCCAGCGCAAAGAACTCCGGCAAGCCGAGTTGATCGTAGGTTTTGGCGGTGTTACGGTTGCGGTCCTCGGCGCGTTGCCAGAACTCGCGTTTGTCGCTGCCGCCGGGAAACATGGCGCGGTCCTTCTGCGACTGATGGCGGAAGATGGCGTTCTTCTTGAGCTCCAGGTCGCATGGACTGAGCGGCACCGCTCGTTCGATCTCGTGTGGCTCCCATTCCTCCCAGGCGCCGCGATAGAGCCAGACCTCGAACTGCCGGCCGTCCCGCACCCCCGACCCCTCTCCCGGCGGGAGAGGGGAGCCGGCGCGCACGCGGCGAACGGCTTCATAGATCGCCATGGCGCAGGTCCGGTGGGTGCCGTGCGGGTCGGACAATTCGCCGGCGACGTAAATCTGATCGGGCTGAAGCTGCTTGAACAGGTGAACGATGTCCTCGATGTCGTCGGGATGGATCGGCTGCTTCTTGATCGTGCCGGTGCGATAGAAACGCAGGTTCATGAACACGAGTTGCTCGGGCGGAACGCCTGCCGCCAACGCGCCGGCGCGGGCCTCCGTCTCGCGGATCAGTTTCTTGATGTCAAGCAGGTCCGGCGAGTCACATTCGCCCGGCTTTTTCGTCCGCAAGAAGGCGCGCACGCGTTCCTTGACCGCGGCCGACTCTTCTTTGGCCAGGCCGAATAGCTCGTTGAACGACGAGACAAAATCGGTGAAGCGCCAGGCGTCGTGATCGAAGACGGCGATGTTGCCGCTCGTCATGTAGGCAATGTGAACTTTGTGGCCTTGTTCGACGAGGCGGATAATGGTGCCGCCCATGCTGATGACGTCGTCGTCCGGGTGCGGGCTGAAGACGAGGCAGGTCTTCGGCCCGTCGTCACCGGCAGGGTGAGTGCAGATCGTGCCCATCATCTCGTCGAAGACGCGCCGGCCGAGCTTGTGCGCCGGGCCGTACTCGCGCAACAATTCATACAGCTCGTGCTCGCGAAAATCATCGTCGGAAAGCTTCAAGAGCCCCTTGTTGACTCTGAGGCTAAGCCAAATGACGGCGCGGCGAATCAGGTTCGGCGTCCAGTTGACCGAGCCGAGGACCCATGGCAAGCGGATCGGCGTCAGATGCCCGGCCGCCGCCTGATCGAGGATAAAGGTCGCATCGTTGTGCTTTTGCAAAAAGCTCGCCGTCACGCTCTCGGAGACATCCTCCTCGACGGCGCGGCGGACGATCGGCGCTTTGTGCTCGCCGAAGGCCATGATGACGATTTTGCGCGCCTCCATGATCGTGCCGACGCCCATGGTGATCGCCTGCTGCGGGACGTTTTCTTCGCCGAAGAAGTCGGAGGCGGCGTCGCGGCGCGTCACCGGGTCGAGTGTGACGGAGCGCGTTCGGCTATGCCGTGTCGAGCCCGGCTCGTTGAAGCCGATATGCCCGCTGCGGCCGATGCCCAGGATTTGCAGATCGATCCCACCCGCGCGGCGGATCATCTGCTCGTAGCGGGCGCAGTACTCGTCGATGTCATGCGTCGGCGTCATGCCGTCAGGGATGTGCACGTTATTCGGGTTGATATTGATCTCGTTGAACAGCGTCTCGAACATCCAACGACGATAGCTGTGCACGTCGTCCGGCGCCATCGGGTAATATTCGTCGAGGTTGAATGTGACGACGCGCGAGAAGTCGAGGCTTTCTTCCTTGTAAAGCCGAATCAACTCGCGATAAAGCCCGACCGGCGTCGATCCCGTGGCGAGCCCGAGCACCGTCGGCTTGCCTGCGGAATTGTTTTGGCGAATCAAGCTCTCGATCATCAGCGCGACATGCCGCGCCGCCTGCGTGCTCGTCGGAAACACCAGGGTCGGGATCTTTGTATGCGTGTGTGGTATGTAGTGGGAAGTCATTTTTCAGGGGTCGGGGGTCAGGGGTCAGGGGTCAGAAGTGAGGCATTGCACACCTTCGCTTCCGTCAAATGATACTGTACACTGAATCTAGGTTGCTGACTACTGACTCCTGATCCCTGACCTCTGACTCCTCCCTATGATCACCATCACTCTCAACGGCGAATCGAATACGCTCCCCGACATGCTGTCGATTCAACAACTGATCGAACGCATTGGGTTGGATCCACGCAAGATAGCGGTCGAAGTCAATCGCGAGGTCGTCCCGAAAGCACGGCATGCGGAGCGGCGGCTGCAGAGCGGCGACGACGTCGAGATCGTCACCCTCGTCGGCGGCGGGGCGGGGCCCCCGGTGGACAAGCCATTACGCGTCGGGAAATTTTCATTTCAATCTCGGCTCATCACCGGCACGGGCAAGTATGCCAACTATCCGCTCATGCGCGATTGCCTCGACGCCAGCGATTGCGAAGTGACCACCGTGGCTGTTCGGCGCGAACGCTTGTTCGACAAAGAAGGCAAGAGCATTCTCGATTTCCTCGATCTGAAGAAGCTGACGATTCTGCCGAACACCGCCGGCTGCTTCAGTGCCGAGGACGCAATTCGCCATGCTCGCATCGCGCGGGAGTTGCTGACGAACCTGGGCAATCCCGGGGCCGACTGGGTCAAACTCGAATGCCTGGCGGACACGCGGACGCTGCTGCCCGATCCGGTCGCGACGTTGCAGGCGACGGAGACGCTGGTCAACGAAGGCTTTCAGGTGCTCGTCTACACTAGCGATGATCCGATCATGGCGCTCAGGCTCAAGAAAGCCGGCGCGACCAGCGTCATGCCCGCCGGCAGCCCGATCGGCAGCGGGCAGGGCGTGCTCAATCCGAACAACATCCGCATTGTCCTCGAATACCTCAAGGACGGCGATCCCGATTACCCCGTGATCATCGACGCCGGCGTCGGCACGGCCAGCGACGTCGCCATCGCCATGGAACTCGGCTGCGACGGCGTTCTGCTCAACACCGGCATCGCCTCGGCGCAAGACCCCTTGCGCATGGCCTACGCCATGAAGTTCGCCTGCGAAGGCGGTCGCTTGGCGTTCCTGAGCGGCCGTATTCCCAAGAAGTTGTACGCCACGGCGTCCAGTCCGATGGAAGGACGCATTGCCCCGGCGAAGTGATTTTTTCGCTTAGCCGCTCGCCTCTGGCGAGCGCGGAATTTCGTGCTCGCCAGAGGCGAGCGGCTATACCCAAACACATGTCGCTAAAACCCTATCTCGTCGGCATCGTCGGCGGCAGCGCGTCGGGCAAGTCGTCGTTTCTCGATGACCTCGTCCGCTTGCTGCCCGAGGGCCATTGCGCCGTCGTTTCGCAGGACAACTACTATCGGCCTCGCCACGAGCAAGAACGCGACGTGGCGGGGCATCCCAACTTCGATCTGCCCGGTGCCATTCGGGCTGACCGCCTTTTCAGTGATCTACAGCGCCTGCTCGCCGGCGAGACGATAGCGAAGACCGAATACACGTTCAATCAACCCAATCGTCCCGGCAAGTTGATCGTCGTCGAGCCGGCGCCGGTGATTTTGCTCGAAGGTTTGTTCTTGTTTCATTTTGCGGAGATTCGCTCGCTGTTCGACATGCGCATCTTCATCGATGCGCCAGAAGATGTGTGCAAACAACGGCGATTACAGCGCGACGCCGACCAGCGCGGCTACGATGCGGTGCACGTCGAGTATCAGTGGGACAACCACGTGAGACCTGCGTTCCAGAACTTCGTGCTTCCCTACCGCGATCAAGCGCACGTCATCATCACGAACCACGATAATTATGACACGGGACTACAGGTCATCGCCGAGTTTTTGCGGAATGCAGTACGATGAATGCGATTGACAATGGCCAAGTCGGGAACTACGCTGAATGTGTAGAATTCTCTGGGATTTTCCGAGTCGATGCATGTTGCGCCTGGTTCTGAGCATGGTGTTGACGTTCGTCGTGGCATTGCCGCCCGGCATGTGCTTCTGCCATTGCCTGGAGCCCGCATCCGGCACGATCGATGCGTCGCAGCATGATCACGACCTGCCGCAAGATGGGCCGAATTCGCCGGACGACGACGGCGACTGCCCCTGCAAGCTGCGTGAACCGTTGGCGTGCGGTCCAGAGCCGGTCGTACCGCAGAACGCCGCCGCCGCTCCCATTGCAATTCTCGAACAGGCAGTCGGCGTCGGCACTTGCGTTCTTTCGACTAATGATGGCCCTGTCACCGCCAGGACATCCATTCTCCCTGCACCGCAGATTCCCTGCGCTCTGCGGATCTGATCTTTCTTCCAATTCATCTTCAAGCATCGTAGCGACAAATGGCGCCGCCTGGAGGTTGGCGCTCCCGTTGCAACCCGCGTACTTGCGCCAGCATACTCGACCGTCTCCGAATCGATGAGGTACACATGGAATCGACGAACATCCTCAAGGCGGCCGCTGGGCCCGTGATCGTATTGCTCCTGATCGGCGGCGGCTGGCTGACGCGCGAGACATGGAAAGCTTGGCTGATCCCGCCGGCACAGAGACAGGCCGAGGAAAAAAAGGACGCACCGGACGGCCCGGAACGCGTCAAGCTCACGCCACAAGCCAAGGCCAACTTGCGCCTGGACGTCAAGCGGCTCACGCGCACGACTTACGAACGCAAGCTGCACCTGCCCGGCACGGTTGTGGACAAACCCGGGCACAGCGATCGCGGCATCTCCGCTCCGCTTGGCGGCGTCGTCACCAGCGTCAGCGCCATCCCAGGCAAAACAGTCCGGGCCGGCGACGAGTTGTTCCGCCTTCGCCTGGTGAGCGAGACGTTTCAGGCGAGCCAGATGGAGCTTTACAAGAGCACGCGTGAATTGGACATCGCCGAGAAGGAGTACAAACGCCTGGAGAAGATCTCCGGAGTCGCGGTGCCGGCAACACGGTTCCTCGAGCTTCAGTACCAACAAGATCGCCTCAATGCCGTGATTCAGGCCCATAAACAGGATTTGCTGACCCGCCAACTGACGCCGGCGCAGATTGAAAGAATCGAAAAAGGCAAGTTCGTCACGGAGATCACCATCAACATGCCGGACCGCCTGGGAAAGCACCACGATCATGAAGGCGATCCGCTGCCGGTTCCGGCGTCGTCCGATGCTCCCGATGCGTTGCCCGTGCCAAAACGGTCACCGACGCAGTATGAAGTTCAAGAATTGAAAGTAAATCTCGGCGATCACGTGCAAGCCGGGCAGATCATGGCCTACGTCGCCGATCACCGTTTCCTGTACATCGAAGGCCGGGCGCTGAAACAGGAAGCCAAGCTGCTCGCCCGCGCCGCCAAGGAAGGTTGGTCCGTCGAAGCCGAGTTCACCGAGGATGACGAGGACACGCCCGGCGATCGATTGACGAATCTCACGGTGGAGTTTCTCGGCAACACGATGGACGCTACCGGTCTGACCTTGCCGATCTACGTGCCCTTCACGAATCCACATCGTTCGTATGAACGCAACGGGCAGATTTATCGCTCGGGCGTGTATCGGCCGGGGCAAAAAGTGTTGCTCAAGGTCTCGATTGCCAGGCTCGAAGGGGTCTTCAAGCTGCCTCAGGCAGCCGTAGTGCGCGAAGGTGCGGAGGCGTACGTCTTTCGCCAGAACGGCGATGTCTTTGATCGCCGGCCTGTGCATGTGATCCTCGAAGATGCCGATGATGTCGTGATCGAAGACGACGGCAGCATCTCTGAAGGCAACTACATTGCGCGGAACGGCGCCGGCGCTCTCAACCGGATTCTCAAAACCAGCCAAGCCGATGGCGGCGGTGGACACGGCCATCATCACGATTGATCGAGACCCCAGGACGAGCGCGGCAAATCCTGGGGTTCGGCTTCGACTCATTCCCAGGTTTCGCTGCGCTCATCCTGGGGCTTCAGGCGACTTCCATGCTCAACGCCGTCATTCGTCTCTCGCTGCGCTATCGCATGCTCGTGATATTTCTGAGCCTGGCGGCGCTCGTCTACGGCAGCTACGTCACCGCTCATTTGCCGATCGATGTGTTTCCGGATCTCGATCGGCCTCGCGTCGTCATCCTCACCGAGGCGCCGAACTTGGCCCCCGAAGAAATCGAGACGCTGATTTCCTTTCCCATCGAGTCGGCCGTCCTCGGCGCCACCGGCGTGCAGGCCGTGCGAAGCCAATCGGTCATCGGTCAATCGATCGTCAATATCGAATTCGATTGGAACGTGCCGATATTCACGGCTCGACAGATCGTGCAAGAACGATTGACAGCGCTGGAGGGGACGTTCCCGCGAGGCATCAAACCGCAGATGGGGCCGATTAGCTCGCTCATGGGGCAGATCATGGTGGCCGGGGTGGTTCGCCGGTCGGGAAAGGAGGGCGGACAGCTTTCGCCGGTCGGCAAGACCAAACTGATGGCCGAACTCGTCAACGAGGACACGCTCGTGTTCTGGAACCCGCGTGACCGCGACGGCCGCCGCCTGCCGGACCAGTGCGATTGGACAGCCGTTTCCGTTGACGCTGCCGAACTCACGATGACCGTCGCTACGTTGGGTCGCGCCGGCAGCCTCGCATCAGCGATCCCTGACGACGCCGGCGACAAGCCGATTGTCTTCCACCCGGTCGCCGGCCGCACCGGTCGCTTTCAGTCCAACGATCCACGCCTCAAATCCCAGCAGCCGCGCGAACGCCGGCTGACGGTCACCATCGGCAACACATCGCACGAGGTCCTCTTTGCGACACCCTTGCGGCAGGCGCTTGACTTGCGCACCACAGCCGACTTCACCATCCGTCCGCGGCTTCTGAAGATCCCCGGCATTGCACAGGTCATGATCATGGGCGGTGGACGCAAACAGTATCAAGTTCTCGTCGATCCGAATTCGCTGACGCAGCACGATGTCACCCTGATGCAAGTCGAAGAAGCCCTCAGGAAAAACAATCTCAACACGAGCGGCGGGTACGCCATGCAAGGCGAGAAGGAAAAGCCGATCCGCGTCTTCGCACGTCTCGGCCCCGAGCGGCACCTGGTGCTGCGCGACCTCGAACAAATCGTCGTCCGGGCGACGCCGAACCGCAACATTCTCGTCAAGGACGTTGCCCGCGTTGCTGAAGGGCCGCAAATCAAGCGCGGCGATTGCAGCGTCAACGGCGAGCCCGCCGTCGCCATGCACATCATGAAACAGCCGCACCGCGACACGCGAGCGCTGACCACGGCAGTAACCGAGGCGCTGCGCGAAATCGAAGCGACGCTGCCGGACGACATCGAGATCAACACCGACACGTTCCAGATGAAGAACTTCATCGATCGCGCCGTGTACAACGTCGGCGAGGCGCTCGTGATCGGCGCCGTCATGGTGCTCGTCGTTTTGTTCCTATTTCTCCTCAACTTTCGCACGACGTTCATCTCCTTGACCGCGATCCCGCTGTCACTGGTCGTCACCGGCATTGTGTTCAAGCTGATGAGTTGGATCACGGGCACGGAGTTGTCGATCAACGTGATGACGCTGGGCGGAATTGCCGTCGCGCTGGGTGAACTGGTCGATGACGCCATTGTCGATGTCGAGAACATCTTTCGGCGGTTGCGTGAAAACAACGCACTGCAAGAACCCCGCGATCCGTTGCGCGTAATCTACGACGCCAGCGTCGAGGTGCGCGGAGCGATTGTTTTCGGCACGGTGATGGTGATTCTGGTCTTCGTGCCGTTGTTCGCTTTGTCGGGGATGGAAGGCCGGTTGTTCGCACCGCTGGGAGTCGCCTACATTGTGTCGATCCTGGTGTCGCTCGTCGTGTCCCTGACGGTGACGCCCGTGCTCTCTTACTACTTGTTGCCGCAGGCCGAGGCGACGCATCAGCACGACGATAGTCCGCTTTTACGTTTTCTCAAATGGGGCGCGAGCTACCTGATCGTGTTGAGCATGGAGTGGGCCGGCACGCTTCTGGCCGTCACCTGGGTGCTCGTGGTAGCCTGCGCCTGGCTGGTGACGCAGGTCGGCGCCGACTTCCTCCCCCCGTTCGACGAAGGCACGGTTCAGATCAATCTGACGCTCCCGTCCGGCTCGTCGCTGGACGCATCGAACCGTACGGCTGCGATCGTGGACGCCAAATTCCGCAAGGAGCGCAAATCCGCCGACAATCCCAACGGCAAGATCCTGCAGTTTCTTCGCCGTAGCGGGCGACCGGAGAACTTCGAAGAAGCCGATCCCGTCAACGTCACCGAGTATTTCGTCGTCGTCAATCCGGCCCTTGGGCGCAAACGAGCCGACATTCTCAAGGAAATGCTCGAGGAATTGCAGGAAGCGCTGCCCGGCGTCGACATCGAGGACGAGCAACCGCTCCAGCACCTCATCGGCCACATGCTCACGGGCGTCAAGGCACAGATCGCCGTCAAGGTGTTCGGCGACGATCTGGATGTGATGCGCAAGTCGGCCGAACGCATCAAGCGCAGCCTCCAGACAGTTCCGGGCATCACCGACCCGGTCATCGAGGCGCAAGGACTGATCGACGAGATGCACATCAAGCCGCGACCGGACCGGCTCGCTTACTATGGCGTGGATCGCGCATTTGTCGCCGACTTCATCGCGACCGCGCTGAAAGGCGAGGAGGTGACGCAGGTGATCGACGGCCACCGCCGATTCGACGTCATCGTCCGCCTGGACGATCGCTTCCGCACGGATTACGCCAGACTCCATCGGCTGCGCCTCGAATTGCCGGAGATCCCCGGAGCGGCGCATGCCGGCGACGGCAAGAAGCGCGTGGTGGCGCTCAGCGACCTGGCGACGTTTCACGAAGGCATCGGCGCCAACGAAATCAACCGCGAGAACGCCCGGAGGCGCCTGGTCATCAAGGTGAACACGCAGGGGCGCGATCTTGCCGTCGCCGTCGCCGAAATGAAAGCTGCCGTGCGCCATGACGTGACCCTGCCTCCCGGATACTCCGTGGAGTTCGGCGGCCAGTTCGAAAATCAAGTGGCGGCCACCAACCTCATCCTGATCCTTAGCGCCGTGTCCGTGGTCGGCATGTTCGTCGTCCTGTACATGCTCTTCCCTTCGACGCGCATCGTCCTGCAAATCCTCAATTCCTTGCCGACGGCGTTTATCGGCGGCGTCCTCGCGCTCGTGTTGACGCAACAAAAACTCAACGTCGCCAGCATGGTCGGCTTTGTCTCGCTCGGCGGTATCGCGGCGCGCAACGGCATCCTCCTCGTCACGCACTATTTCCACCTGATGAAACACGAGGGCGAATCCTTCAGCGAAAAGATGATCATGCGCGGCAGCCTCGAACGGCTCTCGCCCGTACTCATGACCGCCCTCACCGCCGGCATCGGCCTGGTCCCACTCGTCTGGGGCGGCCAGGAACCCGGACGCGAGATTCTCTACCCCGTCGCCACGGTCATTCTCGGCGGATTGATTACCTCGACGATCTGCGAGTTCCTCATTCACCCAGGAATTTTCTGGCGCTTCAGCGGCAAAGACGCCGACGCCCTCGTACAACAGTTAGAACATGAAGACGAGCTGGAGCTCGCGGAAGAGAAGCAGTGAGGCATTCTCAGATACCAGCCCGAAGCGCAAGCGACGGGCGTACTCGGTCCCGTCGCTTGCGCTCCGGGCTGGTATGCTCCTCTGTTACCCATTCACCTAGGAGTACCCCATGAGTCGTTGGATCCAACTGTTCGTCGTGTTCGCCGTTTGCAGCGCTTTCGCTGTTGCCGTGCCTGGATGCAAACCCGCCAAGGACGCGGACAAAGACAAGGATCAAAAGCAGCAAGCCAAAGATGACAAGAAAGATGGCAAGAAAGACGACAAAGACAAACAGGACAAGAAAGGCGAGCCCGAACACTCGCACATTGGTCCGCATGGAGGAAACTGCGCCGAATGGGGCGAGGACGATTTTCATGCCGAGTTCATTGTCGACGCAGCCAACAAGAAGGTGATTTTCTATGTCCTCGATGGTGCAGCCAAAGCGGCGCCAAAGAACACCGATGTCAGCAAGATCAAAGACCTGCAGGTCTCGGTCAAAGGCGGCAAGGGCAAGCCGATCGAACTCAAGCACGACCCCAAGATGAGCAGTGACAAGGACGGCATCGCCTACACCGCCACGGATGACGTGTTCGCGAAGCCGGACGGCTTGAAGGTAAACATCAGCGGCGTCGTGAACGACAAGCCCTACGCCGGCGACGTGGAATACAAGGCCCCGAAAAAGAAGACCTCGCGCCTCGACCCGGCCCCGCGGCATGATAGCTTGATGCAACTTACTGCGGGAAACGAATTCATCCAGCCGGTCGTGGAAAGCCTGGCCCTTGCTGGCGATTAGACGTGATCCGGAACGGCATGTGGGGCACGTCGCCAACGTGCCCTTCGCGGCGGATTCGTTGTGTTCTGTTAGGCGTTCTTCCGCGTGAGCTTCAGTACAAAGCATTCGAGCACGGTTCGCGGCGACAGAGGGCTGTTGCCGCGCAGGTCGAGATTGAGCTGCATGAGCCAATCGAAGAGGCGATCGAGTCGTCGTCGGCCGAGGTGACGGATTTGCGTCTCGGCGGCGCGTTGGCCGAAGGGGGGCACGCCGGCTTGGGCGATGGCCGCGCCGAGGCTGATTCCCTGTGACGTCAATCGC
>Ga0194131_10003429_pt1 | contig 25028 bp, 26 predicted proteins | sample TA2KigO120mmetaG_FD_148631 | JGI IMG/M metagenome (GOLD analysis project Ga0194131, IMG submission 148631) | Freshwater microbial communities from Lake Tanganyika, Tanzania - TA2015053 Kigoma Offshore 120m | ecosystem: Environmental > Aquatic > Freshwater > Lake | place: Tanzania: Lake... | reverse complement strand
GTCTGCACCTGGGCGCGGATCGCCTCGACCTGCGATTGGGCCTGCTGCGCATCGGACAGCGAGGCGATCTTCGACTGGAGGCGCTCGTTCTCCTGTTCGACCTCCGCGAGCCGCTCCTTCTCGGTGTCGACCGCGCTCTTGCGCACCCACCAGAGCGCACCGAGCCCGAGGACGAGCACCGCGCCGACGACGGCAGCCACCTTGACGACCCGCGCGCGGTCGACGGCTCCACGACCATCACCCCCGACCAGGTTGATCCGCTTGCCCGTCGCGAGACCGCCGAGCGCGAGACCGACGGGGACGGGTAGGAACGGGTCGAGCGACGGGATCTGATCGCCCGGGAAGCCGATGTCGGCCACCGCGATGTGATCACGCGGCGCGGCGAAGTCCACCGGGAGCCCGACGAGGTCGTGCAGGCGCTCCGGGAGCCCGGAGGAGAGGGCGCCGCCGCCGGTGAGCGTCACCCGGAGCAACGTTGTGGCGTCCGGCTGGGTTCGGTAGTAGTCGAGCGAGCCGCGCACCTGCTCGGCCAGGTCGCCGAGCGGCCGTGCCATCGCCGCGGCGGCGGCGCGTGCGAGGTCCTCCGGAGCCCGGTCGCCCTGGCGCTTGAGCGCTTCGGCCTGGTCGACGGTGAGTGCGAGGTCGCGCGCGATCGCGTCGGTGAGGGAACGACCCGCGACGCCGAGGCTCCGCACGAAGCGCGGGATCCCGGCCTCGTGGATCACGATCACCGTGACACCACCACCGACGCTGACGATGGCCTCGGCTCCTACACCCTCGTCCGAGACCCCCGTGCCGATCGACCGGATCAGCGCGAGCGGAATCAGGTCGACCGCCCCCACGCGGAGCCCCGCGGCCCGTACCGCGCCGACGAGGCCGTCGACCGTGTCACGGTGGGCCGCGGCGAGCAGCACCCGCTTGGCGCCCTCCGGCTCGGTCGGCGGCGTTCCGCCCGGCTCGGTCGGTGGCTCGTCGCCGCCCGGCTCGGTGTGCTCCGGGGCCGGAGTCGGCGCCGCGCCCGGCACCGACTCGAGCACCTGGAAGTCGAGGACGGCCTCCTCGAGGGGGATAGGGATCAGCTCCTGGGCCTGGAAGCGCAACGCGCTCGCGAGGTCGGACTCGGCCATCGCAGGGAGATCGACGGTGCGCACGAGCACCCGCGGGCTCGCGACGCCCACCCGAACCTCGCCGCGACCCAGGCTGAGCTCCTTCCAGAGGCGCTGGATCGCCGCGGTGACCGCGCCCGGATCCACCACCTCGCCTTCGCGCATGGCCTCGGGCGGGAGCGCGACCTGGCCGAAGGTCGTGACCCACGTTGGGTTGCCGGGCTCGACCTCCGCGACGCGGACCGCGTTGGTCCCGATGTCGAGGCCGATCAGGCGGCGGGCCACGGGCCGCCTCCCTGCTTCGAGGGCGTGCAGACCACCCGGGCGTCGAGGTACGCATCGACCTCGGTCCGCCGGATCCGGAGGTGCTTGCCGACGCGTATCGCCGGCAGCTCACCAGACTTGATGAGCCGGTACACGGTCATGGTCGAGACCCGCATCGCCTCCGCCACCTCACGGGCGGTCAGCAGCTCGTACGGGAACGGCGACGCCACGCTGACTTCCCCTCGTTGACTCGGCGCACAGTAAGTCTCAGCCTCAACAATCGTCAACACGGGCAACAGACCTGAAGCCCTCCCGGGAGGCGATCCGAATCCGTCTGTGAGCTGCATCGACGCCGGACGGTGTCGGGCTTGAATTCTCGACCTACGACCCGAGGTAGAGGTCGAGCAGGGGCTGCCCGAAGCACAGCGCCAGCACCGTGCCCGCGGCGAGGAACGGCCCGAAGGGCACTTGGTCGCGCCGCCCCTTGCGGTGCAGCGCGATGAGGATCACCCCCACCACGGCGCCGAGGAGGAAGCCCAGGAACAGGCCGAGCACGACCGTTCCCACCGAGATCCACCCGAGTGCCACACCGAGGCAGAAGGCGAACTTGACGTCGCCGAACCCCATCCCGCGTGGCGCCGCGACGTGCACGAGGAAGAAGGCCGCGAACGCTGCGGCACCCGACGCGAGCGCGCGTCCGTACGCCGACCATGCACCGGTGCCGAATGCCACGGCAGCGAAGCCGACGACCAGGAACCCCGCGAGCGGATAGACGATGCGGTTCGGAAGCAGGTACGTGTCGAGATCGATCAACGCGAGCGTGAGCAGCGCGGAGACGAACCCGAGGTACACGGGCAGCTCCCACGCCGCGCCGAAGCGGAGCGCCATCGCCGCCCACAGCCCGGCGCAGCCGACCTCGACGAGGGGATAGCGCAGCGAGACCGGGGCACCGCAGTGCCGGCACCGCCCGCGCAGCGCGAGCCACGAGACCACAGGAACGTTCTCGGACGCAGCGAGCTGTGCGTCACAACGCGGGCAGTGCGACCGTGGGTGCACAACGGACTCCCCGCGAGGCACGCGCCAGACCACGACGTTGAGGAACGACCCGATCACCAGACCGAGGAGCGCGCATGCGACGACGAGCAGCGTCTCGGGGTCCATCGGGTCGAGGTTACGGGGGCGGCGGCGGCGAGCAGGGAATGCCCGGCCCGGGCCGTGCTACCAGCTGCCGACCCAGCCGGTGCCCGGATCGAATTGGTCGGCGCGACACGACGCGGACTCCATGCGCTGGAAGGCTGTGGCCGCGCCATCGCGCTCGAGCACCGCATAGCACCGGCCGGACGTCGAGTGCGACGCGAGGATCAGGTACCAGGCACCGCCCGAAGTCCCTTCACTCACGGAGACCCGGTTCATCTTCGCCGTTGCGCTCGTCGTCGCGTCGACGAAGTCGACCCCAGGCTCCGTGCTCGCGAGCGCCGAGGCAGTCGGGGCGACCTCCGCGGCCGACGACTCGACGGTGCGCGCCGCGGTCGCGCTCTCGCGCAGCAGTGACTGGGCCTGCCGGTCCATCGCCGGCTTCTTGGCCTGGAGAAAGTTGGGGATGAGGATCGCGATGAGCACCGCGACGATCATCACGACGGTCATGAGCTCGATGAGGCTGAAGCCCAGCTCCCCGTCGTGACGGGTGGTGTCGTCGGAAGAACGTCGAGTGTTCATGATGGGCAGAGGGCCCAGGGGAATCGTGATCCCGCCTGGGCCCTCCTACCTCCTCGTCCGGTCCGAACTACCAGCTGCTGGACCACTCGCCGACGGTGCCGGCCGCGGACAGGCCCGCAGTCGTCTCGTCGCTCACGCTGTCCAGCGTGTTCGCGTTCGCCGCCGAACACGTGCCGCCCGAGTTCGCGACCACCATGAACATGGTCCCAGGACCGTTCACGTTGTCCGCGATCGCGAAGCACTTGCCCGAGTTCGACCGCGCCGCCGCCACGAACAAGTTCGCCGCCGGCGAGTCCACCGACACGACCTTCGCCCCCGTCGAAGCCGCCGCCTGGAAGCTCAGGCTCGGCTCCGCCGAGGCCAACGCGGTCGCGTCCGCAGACGCATAGCTCTCACTGTCGGTGTAGATGCCCTTCGCGTTCGTCAAGGTGTTACGCAGGCTCGACTGAGCCGCCTTGTCCTGCGCACGGGACTTGGCACCGAGGAACGTCGGGATGGCGATGGCGATCAAGATGGCAATGATGAGCACGACCACCATCAGCTCGATGAGCGTGAATCCCTGCTCGTCCTCACGCCGCGTCCTCATGCGTGCGAGAAGCTCTTGCATGGCTGTGTCCCCTCTCGAATCGGGTGTGGTTGTCAACGCGCGCCGAGCCCCGTTTCGCGACTCGGCGCCCTCACCAGTGGGCCCCGACGTCGTCGCCGAACGCTCGACTACACCCGAGATGTCGGCACTCTCCGTGGCGACCTTGAGCAGGCGGCCGGGCCGTGACCACGTCGAGTGGCAGCCCGATCGCAGCGTTCCCGCGCTCGGAACGCCGACATCGTGCGTCAACGTGTTGGACACGAGGTCGCGACGCGTGCAAAAATGAAACAAGTTCTATTTCCGGGGAAGGGGACGTCATGGAGTTCGGGTTGTTCATGGGCGGGTTCGTCCACCAGGCGCTGATGGAGGTGGATCCCGACGCGGAGCACACCCGGCTCATGAGCGAGGTCGACCTCGCCGTGGCGGGAGACAGGACGAACTGGAAGTACTCGTGGTGGACCGAGCACCACTTCCTCTGGGAGTACTCGCACATCTCGGCCAACGAGACGATCATGCCGTTCGTCGCGGCGCGCACCGAGCGGATGCACATCGGCGCCGGGATCATCAACATCACACCGCCCGTGAACCACCCGGCGCGCGTCGCCGAGCGCGTCGCGATGCTCGACCACCTCTCGGAGGGCCGCTTCGAGTTCGGCACCGGGCGCGGTTCGTCGACCACCGAGCAGGGCGGCTTCGGGATCGACGACCCCGAGATCACCAAGGAGATGTTCGACGAGGCGATCGTCGAGTTCAAACGGATGTGGAAGCCGGACACCTACTCGTTCGACGGGCGGTTCTTCTCCATGCCGGAGCGAAACATCCTGCCGAAGCCCTACGTGGCACCCCACCCGCCGATGTGGGTGGCCGCCGGGAACCCCGGCACGTTCGAGAAGGCCGGGAAGATGGGTCTCGGCGTCCTGTGCTTCACGGGCGGGACACCCGAGAAGATGGCGCCCCTCGTGGACATCTACAAGGAGGCCCTCAAGGAGGCCGAGCCGGTCGGCGAGTACGTGAACGACAACGTGGCGATCACCACGAGCTTCATGTGCCTCGAGGACGACGACGCCGCTATCGACTGGGCGACCCGCTCGGGCAACGGGCGGCAGCAGAGCCTCTTGTTCCGCTACCTCGACACCTTCCCGCGCCCGGCGTGGGTACCCGAGTGGCCCGAGCTGATCCCCGATCCCACCCGTGAGCAGATCCTGGCCGGGCGCGCCGCCGGCGCGTCGATCGTCGGCAACCCCGACACGTGCGCGGGCGTGCTCGAGCGGTGGCAGGCGATCGGCGTCGACCAGCTCATCCTCGGCCCGTCGGGCAGCGTCTACCCGCACGACCTGCTGGTGGAGACGGTCGAGCTGTTCGGGAATGCGGTAATTCCGGACTTCGACCGCGATCCGGAGCACTCCACGAGCCGCTACCGCACCGACGCGGCAGCGAAGCTCGCAACGGTCTAGCGGGCAGGAACACGGCGGGGATCGCCTACGGTTGTGACGATGGGCCGGACGACCCCGCCCGCCCCACGGTGCCGGTAGAGGCGCAGGGGCGCCTCCTGCCCCGGGGTTCGTGCGCCTCCCGGTACCCATCTCTGCGGCGTGCTCTGTTTCGGCACCGAGTCCGCGCGTGCGCAGCACGCGTGTCGGAACGCCGGGGCCGGTGCTACTTGATGAGCTTGATGATGTTGAACGTATGGGACGACTGTCCGTCGCGTGATGCGCAGTGCCCTGGCCTTCGACTTCGCGTCCAACGCATCCATCGGGTGGTGCCTGATCCGCCACGGTCGAGTGACAAATGTGTTGACAGGCCGAGCCTGTCAACACGCGCGTACGTTCGCCTCAGCCGTGGGGATGGCATGCGCGTCGACCCAAGCCCGTGGTCGCACATTGCGCGCTGCTCGAGTCCGATGATCGACAGGACGGCAGGCAACTCGACGCGCATCGGTGCCCTTGGCCGCTGTCGTCAGCACTGCGTCAGCAGAGGCCGGCGCGGCGTTCGCCGCGCCGGCGGGCGCGCAGGACTGCATCATCCGCGTGGTGCGTTCCGGGCGGCGGGGAGGGCCGGGGTCGGATGTCATTGGTCTCGACGTCGAAGTCGTCCACGACAAGCCGGGAAAAGTCAGCGAGGTCGACGTAGTTGTCGGGATCGAAGCCGTGCTGGCGCGCGATCTCGGGATCGGCATGGGCATGGCCAACGATCAGGAGCAAGCCACCAGGCGCAACGGCGTTCAGGAGCGCACGCAACGGGCGCTCCCCTGCCGTGCGCAGAAGGGCCGGGTACTGGATCGTCAGGAGGTCGAACGCGTGTGGAGCGGGAGGTGTCTCGAGGATGTCGGCGCAGGCCCAATCCACGTCGACATCCGCTTCTTTCGCCGCGACCCGCGCGCGGCTGATCGCCACGGAGGAGATGTCGATCGCGGTGACCTGCCAGCCGCGTTGGGCGAGCCAGATCGCGTCGGCGCCTTCGCCGCACCCGACGTCGAGAGCGCGGCCCACGGGGAGTCCGGCGATCTCGGTGACCAGCGATCCGTTGGGTGCACCGCTCCACATCGAGTCGGGCGACGCCGTGTAGCGAGCGTCCCATTCCGCTGCGTCAGTCTGCGAACGAGTCATGCGGTCAGATGGTGAGCTCGACGGGCGCCGGGTGGTGATGATCGCCGGCGACGCCTTGACCGCTGACGATCGCACGGCGACTGCCTCGGCGGCGCCGGGGCCGGGTGACGCCGAGCGTGATGATCCATGCGAGGAACGCGAGGCTGACGATGCAGAAGCTGGGCGGCAGGTTGAACATGACGGACAAGACGAGGCCGATCCAGACCGCGGCGAGTGCGAGCCCGGTGCTCCCGGCCACGACGAGCGCGGGGCGGGCGGTGATCGCAAGTGCGGTCGCGGCGGGGGTGACGACGAGCGCGAAGAGCAGGAGGGTGCCGACGACCTGCACGGCCATGGTGACCGCGAGCGCGAGTAGCACCATGAACACGACTCCGAGGGGTCGCACGGCGACCCCTTTGGCTTCGGCGACGTGCGGGTCGACCGATGCGAAGAGCAGAGGACGAGCGATGACGGCGAGGACGAGCACGAACCCGAGCGTGAACAGCGCGTAGGTGCGGATCTGGTTGTGAGAGATGGCCAGGAGATTGCCGAACAGGACGCTCGTGAGCGTGTTCGTGTTCTCGGAGGCGAGGGAGGCGAACAGCACGCCGAGTCCGGTGGACATCGCGAGGATGGTGCCGGTCGAGACCTCCCGATCGGAGATGCGTTTGCCGAGCCCGCCGATGGCGAGCGCTCCGGTGATGCAGAAGAGAGCGAGGCCGGCAGTGACGGGGATCCCGACGAGGACAGCGAACGTCGCGCCGGGAAAGCCGATGTGCGCGAGGGCGTGGGCGGCGAATGCGTCGCGTCGGATGACGACGAAGTAGCCGATCAGACCGGACGCGACCGCGACGAGGGTGCCGCCGATGAACGCGTTACGCATGAACCCGGTGCGCAGCACCTCCAACCAGTTCGTTTGGTAGCCGACATCGGCGAGGACGTGGATCACGCGGTCAGCTCCGGGTGAAGAGGTCGCCCTGCGCGGTGCGCACGACCTTGATGGGAGTGTCGTAGAGGTGCGTGAGCAACTCACCGTCGACGACGTCGCCGATCGCGCCGTAGTGGGCGTGTCCGTCGAGGAGGTAGATCGCGCCACCGAGGATGGACAGCAGAGGGTTGAGGTCGTGGACCACGACGAGGATGGTGACATCCCGGGTGGTTCGGAGCGTGTCGAGGAGCTCGACGATCTCGTGCTGGTTGCGGACGTCGAGGTTGGCGAGGGGCTCATCGAGGAGCAGGAGCTCGGGATCACCGACGAGCGCCTGGGCGATCGCAACGCGTTGCTGCTGGCCGCCCGAGAGTTGCGACACGCGCCGACCGGCGACGTCGAGGGCCGAGACCGCGGCGAGGGCGGCGTCGACCTTGACCCGGTCGTCGCCGGAGCGGCCGCCCAGCCCCCATCGGGTACCGGTCCGGCCGAGGGTGACCAGGTCGCGGCAGCGGATCGCCTCGCCGATCTCCGCGGTGTAGTTCTGTGGGACGTACCCGATCCGCCGGTTCCCTCGATGGGGCTCTTCGCCCAGCACGGTGAGCCGACCCGCCGCAACCGGGAGCAGGCCGAGGATCATCTGGAGGAGCGTGGTCTTGCCCGACCCGTTCGGGCCGATCACCCCGACGATCTCTCCTGTGGGAATCGTGAACGTCCCGTCGGTCCAGATCGTCCCTTGACCGCGCGCCGCGCCGACCCCCTCGAGCGAGAGCGCGTCGGTCACGCGCCGAGTGCTTTGGCGAGGTCCTTGAGCTGGCTCACCTGCCATGCCTCGAAGGTACTGAACTTCGGCGGGACGCTCTCGGTCACGTTCACCACCGGCACCTTCGACGCCTCGGCCTTGCTGCGCACCTGCTCGGGGATCGCACCGGAGGTCTGCGTGTTGTAGATCAACACCGTCATGGAGCCGTCGGCGAGGGCCTGTTCGAAGTCGTTGACGTCGCCCGGAGCCGGGTCGGATTCGTTCGCGGTCGCCCGCTGGTAGCCGTCCGGCGTCTTGTTGGTGAGACCGACCGCCTCGGCCATGTAGTCGAAGATTCCTTCGGTCGCGCCGTAGGTCTTGCCCGCCGCGGCCGGCTTGATCTTCGCGATCTCCGCGTCGTACGGCGCCATCGACGTCCGCCACTTCGCGTTGCGGGCGTCGAAGTAGCTCGCCGCCTTCGGCTCGAGCTGCTTCAGCTTCGCCGTCACGGTGTCGGCGATCTTGTACACGTAGTCAGGCCCGTACCAGATGTGCGGATTGTCGCCGTTCTCGAGCCCGACGACCTCGCCGCCGTTCACCACGACCGGCTTAGTGTCGAGCGTCGCGACCGCCTTGTCGACCCACGGGTCGTAGTCGAGTCCGTTCTCGACGACCAGCTTCGCGCCCGTGAACTTGGCGTTGTCCGCGGGCGTCGGCTCGTAGTCGTGCGGATCCGCCGACGAGCTCTTGAAGATCGTCGTGACGTTGCCACAATCGCCGGCGAGTTGATCGACGATGTCGCCCCACTGGTCGACGCTCACCACGACCGGCACTGCCGACGTCGGGCAGGCGCCCTTCGGCTTGCTCGATGCGCTGTTCCCGCTCGACGAGCCGCATGCGCTCAGCGCCAGCCCTCCGATCACCACCGCGACGACACCCCACCGGAACCGGACCACTGTGAGCCACCTTCATGCTGACGAACTGTGACAAGGATGATAGCCATTCCCACAACGGCCTCCGCAAACCGCACGCTTCGACGGCTCAGGCCCGAGACGCGGTGACGATCGCGATGCGGCTTCCATGCGGACGCCGGTGCCGTTGTGGCTGGGCCCGAAGTCGGCCGTGATGGCCTCGCGCACCGCGTCGATCACCCCAACGGGCGCGTCAGTGAGGGTCGCCCGGAGTGGGCCGGCGCCTCCGGCGGGCGTGTCGTCCGAGCCGATGGCAGCGCTCGCCCCGTCTCGCGTGCTCATGAACGGCCGCCAGGACGTTCGTAGCGGTAGACGTGCCGTTGACCGTGACGGGTGATCGCCACGAATGGCTGCTCCCGTCGCACCCGTTTGCGATACGTGCCCGGAGCGCCGCAGGAACGCCGCGCGATGGTCAACGCGACCTCGTTGCCCTCGTCGGCGACCTCGGCGATCAGCCACTGCGTCCCATCGACATGGAGCTCATCCCCGCGCCGTAGGCCGGCAGCGTCGATCACGGTGCCGTCACCGTCGGGCCGTAACAGCACAAAGTCGCTCGTCGGGCTCTCCGTCATCTCAGCTCCCATCTTCTGTTTACGAATGAGAACCATTCTTGTCTAGAGTACTCGGCATGACAACCATGAGGCAACGGTCGTTCGCGGGTCTGCTGACTGCGCTGGCGATCTTCGGGCTTTCGGCGTGTGGGACCAGCAACGCAACCGCGAAGAACGCGACAACGGCAGGACGGATCCCTGTGGTGGCGAACTTCTACCCCGTACAAGAGGCCGCCCAACGGATCGGCGGGAAACGGGTGACTGTGAGCGACCTCACGCCGGTCGGTGGAGAGCCACACGACCTCGAGCTCAGTCCCAGCGCGGTGCAGCGGCTCGACGACGCCAAGGTCGTCCTCTACATGGGCCGGGGATTCCAACCGCAGGTCGAGGAAGCTGTGCGTGACCTCCCGTCGTCGACCACGAGGGTCGACCTCCTGAAGAGCGTCGACCTGCTACCGGTCGAGGCGGGACTCGCGGGCACCAACGGGAAGGTGGACGGCGAGACGCTGCAAGGTGGTGTCGACCCGCATGTGTGGGTCGACCCCCACCGCTTCGTGCAGATCGCCGCCACCGTGGCCAAGACGTTCGAACGGGTTGATCCTGAGCACGCCGGTGAGTACCGGGCGAACCTTGCCGCGTACACGGCCGAGCTCGATCGCCTCGACCGTGACTTCGCGGCCGCCCTCGCGCAATGCAGGTCTCGTACCATCGTGACCAGCCACCGTGCGTTCGGATACTTCGCGCAGCGGTACCACCTCGAGCAGGTCGCGATCGCGGGGATCTCCCCCGACGAGGAGCCGGATCCGCAGTCACTCGAGGCCGTCGCCGCCGAAGCGAAGCGCAAGCACGTGAAGGTGATCTTCTTCGAGAGCCTCGTGCCCAAGAAGCTCTCGGAGACCATCGCGAACGAGATCGGCGCGTCCACCGATTCGCTCAACCCAGTCGAAGGCCTGACCCGACCACAACTCGAGCAGGGCTTGACCTACGAAAAGATCCAACGCCAGAACCTCGCGTCCCTGGTGAAGGGCCTGCGGTGCCGACGCTGACCCGGGCCGTGGCCTTGCGGCTCGAGGATGTCGGCGTTCGGTACGGCGGCTTCACGGCGTTGACCGGTGTGTCGTGTTCGATCGGTTCCGGCGAGCTGGTGGCGGTCGTCGGTCCCAACGGGGCCGGCAAGTCGACGCTGTTCCGCGCGGTCGCCGGGCTCGTCCCCCACTCGGGCACCGTCGCCTTCGGTGGCGAGATCTGCCATCACCGGCGCGGCCGCATGCATGCCGCGTTCATCCCTCAGCGCAGCGACGTGAACCTCGACTTCCCGATCCGCGTCGCGGAGGTCGTCATGCTGGGTCGGCGCCGCTTCCTCCGCCTCGGGCAGCGACCACGTCGCATCGACCGCGACGCGGTCTCCCTCGCGCTCGAGCAGGTCAACCTGGCCGATCGACGCGACCGACCCCTCGGATCGCTCTCCGGCGGCCAGATCCAGCGGGTGTTCCTCGCCCGTGCGCTCGCGCAGGAGGCCGACGTCCTGCTCCTCGACGAGTCGTTGAGCGGTGTCGACAGGCCGAGCACGGAGTCGTTGGTCACGCTGTTCGAGGAGCTCGCCGCGGCCGGGACGACGCTGCTGGTCTCGACGCACGACCTCGCGTTGGCCCGCGGTCGGTTCGCGCGTTGCCTGGCCATCAACGGCCGGCTCGTCGCCGACGGTCCTCCCCGAGCATGTCTCAGTGACCGGGAGCTCGAGGCCGTCTTCGGGTCGACAACCGGCGAGCGTGCCGGAGAGCGGCACATCGCGTGATGGCGTCGCTCTGGAGTTGGTTCGCGGCGCCCTACGACGCTCAGTTCATGCGCAACGCCGCGGTGGCGGCCACGATCGTCGGCGTGCTGGCGCCGGCCGTGGGGATCTGGATCGTCCAGCGGCGCCTTTCGTACCTCGGCGACGCGACGAGTCACGCCACGCTCTTCGGCGTGGCCGGGGCCTACCTGGTCGGTCAGAGCCTCGCCGGTGGCGCGCTCGCGGCCGGGCTCGTGATGGGTCTGCTCATCGCGATCCTCAATGCGCACCCGCGCCTGGCGGAGGACGCGATCATCGGCGTGGTCGAGACCGCGATGTTCGCGCTCGGAGTGATCCTCATCAGTCGCAGCGATCGCATCGGCGTGGACCTCAGCCACTTCCTCTTCGGTCAGATCGCCACCGTCTCGAACGACGATCTGCGGACGAATGCCATCCTCGCGGTGATCGCCCTCTCGCTCCTGTTCCTGTTCTTCAGGGATCTGCGGGCCTCCACCTTCGACCCGACCCATGCCTCGCTGGTCGGCATCCGGGTCGGCGCACTCCGCTACGCGCTGCTCGCGCTCCTGTCGATCACGATCGTCGTCAGCCTCCAGACGGTCGGGCTGCTGATGAGCGTTGCGATGCTCGTTACGCCGGCGTCCGCCGCGCGCCTCGCGAGCAGCACGATGACGCGCATGCTCTTCGTCGCGATGGGGGTGGGCATCGCATCCGCGCTGGGCGGCCTGACCCTGAGCTACCACCTCGCGTCGCCGTCGGGAGCGACGATCGCGCTCGTCGCCTGCGGGATGCTGGCGGTCACGTTCGCGGTGACTGTCCCCGTGCGGCTGCGCCGACACTGAGGCGGTCCGTCGGCCGGTTCGTGCTCAGCCGGGCACGTCGATCACGCCGACATCGCCGCTCGCGGTGCCGAAGAGCAGGCGGGTGTCGTCCGGACTCCACTCGAGCGCCGAGACTTCGTCGTCCGTGCCGACGACCTGGATCGGCAGCGTGTGCCGGGCGGGTTCCCAGACGACGATCAATCCATCGGCCGACCCGGCCGCCAAGCGTCGTCCTCGATGCTGGTAGCGCACGACGGTGACCCGCCGGGAGAATCCGTCGAGCACGACCGGAGTCGACCCTCGAGGGCCGCGCCCGGAGAAGTCCCAGATCGTGACGTCACCCACGCTGCCGACCGCGAGGAATCGCGACGTCGGGTCCCACGCGATCGCCTCGACCTTGGCCGGGTAGCCGCTCATCTGGAGGTCGTCGGCCGACCACAGCCGCCAGATGTGCACGCTGTTGTCCTGATTGCCCGCCGCGAGCCACTTCCCGTTGGGCGCGACCGCGAGGGTCAGGATCGATCCCTTCCAGTCGAACACCTTGGCGGTGGCTCCCGGCGCTCCAGGCTCGTACCAACGGGGGCCGCCGTAGCAGCCGGCGGCGACCCGCTGCCCGTTCGTGGCCCACGCCACGGAGGTGATCGTGCTCGGGACATCCGACCATGACGCGCGCTCGGTGCCGTCGTCAGCGACGACAACGAGGTCGCGGCCGGCGCCGGCCGCGACCGTCGCGCCGTCCGGCGCCCACGCGAGTGCCTGCACCCACGCGCCGCACGTGTGCGCGGTGTCGAGCCCGGTCGCGAGGTCGTAGATGCGCAGCAATCCGTCCTGGCCGCCGACGGCGAGCCGACCAGAAGCGGGTGAGAAGCTCAACGCGAGCACACCGAGGGGATGATCGGTCAGCTTCTGCACGACCTGCCCGTCCCGCGTGGAGAGCAGCAGGGCCGCGCCCGAGAGGGAACCCGCAGCCGCCGCGGTTCCATCGGGGCTCCACGCGACGGTGGAGACGAACTCCCCGAGGTCGACCCGCCAGGTCGGGCTGAGAGCCCCTGGCTGGAGCATCGTCGGCATCAGCCCGCCACACAGGCGGCGAACGACCGCTCGAGCTCGGCCCGGTCCAGGTTGCGGCCGATGAACACGAGCCGGTTCTCGCGGGTCTCACCGGCGCGCCACGGTCGGTCAGCCTGACCGTCGAACAGCATGTGGACGCCTTGGAACACGTACCGCTCTTCGGTTCCGGCGATGGCCAGGACTCCTTTCATCCGGAAGATGTCGACACCCTGAGTGCGCAGGAGGGTCCCGAGCCAGTCGTTGAGCCGGTCTCCGTCGATCTCGCCCGGTATCACGAACCCGACGGAGCCGACCGACTCGTCGTGTTGGTGGTCGGTGTCGGTGAGGAAGGCGGCATCGATGTCGAGCGCGCGCCCGAGGTCGAACGCGCCGACACCGAGAATCCGATCGAGGTCGACCTTGGCCCACTCTGCTCGCAGCACGTCCGCGACACCGTTGATGTTGCGGATTCGGCCCTCGAGCGCTTCGAGCTCGTCGTGGGTGACGAGGTCGGTCTTGTTCACGATGATGCGATCCGCGAACGCGAGCTGCTCGACTGCTTCGTTCTCGACTCCGTCCGGCTTCACCTCGTCGAGGTGCTGGGAAAGATGCTTCGCGTCGACGAGCGTCACGATCGCATCCAGCGCGAGCGCGGCGCGAATCTCGTCGTCGACGAAGAACGTCTGGGCCACCGGCGCTGGATCAGCGAGGCCCGTCGTCTCGATGATGATGTGATCGAACGCGTCGCGGCGCCGCATCAGATTTCCGAGGATGCGGATGAGATCACCGCGCACGGTGCAGCAGATGCAACCGTTGTTCATCTCGAAGATCTCTTCGTCGGCATCTATGACGAGTGCGTCATCGATGCCGATCTCGCCGAACTCGTTCTCGATCACCGCGATCCGCTTGCCGTGCCGCTCGGTGAGCACGTAGTTGAGCAGTGTCGTCTTGCCGGAACCCAGGAACCCGGTGAGCACCGTCACCGGGACCTTCCCGGCGGTCACGATCGAGCTCCTGTGCGGTCGCGTTCGGAACGAGTACGGGTGTCGTCCTGGCGGTCGTCCTCGGTATCCATCGGCGCTCCCATCGGTCCAGAGAAGATGCGGCCGCTACCATATCAAGAATCATTCTCAATGTTTGGAGTGTGCGGTGGAGCGGGACAAGCTGGTGGTACTCGTGTGTCGAGGGTGCTGCTGCGGGAACCGGGCCAAACATCCCGACGTCGATCACGACGCGCAGCTCGAGGCGATCCGACGCGCCGTCGCGGCAACCGAGCGCGCCGAAATGCGGGTCACGGGTTGCCTCGGTCAGTGCTCGTCGTCGAATGTCGTCGTGGTTCGCGGCCGGGCGCACACGTCCGACCGAGCTGCCCTCTGGGTCGGTCAAGTGTTGAGCGGCGGCGATACGAATGCGTTGTGTGCGTGGCTCGTGCGCGGCGGTCCTCTCCCGGATCGGCTCGCCCTTCGCGCGTTTCGTCGACACGTGCCCGCTGAAGGACGCGACCTCGCGGCGACGTGATCGTGAGGCGCTCGTGCCCGCGAAGAGTTGTGCCGGTCTCGGTGGTTGGAGCGCTACTCGGCGAGGGCGCCGCGCAGCGAGTCCTCGAGTACCTCGGCGTCGAGGTTGCGACCGACGAGGAGCGCCCGGCCGAGCGGCGTGGGCATCTCGTTGAGCGTGCGCGAGCTGGATGCGCCGATGCCGGCGACGGTGCAGGTCCAGTCCCCGTCCGCGAGGGGGAACACGCCCTCCCATCGGAACAGCTCGGCCTCGTGTTCGTCGCCGAGCCACTCGAGCCATCCGTCGAGGAGGTCCGGATCGAACCGGCCTTCGACGCCGACGCACACCGTGCGGGGAACCGCAGTGCATTCCGAGATGAGTGTGGGTGCGACCGAGAGCACCCGGTGTCGCACAGCTCGGGCCGTGTGCGCCTCGACGTCGAGCACGCAGCCGCCCACGGTCGGATCCGCGAGCCGCTCGATCCGGGCGAACCGGTTCAGGCCACGGATCTGCCACAGCACGTGGTCGAGGCCACGGTCGCTGAGCTCGGCAGTGCGGGTCACCACGACGCAGTCGGCCAGCGCGATCTGCGCGAACCCGGCCGCGGACGGCGAGAATGGACTGTCGGTGGCGAGTCGCACCGCGGCCCGAGAACCGTCGACCACCGTGACGAGGGCATCAAGCGCGATGGTCCGGTCCGGCTGGCGCGCCAGCACCCGCTCCGCGGCGCGCGCCGGCTCCTGCGTGGCCACGAGCAGGCGCTCCACCCCGGCCTCGGGTTGAGGATGTTCCAGGTCGGATACGTCAACGACACGGTGCCGACCGGCGCACGCGCGGACGTTCGCGGTCAGCTCCTCGAGGGCATCCAGGTCCCAGCCGCTCAGCACGGCGACCGGGACGGCGCGTGGTTCGCGGCTCATGGGTTCGCGACGAGTTCCGTGCAGGTCGGGCAGAGCCCCTCGATGTCGAAGCGCTCCGCAGGACCCGTGAAGCCTGCTCGACGGGTGATCCGGAGGGCTGCGGCGTGGAGTGCCTTCTCGAGCGCAGCCGGGAGCTCATAGTCGAGCACGAGCCCACACTGCCGACACAGCAGATGGTGATGATGGTGCGACGACAGGGCTTCACTCAGTTCGAAGCGCGACACGCCGTCGACGCCGGCGACACTGCGCAGCACGCCGAGATCCGCGAGCACACCGGTGGTGCGGTACACGGTGCTGATCGAGAGGGAGTCCTCGGCCTGTGCGACCTCGTCAGCGGTCAGCGGGCGGCCGGACGAGGCGAGCACGTCGATGACTTCACGACAGCGCGGCGTATATCGCCGGCGCCGAACGCGTAGCAACGCTTCGATCCGATCGTGGACGACCGGATCCGCAGCACTCTGACGAAGGTCGTGTGATCCGGTCGCCGCAATCACGACAAGCTCTCCTCGGTAATCCAAGAACGACTCTCATTCTAGGCCCCGCGCGAAGAATCGAGTACCCGGTTGCGGCCCGCCTCGCAGACCACTCTCATTCGCGTATAGTTATCCGTGCATATGAAGCGAGTCAGCGACAAGCGCGATACGAGCCTGGAAGCAGCAGCGGGGCTGCTTCGCGCCCTCGCCAGCCCGATCCGGCTCGCGATCGTGCACGAGCTCGGCACCGAGCCCCGCTGCGTCCACGAGCTCGTCGAACTGCTCGACGCCTCGCAACCGTTGGTCTCGCAGCACCTTCGGGTGCTTCGAGGGGCGCGGCTCGTGACCACCGAACGACGGGGCAAGGAGGTCGTCTACATGCTGACCGACGAGCACGTCTCCCACATCGCCTTCGACGCGATCCGACACTCCCAGGAGGACCATCGATGACACCCACGCACACCATCCACGAGGATCATCCGCACGCCCACGGACCCGATTGTGGCCACGCTGCCGCGACCCACGGGGACCACACCGACTACTTCCACGACGGCCACGCCCACGTCGCGCATGACGAGCACTGGGACGAGTGCGAGTCGCCGACCCACGCCGAGCACGACGACCACGCTCACGCCCACGGCCCCGGCTGCGGACATGACACCGTGGAGCACGGCAACCACGTCGACTACCTCCACGACGGCCACCGCCATGCCGCCCACGACGGGCACTGGGACGAGCACTGACATATGGCAACCGCGCGGTCCTCGAAGCCAGCGGGCACCAGGGCGAGCCGACGCCGCCCTCGACTCGACGACGAGCTGCGGGCACGCATCGCCTCCCGGCTCGCCGGCGCCGACCAACGCGTCACCCGACACCGTGAGGCGCTGGTCGCGGTCCTCGCCGAGACCGACCGCCCGCTCACGATCCCCGAGATCGGCCGGCGCGACCCCGATCTCGCGGTGAGCTCCATCTACCGCAACCTCACCACGCTCGAAGAAGTCCGCATCGTCCACCGCGTGGTGACCGCGGGCGACTTTGCGCACTACGAGCTCGCAGAGGATCTCACCGAACACCACCACCATCACCTGGTGTGCTCGAACTGTGGCGCGGTCGAAGACTTCGAAGCCCCGACCGAGCTCGAACAAGCGGTCAGCGAAGCGGCCCACCTCGTCGGCCGACGCAACGGATTCCGCACCGAGCGGCACGTCGTCGACCTTGTCGGACTCTGCACAAACTGCGGGTGATCAGCGATTCCCGTTGACCGGGCGCGGACCCGGTGCGCTTCGTTCCTCACATCCCGCGCGACCTCCCGCTGACCTGTGGTCGGCCCCGCGGAGCCCCCTACGGGTCGGATGACCCCCGCTGATCCTGTGCTCGGCAGCCCGCATCTGGGCGCGCAACTCGACCAGGCCTGCGCGTGTCTTGCTCGTCCGCCACGCGATCGCGACCACCAACGAAGGCCAACCGAACGCGGCGTAGGAGACCCGGACGCTACGCAGCCTCCGGTCACGGTGACCGATGCCGGTCCAGAGCGTGCGTCTGAACCTACCGATGTCGGGGTGCGTCAGCCTCGCGGGCAGGAAGGCGACGATGTAGCCGACGACTGCGATGGCGACGATGGACACCATCGTGGCGCTCAGGCCGCGTGCGGTGGCTCGGCACGACTCTCGGCGGCGTCCGATGACACACCATCGCGGAGACCTTCCTTGAACTCGCTCTGCGCGCGCCCGAGCGAACGCGCAAGCTGCGGAATCTTCGCGCCGCCGAACAAGACGAGAACGACGAGCAGAATGACGAGTAGCTCAGCCAGGCCGACGTCCACGACTCAAGTGCACCGCCGGTAACGTCTCCAACTGCCCGGGGTCGAGTCGACACACCCTGCCCGTGCCGGCTCCCCCGGGCCTCGCGCCCGGAAGGCTCGAAGCAGGACGCCGGACGCGATCGCCGCACCCAGAGGTCGACCGGGGAGAACGCGATACCGGCAGAGTCATCGCGTTCGCCAACTGACGATGAGCTCGAGCGACATCGCGCTATCCAACGAATCGGCAGACCTTCCCACCGGGCTCCAGTCACAGCCACGTCCCGTCGCATCTCCCGTTGGACCTCCCGTTCGGCCTCCCGCCGCAGGAGTCGCTGTGTTGTTGCGGCCTTCACCGCGCGCTTCTGTCGTCCTACGGGGCCTACTGAGTCGATGGAATCCGACACGACGCAACGCGTCTACCCGAAGTCCTGTGCTCCCTCGCGCCGGTCGTCACCCACTCCACCGGTCTGCACCACACGCCTGCACCGCGCGTCTGCTCCGCGTCTCGTTCACCCCGTTCAGACGGGCAATCCGCGGCTGATCTGGTCGCGTTCGAAGCAAGCAGGCAAGACGCGACGGGGCCGCGCGGCCCGCACGCGATTCCCGCAGATTCGCCGATCTTGATGTCGCGCGCGGGCCGATGGAACGCGCATAGGACCAGTACCAAACCTACGGAGGTAGCGATGAACGACCCGAACGTGACGACACGGAACGAGGAGCGTCTCGTGTGGACCGTCGAGGAAGCCGGCCGGCTCCTCGGCGTCTCACGAGCCCACGCCTACAAGCTCGTCGCCCGAGACGAGCTCCCCCACGTGCGGCTCGGCCGACGCGTCGTGGTGCCGAAGCACGCGATCGCAGAACTCCTCGCGCGCGTCACGACATGACCACCGATCTCGATCGCACGCGCGTCGATGACCCAATCTTCCAACACGTCGGCCCGGCCCTCGAGATCGTCCTGCCAGACCTCATCGAAGACCTGCACACCCTTGCATTGGCAATGCGGGGCGCGGTCGCGACAGGCGCGATCGGGTGTTGAGCATCGGCAAGCTCGGCTTCGGCCAGGAGGGCTACTACCTCGACACGGTCGCGACCGGTGTCGAGGATTACTACGTCGGGCGCGGCGAGGCACCTGGCCGCTGGACGGGCACCCTCGGCGCCGAACTCGGACTCGACGGGCAGATCGACGCCGACACGCTGCGCGAGGTCCTCGCTGGCCGCGACCCGTCCTCGGGCGAGCCGCTGTCGCGGGCACGGGCTCGACGGGTGCCGGGCTTCGACCTGACGTTCAGTGCACCGAAATCGGTGTCGGTCCTATGGGGGCTCGGCGACCTGAAGACGAGCCGGGAGGTCCGCGCCGCCCACGAGGCAAGCGTCGACGCCGCGCTCGCCTACCTCGAGCGGCAGGCGTGCTGGTCGCGGCGCGGGACGAACGGAATCGTGGCAATGCGGGGTGACGGGTTCATCGGGGCCGGGTTCCGGCACCGGACCAGCCGGGCCGGTGACCCGCACCTCCACACCCACGTCCTCGTCGCGAACGGAACCCGCAGCGGCGATGGTCGCTGGGGTGCGCTCGACGCCCGGCACCTCTACCTCCACGCCAAGACGGCCGGACACCTCTACCGGGCACACCTCCGAGCCGAACTCACCGCCCAACTCGGCGTCGCCTGGACCCCCGCCGTCCGAGGGCTCGCCGAGATCGACGGGATCCCGGCAGAGGTCCTCGACCTCTTCTCGACGCGTCGGCGGGAGATCGAAGCCGAGCTGGCGACACGAGGCGTCACCTCGCCACGCGCCGCGCAGTACGCGGCGCTCGACAGCCGGACCGCCAAGGGCTCCCCCGTCGCACCATCGGCACTACGCACCTGCTGGGCCGAACAGGCGACCGAGACCGGCTGGGACATTGGACAGCTCGGTGAGGTAGTGGGACAGGCCTGTCCCTCAGACCTGTCCCCCGGACAGATCGCCGCGATCAACGACCGCCTACTCGGACCCACGGGATTCACCCGTCAGGCCAGCACCTTCGATCGGCGCGCTGCGATCCAGGCCTGGTGCGACCAACTCCCTTCCGGCGCCGACATCACCACGGTCGAACAGCTCGCCGACCAGACACTGGCCGATCCGCGCGTAGTGCCACTCGCGGCCGACGACCACGGACGAGGCGGCACGATGCGACACCACACGACAGGAAAGCCGATCGACACGCCATCGACAGGCACCAGGTACTCGACCAACGAACTCCTCGCCCTCGAGACCCGGCTCGTCGACCGGGCCGTGCATCACACTGACATTGGTCTGGCGTGCGCGAGTGAGGAGCATCTGCTCGCCGCCTTGGCCGCCCGTCCGAGCCTTTCCGAGGAACAGGTCGAGCTGGTCGTCGCCCTCACCTCCTCCGACCGTCCCGTCGACGTCGTCATCGCCGCGGCCGGGACCGGCAAGACGTTCAGCGTCGACGCCGCCCGCGACGCCTGGTCTCGCTCCGGCCACCACGTCATCGGCACCGCGCTCGCCGCCCGGGCTGCGGCCGAGCTCGAAGCGACCGCCGGCATCCCCAGTCAGACGATCGCCAGCCTGCTCATCGAACTCGACCATCCCGAACACGGAGGTCTCCGTCCCGGCACCGTGCTGGTCGTCGACGAAGCCGGCATGGTCGGCACCCGCCAACTCGCCCGGGTCCTCGACCACGCCGCCGCGTCCCACGCGAAGGTCGTCCTCGTCGGTGATCCCCGCCAACTCCCCGAGATCGACGCCGGCGGACTCCTGCGCGGGCTCGGCGAACGCATTCCACCCCTGCGGCTGGCCGAGAACCGGCGGCAACACGAAGTCTGGGAACGTCACGCCCTCGCCCAGCTTCGGGTCGGAAAGATCGACGATGCGATCTCGAGCTACGACTCGCACGGCCGCATCCACACCCACGACACGGCACCCGCGGCGCGTGACGCGATGTGCGCGGATTGGTGGGCGGCCACGCTCGCCGGCGACCAGGCACTGATGCTCGCGACCCGGTGGTCCGACGTCGACGACCTCAACGCCCGCGCCCGCACCCACCTCCACGAGGCAGGCCGGCTCACCGGCCCCACACTCGAACTCGACGAGCGGCCGTATCAATCGGGCGATCGGATCATGACCCTGCGCAACGACCGGCGCCTCCACCTCCGCAACGGCACCCGCGCCCAGATCACCGGTGTCGACGCCGAGCGACGGGAAATGACGGTCCGCACCGACGCTGGCGTCGTGCTCACCCTGCCGGCCCGGTACCTCGATGCCGGTCACGTGCGTCACGCGTACGCGACCACGATTCACAAGGCCCAAGGTCAGACCGTCGACCGGGCGTTCGTGCTCGGCTCCGACCTGCTCTACCAGGAGGCCGGTTACGTCGCGCTCTCCCGCGGCCGCGCCGAGAACCGCATCTACCTCGTCGGCCGCGAACCCCGAGAAGAAGCCCACACCCCCGAGCCCGCGCCGCCCGCACCGCTCGACGCTCTCACCCAGTCCCTCGGCGTGAGTCATGCTCAGCATCTCGCAGTCGACGCCGGCATCGACCGCGGCGCGATCGGGCGCGAGCTGCACGCGCTCGTCCGCGAACACGACCGGCTCCACGACGTAGCGCGGCGACGCCCACCCAACCGTGCGTACGAGATCGAGTCGCTCACCACCCGACGCGACGCGACCCTCGAGAGTCTCGAACGTGACCGACGCGACCTCGACGCGCTCGAACGGCAACACGGATGGCGCCACCGCGACGAACGTCGCGACCGCCGGGTCATCCTCACCAACCAAGTCCGCTATCTCGGCCGCAGTGTCGGGGACCTGGACGACGCCCTTCGACGCGCACAGCAAGCTCACCGGGAGCATCGCCAGTACGTCCGCGAGCACCACGACGACCTCCGACGCCTCCTCGTCGTCGGACAGACCATCGAGACCCGCATCGGCCAACTCGTCGACGCCGACCTCGCCGACCCACCCGCCTACCTCCGGTCGCTCGGACCCAAGCCCTCAGACCCCTCGCAACTCGCCGAGTGGCGACGCGCCGCCGAACACGTCGAGCGCTACCGCGCGCGCTACGACATCACCGACCAGCACCAACCCCTCGGAGCCCAACCTCCCGGCGACGCGAGCCTGTGGCGCCACGACATGCGCAACCTCGCCGAACTCGCAGCACGCGCACGAACGCCGGCGCACGAGCTCGAAGCCGACCTCGGACTCGGGCTCTGATGCGGACGCGCCGCCTACGCCGGCTCGCGCGGACTGCCGAGCAAGCCGCCGAGGATCTCGGCCGCCTCCTCGTCGGCGGCGGGAACGAACTGCGCGTAGATGTCCAGCGTCGTACTCGTGCGCGAGTGCCCCAGCCGCTCGGAAACCACTCGGGGACTGATGCGCTTGTTCAGCAACACCGTCGCCGCCTGGTGGCGCAGGTCGTGCATCCGCAGGCCTCGCAGCCCAGCGATGCGCTTCGCCATCGTGAACTTGTCGGTCATCGTGCCGGGATGACCGACGGTCAGCCCGTCGGGATCGCTCGAGAACACGTACGACTCGCCGGTGAGCGCACCGCCGCACTGCTCGGCCTGCAGCGCGCGCAGGTCGCGGTAGAGCGACAGATGGTCGACGATCGGCGCGGCCAAGGCCATGCGACGCACGCGTCCGTTCTTCGGGAGCTTCACGATGTAGCCCTCGTGGCCGAGCGTCGCAGTACCGGCAACGACGAGCTGACCGGTCTCCAGGTTCACGTGCTTCCACTGCAACGCGCACAACTCACCCCGGCGCGCGCCCGTCGCGATGGCGAGGCGGACGAACGCGCCGAGCACGGGCCCGTCGAGATCGGCGGCCTCCATCAGCTTCGCGAGGTCCTCGACCGACGGCAGGTTGATCTTGGTGACGCCGCGCTTCGGCGGGTTCGCGTCCGCGACCGGGTTCGTGTCGATCCACTTGAGACTGCGCTGCGCGTAGCGGCAGATGTTCGAGAGGAGGTCGTGCTGCCAGCGGATCGAGTTGGCGGCCATGCCGGCCTTGCGCAGAGCGGCGTAATGGTCGTCGAGCATCTCGGCGCTGAGTCGGCGGATCTTCACGGTCCCGAACTTGGGCAGCAGGTGCTTGTTGAGCGCCATGTCGTAGCGCAACAACGACGACGGCGACGCGGTGCGCTCCTTCACCTCGCGCCACTTCGCGACCGTCTCCGCGAACGTGTGGTGCGCGGCGACCGCCCGGCCCTTCGTGCGCGCGACGACGAGCTCAGCCAGCGCCAGCTCCGCCTCCTTCTTGGTGCGTCGGGTCGCGGTGACCTGACGCGTCCGGCTCGGCTGCGCCGGATCGCGGAAGCTCAGGACCGCCTGCCACGACTTCCCGCGTCTCCGGACCGTTCCCGCCATGCTCCGCCTCCGTCCATGCGATTCGGACCCGTACGCCCGAGTGATCCCGAACTCAAATGTGTGACATTTGTGTTGACAAGATCGGCTCGGACTCGAAGAACCGCAGGTCAGAGGCTATATCATTTGATCAATTTGATGATGTTGAACATCGGCAGGTAGAGGCTGATGATCATGCCGCCGACGAGCACACCCATCGTGACGATCAGCATCGGCTCGATCAGCGACGTCAGGGCATCGACGGTCGCCGAGACCTCCTGGTCGTAGAAGTCGGCGATCTTGTCCAGCATCTCGTCGAGCGCGCCGGTCTCCTCCCCGACCGCGATCATCTGCACGACCATCGGCGGGAACACGTCGTGTTGTGCGAGCGGTCGGGCGAGCGTGTCACCGCGCTTCACCGCGCCCTGCGTCTCACGCACCGCGATCGACACCATCTCGTTCCCCGACGTCTCGGCGACGATCTCGAGCGACTCGAGGATGCCCACACCCGACCGAGTGAGCGCGGCGAGCGTGCGGGAGAAGCGCGCGAGCGCGGTCTTGCGCACGAGCACGCCGAACACCGGCACCCGCAGCTTGAACGCGTCCCACTTCGGGCGACCTTGCGGGCTCTGGATCCAGCGCCGGAACAGCCATGTCGCGATGCCGGCCAGCACGAGCACTCCGAGGAAGAAGCGCTTCAGGAGGTCGGAGATCGAGATCAGCACGCGCGTCGGAGCGGGCAGCTGGCCGCCGAGGTCCACGTAGATCGTCTTGAACTGCGGGACGATGAACAGCAGCATCGCCGTCGCGATCGTGAGGCAGACCACCAGCACAAAGATGGGGTAGGTCATTGCCGAGCGGACCTTCCGCCGCAGCTCGACCTGCTTCTCCAAAGTGTCGGACAGACGCAGGAGCACCGCGTCGAGCACACCACCGATCTCGCCCGAGCGCACCATTGCGATGTAGAGCCGGTTGAACACGTTGGGGTGCTTCGCCATCGCGTTCGACAGCGACGAACCGCGTTCGACGTCGAGCCGCACCTCGTTGACGATCTTCGCCAGCTCGGCGTTCTCGGTCTGCTCGGCGAGGATTGCCAGCGACCGGATGAGCGAGAGCCCCGAGTTGATCATCGTCGAGAACTGGCGGGAGAAGACCGCGACGTCCTTCAGCTTCACGCGGCCGGAAAGGCCCGGGATCTTGAGGTCCGCGGTGAGCCGGTTCGCGCTGCGCTTCTCGATCGAGATGGGCGTGTAGCCCATCTGACGCAGCCTTCCGGCAACCAGCGTCGCGTCGTCGGCATCGAGCTGCCCCTCGACGATCTGGCCACGTTGGTCGCGGACCTTGTACGCGAAGGTGGTACCCATCAGGCTGCCCAGCCCGCGTTCTGCACGAGGCGGCGCAAGTCGTCCTCGTTGTCGCAGCGTTCGAGCGCAACCTCCATCGTGATCTTGCCCCCTCGCACGAGCGATGCGAGGTTCTGGTCCATCGTGACCATCCCCCACTTCGCGCCGGCCTGCATCAGCGAGTAGATCTGGTAGATCTTCCCCTCACGGATGAGGTTTCGCACCGCCGGGGTCGCGACCAGCACCTCGGCCGCCACCACTCGGGCGCCGCCGTCGGCAGTTCGGAGCAGCTGCTGTGTGCAGATGCCTTGGAGCGAGGACGCGAGTTGCACCCGGATCTGCTGCTGCTGGTGACTCGGGAACACGTCGATGATGCGGTCGATCGACTGCGGCGCGTCCTGCGTGTGCAGGGTCGCGAACACGAGGTGGCCGGTCTCGGCCGCGGTCAGCGCGGTGGAGATCGTCTCGAGATCGCGCATCTCGCCGACAAGGATGACGTCCGGGTCCTGGCGCAGGACGTGGCGCAGGGCTTCGGCAAACGAGCGG
>Ga0194131_10003428_pt1 | contig 25029 bp, 22 predicted proteins | sample TA2KigO120mmetaG_FD_148631 | JGI IMG/M metagenome (GOLD analysis project Ga0194131, IMG submission 148631) | Freshwater microbial communities from Lake Tanganyika, Tanzania - TA2015053 Kigoma Offshore 120m | ecosystem: Environmental > Aquatic > Freshwater > Lake | place: Tanzania: Lake... | reverse complement strand
AGGGCCGCCACGACGGCCCATTTGTGATTGCTGATTCGTGATTTGTGATTCGAAATCGCAAATCGCGACCCGCAAATCGCAACTCTTTTCATGATCTCGTCCTCTATCGCGCGATCGTAAACACGTACGCCGCGCCCGCTTCATCGGCGGAGTTGTCGTTCGGACCGCCCTTGGCCGCGCTGTCTTCGGCGCGCGCGCCGGCGACCATGAGGGTGCCGTCGCGGTTGAGCGAGACGGAGCTGCCGAACTCGTCGAACGCGTCCGTGTTCGCGCCCTTCACGTACGCCAGCTGCGCCCAGTTCGTGCCGGTGCGGCGGAACACGTAGACCGCACCGGCTTCGATCGCCGAGTTGTCCGCCTGGTTGCCGTTGATGCCCTTCGCGTTGCTGTCCTCGAGCTGCGCCGAGGCGGCGACCGTGTTGCCGTCGCCGCTGATCGCCAGCCGCGAGCCGAACCAGTCGTTGGCGCCCGTGTTGGACGGCTTCACGAACGCCTGCTGCGTCCACGTCGTGCCGCTGCGGACGAAGACGTAGGCGGCGCCCGTGGACGTGTCGGCCTTGACGTCCTCCGTGCAGTTCACCGTCGGGTTGACGCCGGTGGCCATGCAGTCCTCGTCGAGCGAGCCCGCCAACAGCGTGTTGCCGTCGTCGCTGAGGGCGACGGCGGCGCCGAACGAGTCGTTCTGGTCCACGTTGTTCGGCTTGATGTACGCCTGCTGCGTCCAGTTCGCACCCGTGCGCGTCAGGATGTAGACGGCGCCCGAGCCCGTGCGCCCGCGCGCCTGCGGCCCGTTGATCTCGCGCGACCCGCCCGCCTCGTCGAAGCCGCCGACCGCCAGCGTGTTGCCGTCGGCGCTCAGGCTGACGCCGTAGCCGAACTGCATGCCGCCCGCCGTGTTCGACGCCTTCAGGTAGGCCTGCTGCGCCCACGTGCTGCCGCCGCGCGTGAAGATGTAGACCGCGCCGGCCGACTGCATCGAGTTGTCCGCCTGGTTGCCGTTGACGCCGGTGGCGTTGCTGTCTTCGGCGTTGGCGCCCACCGCGATGGTGTTGCCGTCGTCGCTGAGGGCGAGCGAGAAGCCGAACTGGTCGCCGTCACCGAAGTTGTCGCCCTCGCCGGCCTCGCCGGTGTTCGACGCCTTGATGTAGGCCTGCTGCGTCCAGCGGCCGTTGGCGCGCGTGAACACGTAGACGGCGCCCGCCTGCGGGATCGACGTGTCCTTCGGGTCGCCGTTGATCCCCTTGGTCGCGCTCGACTCGAAGAAGGCGGAGACCGCCAGCGTATTGCCGTCGGCGCTGAGCGCCACCACGTGGCCGAACTCGGCGCTCATCTGCGTGTGGGCGGGCTTGATGTAGGCCTGCTGCGTCCAGTTGTCGCCGTTGCGGGTGTACACGTAGACGGCGCCGGCGTTGTAGCTCGAGTTGTCGTTCTGGTTGCCGTTGATGCCGCTGGCGTTGCTGGCCTCGTGGGGCGCGCCGATGGCGATCGTGTTGCCGTCGCCGCTGATGGACACCGAGTCGCCCAGCAGCGTACCGCCGTTCCCGAAATGATCCGCCGCGTTGGCATTCGATGCCTTGAGGTACGCCGCCTGGCGCACGGCGGGAACCTGCGCCAGCAGAGACGTAACCAGCCCGGCCATGACGACCGACACCCACACAACCGCTCGTTTCATCGGATCTCCAAGAGTTGGAATTCTAGATGAGTCCGGCGGGTCCGCCTTCGACGGGACCCGCCCTACGTGCGTAGGCCGGGTTCCGCAGCGCGCGTCGGCCAGGCGCTGCGGACCCGGCGTGACATCGCCTTAGGGATTGCCGCGGCCGCCGCCGGGGGCCGCCGGCGCCGGCGCGCCCGCCGGCTGCCCGTAGTTGGCCGTGCGGAAGATTTCCTTGCCCGAGTCGGTCATCACGATGTTCGCGCGCTCGGTCAGGTTCAGGTACGGCGCGCCGCTCTTGGCCTGGCGCCCGGTGAGCGTGATCTTCTCGCCGGCCTTCATCGTGGACCGCGTCCACCCGAACTGCCGCTGCAGCTGCTGCGGCCCGCCGAGCTCGGCCTGCCACCGCGTCTTCTTCCCGTCCTGCTCCACGTCGAACACGACGATGGCGTGCGGGTTGATCATCTGCAGTTCCACGATCGCGCCGGTGACCGTGACGACGTCTTCGTTATAGCGGTCCGCATCGCCGTGATGCGCCAGCGCCGCGCCCGACAGCGCGAGAATGCCGACGGCGGCAGTGACCCCTGACAACCAGATCTTTTTCATGACGACCTTCTCCTAAGACTGCGCAACGCAGAGCGTGCCGGATGACGGTACCGTCTCATCAAAACGGCGCTCTGTCAATTCTGTCTGAGCGTTCAGACTCCCGTCAGAATCGCGTCATGTCCACCTGTCATTTCCAGGCCACGCGAAGCGGCTTGCCGACGAGCATCGCCGGGTTCGCGCCCTTGCGCGGCCGGTACTTCTGCGCGCCGCCGTTGTCCACTTCGGCGACGTAGACGTTGCCGTCCGTGTCGACCGAGATGTCGTGGACGCCCCAGAAGCCGCCGGGGAAATCGCCCCACGTGCCCCAGGCATACATGAAGCGGCCGTCCAGGTCCCACTTGATCAGCTTGCTGGTGCCGCGGTCGGCGCCCCAGACGTAGCCGTCGTAGATGTGGAACATGTGCAGGTCGGCGGGCTCGCTGCCGATCGACCACTCGAACAGGTACTTGCCGTTCTCGTCGAACACCTGGATGCGGTTGTTCTGGCGGTCGTTGACGTATACCCGGCGTGTCTTCGGGTCCACCGCGATGCCGTGGACGTTGTTGAAGTAGCCCGGCCGGGTCTCAGGCTTCGCGCCCTGACCGGCGTTGGTCCCGCGCTGCCCCCAGTCGAGCAGGAACTTGCCGTCCTTGTCGAACTTCGCCACGCGCGTGCCGTTGTAGCCGTCCGACACCACGAAGCTGCCGTCCGGGAACCAGTCCATGAACGCCGGCCGGTTGAAGTGCGTGCCGTCCGCGCCCGGGACGCCCAGCGTGCCGATCGTCTGCAGCTTCGTCTTGCCGTCGTTGGTGAAGACGTGGATGGCGTGCTTGTGGTCGTCCACGATCCAGACGCGCTTCTGCGGATCGTAGGGGCTGATGGCGACCTGGTGCGGCCGCTGCAGCATCGAGTCCCACTGCCGCCAGTTCTCCTCGATCAGGTTGCCCTGCCCGTCGAAGACCATGATGTTGTGCTCCCAGCGGGCGTCCACGCCCATCCGGTTGCGCTGCTCCCACAGCTTCATGCCTTCCTCGGCGCTCTGGCCGGTGCCGCCGTTGGCGGGCGGGCTGGCGGCCGTCGCGTCGCGCCACGGCAGGCGGCCGATCGGGAAGGAGATGCTCGGCGCGATGTCGCGCAGCTGGCGCGCCATCGGCCGCGGGATGTTGGGCAGCTCGCCGCGCTGCAGCACGAACACGCGGTTCGGGCTCTCCGCGAACACGCTCTGCCCGGCGCCGAACGTCCAGCCCTCATGGCCCGGGATCGTCGAGAGATCCTTCGGCCAGCTCGCGTCCACCTCGTACGCGCCGAACACGTCCTGGCCGCCCTTCTCGCTGGCGACGGCGGCAAAGCGCTGGCCGGCGCCGTTCTGGGCGAGCACGGGAAGGTTGCCGTCGAGCACCGAGAGCAGAGCGGCGCCCGCCGCCATCCCGACTGCTAGGGTCGTTATGCGTCCACGCATGTGTGTCGTCTCCATATACGGGCGACGCAGGCGTCGCCCCTACCTATCATTTCCATGCGGCGTAAACAGGCCGTCCCACGAGGTATGCCGGGTTCGCGCCCTGGCGCGGCCGGAACTTCTGCACGCGGCCGCCGCCGACTTCGGCCACGTACAGGTTGCCTTCCTGATCGACGCTCGCCCCGTGCATGTTGAAGAACGCGCCGGGGAAGTCCCCGACCACGCCCCACGAGTAGAGCAGCTTCCCGTTGAAGTCCCACTTCGCAATCTTGCCGATGACATCCGTGAATCCCCACACGCCCGACCGATCCGCCGGCACGATGAGGAACTGCAGGTTGGTCGCCTGTCCGACCGGCCACTGGTCGACCGGCTTGCCGCTGTCGCCGTCCAGCACCTGCACGCGATCGTTCGACCGGTCGCTGACGTAGACGCGGCGCGTCTGCGGATCGACGGCGATGCCGTGCACGGTGTTGAAGTAGCCGAGCCGCGTTTCCCGTCCGCCCGGCATGCCCGGCTCGCCCGTGCTCCACAGGAACGTGCCGTCGCGATCGAACTTCGCCACCCGGCTGCCGTTGTAGCCGTCGGCCACGACGAAGCTGCCGTCGGCGAACCACGACATGAAGGTCGGCCGGTTGAAATGCGCGGCGTCGGCGCCTTTCTGCCCGGGCGTCCCGATTGTCTGCAGCAGTTGCCTGCCGTCGGGGCTGAACTTGAACAGCGCGTGACTGTGATCGTCGACGATCCAGACGTGCTTCTGCGCATCGTACGGGCTGACGTAGACCGCGTGCGGACGCCTCATCATCTTGTCCCACTGCGTCCACTGCTCGACGATGTCGCCGGCGGCGTTGAAGACGACGATGGTGTGCTCCCACCGGGCGTCGATGCCCATGCGGCCCTGCCACGCCTGCTTCGGGTCGTCCGGATCGGCGCCCGGGCCGCCCGCGCCGGGCGGGCTCGAGGCCGGCCCCTGCGACGCGTTGCGGAACGGCGCCTGGCCCACGGGGAAGGAGAGGCTCGGGCCGATCTCCGGAATCGCGCGCGCGTTCGGCCGCTGCATCGCCGGCAGCTCGCCTCGCTGGACCATGAAGACGCGGTTCGGGCTCTCGGCGAAGACGCCCTGGACCGATCCCCACGTCCAGTTCTCGTGCCCCGGCAGCGCCGACAGCGGCTTCGGCCAGTTGGCCACGACGTCGTACGGCCCGGTAATGTCCAGTCCGCCCTTTTCGGTGGCGACGGCGCCGAAGCCCGGCGCCTGACCCTGCAGTCGCGGAGACAGCACGGCCAGCGCGAAGCCGGTGGCCAGCGTCAGCCCAAGCGTCAACAAGCGGGTTGGCGTGCGCATCGATCGCCTCCACGGGCCACGGAGTCACGGAGACACAGAGGAAAGCACGGTCCTCCGAGACTCTGTGTCTCTGTGGCTCGTTTCGTTTGAAAAACCGGCCTAGTCTAGCGTACGTGGGATAATCGCACCCGTCCCGGAGATCCGTTATGCGCAGGTATTTTTTCGCGGTTCTGTTCATGTCCCTGGCCGCAGTCGTGGTAGGGGCGAGGCAGGCCTCGCCCGTCCAGGCGCCGCAGCAGGGCGACGCCGCCCAGCAGCCCGCGGTGACGTTCCGGACGGAGACCAACTTCGTCGAGGTCCACGCCATCGTGACGGACCAGACCGGCGCCTTCGTGCGCGGCCTGACGAGGGACGATTTCGAGGTCTACGAGGACGGCCGGCTCCAGTCGCCGACGGTGTTCTCGTTCGTGGACCTGCCGATCGAGCGCCCGTTCACGCCCGTGAACGCGTCGGCGCCGATCGATCCGGACGTCCGGGAGACCCGGCGGACGTTCGACGGCCGGATTTACGTGCTGGTGCTCGACGACCTGCATACGAACGTGACCCGCAGCCAGCACGTACGCGACGTCGCCCAGCGGTTCATCCAGCAGTACCTGGGCGTGGACGACCTCGCGGCCGTGGTCTACACGAGCGGCCGGCAGGAGTCGGGGCAGGAGCTGACGAACAACCGCCGGCTGCTGCTGGCGGCGATCGACCGCTTCCAGGGACAGAAGCTGCCGTCGGCGGGCGCGGAAAAACTCGCGGTCCACCTGCGCGACGCGGCCAACCAGGACGCGATGCGCCAGGAAGGCGACCCGGTGGGGAGGACCCCCGAGGGGCGGCAGCGCGCGGAGAGCACGCGCGACCCCTACGATCAGCAGCGCGCGTTCAACGTGCGCCGCGCGCTCGACACGATCGAGACCACGTCCGGATGGCTCGCCGACGTGCAGGGCCGCCGCAAGGCGCTGCTGTTTTTCAGCGAAGGGTTCGACTACGACGTCTACCAGCCGTTCCAGCTGGCGCGCGAGTCGTCCGGCGTGCTGCAGGAGGCGCAGGAAGCGTTCTCGGCCGCGCAGCGCGCGAACGTGAACGTGTACGGCATCGACCCGCGCGGGCTCAACGGGCTGGGCGAGATGATTCAGATCAGCTCGCGCTCCGACTACCCGCAGCTCGACTTCGGCACGTTCCGCGGCCAGTTCCGCGAGCTGCTCCTGTCGCAGGAGAGCCTGATCTCGCTCGCCGACGAGACGGGCGGGCTCGCCATCGTCAACGCCAACGACGTGGCCGGCGGACTCGGGCGCATCGTGCTCGACAACAGCCGCTACTACCTGCTCGGGTACTACAGCGACTCCACCCGCTGGTCGCGCAACCGCTTCATGCGGATCGAGGTGAAGGTGAAGCGGCCGAACCTGGAGGTGCGCGCGCGACGCGGGTTCCTGCCGCCGGATCCCCGGGCGGCGGCCCGGGCGCGCGAGGCCGACGTGAAAGCGGGGACGACGCCGGCGCTCAAGGCGGCGCTCAGCAAGCCGGTCCCCGTGGGCGACCTGCCGATGCGCGTGTTCGCGACCCCGTTCAAGGGGACCGGCGACAACGCGTCGGTGCAGATTGCGGTGGAGATCGACGGCTCCGCGCTGCGCTTCACCGAGAGCGGCGGCCGCTTCAACGAGTCGCTCGAGGTGTCCATCGTCGCGGCCGATCAGCGGGCGCGCGTCCAGGGCACCGAGCGGCAGACGTTCGACCTGCGGCTGATGCCGGAGACGCGCGAGCGCGTGTCCCGCACCGGCGTCAGGCTGCTGTCGCGCCTCGAGCTGCCGCCCGGCCGGTATCAGCTGCACGTCGGCGCGCACGAGAGCACGGGCGGCGCCATCGGCACGGTGCCCTTCGACGTCGAAGTGCCCGACTACTCCAGGCTGAACTTCGCGATCACCGGCCTGGCGCTGACGACGACGAGCGCGGGCGCGATTGTGACGGCGAACCCGGACCCGGATTACCCGGGCGACCTGAAGACCGCGCCGACGGCGACGCGGGTGTTCTCGCGCAGCGACGTCCTGAGCTACTACGCGGAGGTCTACGAGTCGGCGTCGAAGGCGCCGCACGCGGTGGAGTTCACGACCGAGGTGCAGAATGCGCGCGACGGCCGCACGGCGTTCGAGTCGGGCGGCCGCACGGTGGTGCAGGCGTCGAACCGCCCGCAGACCTTCGGGTTCACCACGGACCTGCCGCTGAAGGATCTGGCACCCGGCATGTACCTGCTGCGCGTGGACGCGACGTCCACCGCCGGCGGCCAGACCGCGCGCAAGGACGTCCTCTTCGAGATCCGCTGATGCCCGCGTACTGGGTGGCGCACGCCAGGATCGACGACCCGGTCGAGTACAAGAAGTACACGGACCTCGTGCCGGAGATCGTGAAGAAGCACGGTGGCCGGGTGCTCGCGCGCGGCGGGCGCTACAAGATCAACGAAGGCCCATCCGAGTTCCACCGCCTTCACCGCCACATCGTCATCGAGTTTCCGACCTTCGAGGACGCGGTCGCGTGCTTCGAGTCGCCGGAATACCAGAAGGCGGCCGAGTTCCGGCGCCGGAACGGCGTCGGGGACGTGGAGAACGTCATTGTCGACGGCGGTGACGCAACCCCGCGCTGAGTCGCGGCGCGCGCTGGCGTCGGCGCTCGGCGTCCTGGCCGTCTCGGGCCTCGTGTTCATCGCCGGCTTCGCGCTCCCGTACCTGACGCTCGACCAGGAGCGGTTCGCCGGCTTCTGGCCGATCCGCGGCTGGCTGCTGGTCCACATCGCGGCCGGCATCGGCGCGCTGCTGAGCGGTCCGCTCCAGTTGTGGTGGGGGCTGACCGATCGGAGGATGGAGACGCATCGCAAGCTGGGGATCGCGTACGTCGCCTGCGTGGCGATCGGCGCGGTGAGCGGCATCCCGCTCGCCATCTATACCGAGCGCGGCGTGATCTCCTCGGTGGCGCTGCTGGGGCTGGTTCTCGCGTGGGCGCTCACGACCGGGATGGCGTTCCTCGCCATCCGGCGGCACCTCCACGAGCAGCACAAGGAGTGGATGATCCGCAGCTACGTGGTGACGTTTGCCTTCGTCACCGCGCGCATCGGCGTCGGGGTGTTTTCGGTCGGCCTGGGCGCTCCCCCCGGCACCGCGGATTTCAACACCGCGTTCGCAATCGCCCTCTGGCTGTCGTGGACCGTGCCGCTGCTCGTGACCGAAGTGATCCTGCAGGGCCGGAAGATCCTCGCCGTCCGCGCGTAGTCGGACATCGAACACGAGCCCTCGCCTCGCGGCCGATCCATCCGTGCATGGTCGCGGCACGATGAGCGCTGCCGCGCTCATCGTGTATCGCTCAACCGTCGAACCGCACCCGCCGCTATCGTGCGTCGTGTCCGGCTTCAGCCGGACCACGCTGTGGCTTCCGCCTTCAGGCGGAAGGACGTACACTTCGGCGCGTCGTGTTCCCACGCACGCATTCCGTCGTCTTCGGAATGCTGGTGCCGGGTACCGCATTCGCACAGGGCGATCGTGTGCGCACCATTGAGCGGCTCGAGGACGAACTGAATACGGCGTTCAATGCCTGCGACGCCTGGAAGCTCGTCGCTGCTCACGCGACCCAGCTCGCCAACCCGTAGCCGATGCGCCGCGCCACATCGCTCCTCGTCGTCGCGACCGCGCTCGCCGTCGCGGTCGGCTGCGCGCCCAGGCAGCTCGCGCCCCGGCAGGGATTCATCCCGGTGACCGGCGGCCGTGTCTGGTACGAGGTCGTTGCCGGGCCGGGCAGCGGCGTGCCGGTGATGGTGCTCCACGGAGGCCCTGGCGGCAGCACGTGCAGCATGGCGGCGCTTGCCGAGTTGAGCGGCGACCGTCCCGTCGTGTTCTACGACCAGCTTGGCGGCGGGCGGTCGGAGCAGCCGGCCGATCTCTCGCTGTGGCGGCTCGAGCGATTCGTGGAGGAACTGGATCGCGTGCGCGGCACGCTCCGCCTGTCGCGGGTGCACCTGCTCGGGCACTCGTGGGGCGCGTATCTCGCGGCAGCGTATCTGAAGCGCTACGGCACGGGCGGCATCGCCTCGGTGACGTTCTCGAGCCCGCTGCTGAGCAGCCCGAAATGGACCGAGGACGCCGAGCGGCTGAAGCGCACGCTGCCGGAAGACATCCAGAAGATCATTCGCGACCACGAAGCCGCCGGGACGACGGAGTCACCCGCGTATCAGAAGGCGATGGACGTGTTCTACGAGCGATACGTCTACGGCGGCCCGCGTCCGGTCGTGCCGCAGTGCCGGGGCGTGCGCGGCGGCAGCGTGGTCTACAACACGATGTGGGGACCGTCGGAGTTCACCGCGCTGGGCAACCTGAAGGACGTGGACGCCACGCCGGGCCTCCCGCGCCTGCGCATTCCAGTCCTCTTCCTCGCGGGGCGGTTCGACGAAGCCACGCCGGAGACCGTCGCCGGGTTCCAGCGCCTGGTGCCGGGCTCGCGGATGGTCGTGTTCGAGAAGAGCGCCCATGGCTCGTTCCACACCGAGCGCGAGCGCTACCTGCAGACCGTGCGGGAGTTCCTCGCGGACGCCGACCGGCCGTAAAATGCGGAATCGAGGTACACGATGCCAGGACGTCTTCTTGCAACTCTCATTCTGGGCGCCGGCCTGCTGATCGCCGGGCAGCCGCTTGTCGCGCATCATTCGGAAACGGCGGAATACGACAACACCAGGCCGGTCAAGGTGACCGGGATCCTCAAGAAAGTGGAATGGCAGAACCCGCACGTGTGGTTCTACGTGGACGTGAAGGAGGCCGACGGCTCGGTCGCGACGTGGGGATTCTCCACGGCGCCGCCGGGCAGCCTGATGCGGCGCGGCATCAACAAGACCGTCTTCAAGATCGGGGAGGTCGTCAACGTCGAGGGGTCCCGCGCGCGCGACGGCTCCAACAACGCCTCCGGCCGCCGGGTCACCTTCGCCGACGGCAGGAATGTGATGACCGCGCCGGGTGAGGGGGCTGAGCGATGAGGACCATGGTCGCGCTCGCGCTGGCACTCACAACGGCGACGCTCGCCGCCCAGGGCCCGAGCACTCAAGGCACCCCAGGCACTCCAGGCACCTCAGGCACCCCACGAATGTCGGACGGCAAGCCCGATTTCTCCGGCATCTACACCGCGCCGTCGACGGTGAACGCCACCGGTCCGCGCGGCAACCTGATTTTCAACGCGGACAAGATGGCGCCAGTAAAGCCAGGCGCTGAAAGCCTGCTCTACGTACCGCGCACCGGGGATGCGCGCATCGACGAGCCGCGCGCCATGTGCCTGCCCGCCGGGTTCCCGTCGGGGATGCTCTACATCCTGCCGATCCAGATCGTGCAGAACCCGAAGTACATGGTGATCATCCCCGAGCTGCAGCGGGCGGCGCGCATCATCCCGCTCGACGGGCGTCCGCATCGCGAAGGGCTGGAGCCGTCCTACTACGGCGACTCGGTGGGGAAGTGGGACGGCGACACGCTGGTCATCGAGACCGTGAACTTCAAGCGCTGGATCCTGGACGACTACCACTACACGGATCCGACCAGGAGCCGCTGGCACAGCGACGCGCTGCGCGCCACCGAGCGCCTGCGCCGTGACGGCGACACGCTGCACTACCAGATCACGATCGACGATCCCAAGATCTTCACGCGCCCGTTCTCGCAGGACTTCATCCTGACGCTGCGCCCGGACTGGGAGCAGGTGGGCCTGCTGGAATACGTCTGCGAGGAGAACAACCGCTGCGCGGGCGGCAAGTGCCGCGCGTCGGACGCTCAGTAAGTCGCAGCTCGACGATGTAGCACGACGTCAACGACCGAGACGATGGAGGGGCCGAACTTCAGGTCGGCCCCTACACCTGCGTCATCCGCCAGGACGGAACCGTCGGCGATGTGACCGTCAAGCGTTCGCTTGATGCGACCTCCGGACTGGATCGCAGCGCGATCGACGCGATTCGGATGTGGACGTTCACGCCGGGTACGCGCAACGGCCGGCCGGTGCCGGTCCGCGTCGCGGTGAACATGACGTTCACGTTGACGGAGCCCCCAGCGGCGCCGTGTGGTCCGGCTGAAGCCCGCAGCGTGGGGAGCCGTGCAGGTTGAGCGAGACACGATGAGCACGTACAAACGATGGGGCCGACGGAAACGTCGGCCCCTGCATCTGTCGCTTGATTGATTAGACGGTCGCCTTGGCGAGCACCTGCTCGGCGATCGCCTTGAACTCGTCGATCGTCAGCAGGTCCTTCTTCTCGAACGACTTCGCCTTCACGGCCTGCAGGATGGCCATCTTCTCGTCGTCGGTCGCCTTGAGGCCGAGCTTCTCGCAGTACTCCTCCATCGACGGCGGCCCGCTGTTCTTGCCGAGCACGATCGAGACCGGCTTCTGGCCCACGAGCTCCGGCACGAACGGCACGTACTCGGTGGGGTGATCCTTGCGCGCGAGGCGGAACCAGCCGGCGATGATGCCCGACTCGATCTCGTAGAGCTTGTCGCCCACGATCGGCCGGTTCGGCGGCTGCTGCACCTTCGCCAGATCCATGACGAACTTCGAGACCTCGACGAAGTGCTCCGTCTTGATCCCCAGGTCCTTGCCGTAGAGGCAGAGCAGCGACATCACCACTTCCTCGGTCGGCACGTTGCCGGCGCGCTCGCCGAGCCCGGTCACCGTGGTGTGCGCCACCGACGCGCCCGCCTGCAGCGCCGCGATCGTGTTCGCCACGCCGAGGCCGAAGTCCATGTGGCAGTGCGCCTCGACCGGCTTCTTCAGCCGCTCGATCACCTTCTTCACCACGTAGCCGTACGCCTCGGGCGTCGTCACGCCCATCGTGTCGGCCATCGTCAGCGCGTCCATGTGCCCTTCGGTGGCCACCTGTTCGCAGATGTCGAGGAAGCGATTGATCTCGGTGCGGGTGGAGTCGATGGTGAAGAAGACGGTGTAGAGGCCCGCTTCCTTCGCGGCCAGCGTGGTCTCGATCGACGCCTTCATCGCGCGCTCGATCGGCCAGCCGTAGCCGTACTGAATCATGTGGTCGCTGGCGGGAATCTCGATGACGATGCCCGTGCAGCCGCACTCCTTGATGACCTTCACCTCGGCGGGGATGCAGCGCGCGAAGCCGAAGATCTCCGCCTTCAGGCCCAGCGCGGCGATGTCGGAGATCGCGGCCCGATCCTGCGGCGAGACCGCCGGCATGCCCGCCTCGATGCGGTGGATGCCGAGCGAGTCGAGCTTCTTGGCAATCGCCACCTTCTCCTCGCGGCGGAAGACCACGGCGGTCTGCTGCTCGCCGTCACGGAGCGTGACGTCGTGAATCTTCATCTTCGGCGGGAACGCGTAGTGCTTGGTCACCTCGGGCATGAAGTCCCACAGGCTGCTGAACCACTTGTCCGTCTTCCAGGGTTGTTGCGACATCTCTCCTCCGACTGGATTTTTGAAAGCGGGAACCGTCAATGTTACCCGCCCGAGACGGCCACCAGCAAGGCTGGGGAGTAAAATTCTGAGACTCATGCCGACAATCCGCCTGACTCTTAATGGAAATCCCGTCGATGCCAGCTACGAGCCGGGCATGCACCTGCTGGAGGTGCTGCGCGAGGAATGCGGCGTCGTCTCGGCGAAGAACGGCTGTGCCCCGGAGGGCGCCTGCGGCTGCTGCCTGGTGATGATCGACGGGCGTCCGGCGCTGTCGTGCCTGCGCAAGCCGGAGCAGATGGACGGCGCCAGCGTCGTCACGCTCGAAGGCATCGACGAGGAGACGCGGCGGATCATCGGCGAGGCCTTCGTCCTCGAGGGCGGCGTCCAGTGCGGGTTCTGCATCCCCGGCATCGTCGTCCGGGCGGCGTCGCTCATCGAGAAGGACCAGACGGGCGACCGCGACGTGATCGCCAAGGCGCTCGACGGCCATCTCTGCCGGTGCACCGGCTACGGCCGGATCATCGACGCGATCCAGACCGCCGGTGACGCCGCCAGGCACGGCGGCGTGCTGCCGTCCGAGCCCCGACGCCACGAATTCTTCGGCGAGCCGTTCGGGCTGACGCGCAGCCCCGCCGTCGCGGCGGCGACGCGGAACGGCGACGGTGTCGGCCAATCCGCTTCACGGCTCGGCGGCCTCGAGCAGACGCTCGGCGAGAAGCCGTTCATCGACGACATGCGCGTCCCGGGCATGCTGCACGGCGCCATGGTGCTCACCGAGCATCCGCGCGCGCGGGTGGTGAAGATCCACACCGCCGTCGCGGCGGCGATGCCCGGCGTCGTGCGGATTCTCACGGCGGCCGACGTGCCCGGCTTCCGCGGGACCGGCATCACCGATCCCGATCAACCGCTCTTCGTCGCCGCGGGCGAGCTGACGTGCTGCGTGGCCGACTTCCTGGCCATGGTCGTCGCCGACACGCCGTTCCACGCGCGCGAGGCGGCGAAGAAGGTGGCCATCGACTATGAGGTGATGGAGCCGGTCACCGACCCCTTCGAGGCGCTGCGGCCGGGCGCGCCGCTCGTCCATTCGAAGGACACGTTCGCGCCCCGGGGCTCGAACGTCCTTCAGCCGACGACGGCGTTCTCACGCGGCGACGTCGATGCGGCCTTGAGGACCGCCGCGCACGTCGTCGAGGCGACCTTCCGGACGCAGCCGATCGACATTGCATTCCTCGAGCCGGAAGCCTGCCTGGCGATCCCGCAGGGCCGGGGCGTCACGGTCTACACCGGCAGCCAGGGCTCGGTGTACGACCATGCCCAGATCTCGAAGATTCTCGATCTGGATCCGAAGGACGTCGAGGTGGTGCTCTGCGCGAGCGGCGGCGCCTTCGGTGCGAAGGAGGAGCTGTCGATTCAGGGGCAGACGGCGATTGCCGCCACGTTGCTCGGACGGCCCGTGAAGACGGTGCTCACGCGGCGGCAGTCCACACAGCACCATGTCAAGCGCCACGCGATGACGATCACCCTGACCGTGGGCGCTGACGCCGGCGGGCATCTGCTCGCGCTGCGGTCGCGCATCGTGGCCGACGCCGGCGGGTACCACACGACGAGCGCCAAATGCGCGCTGCGCGCCGCCTGCCACTCGGGCGGCGTCTACCGCGTTCCGAGCGTGGACGTGGAGTCGAAGGCCGTCTACACCAACAACCCGAACGCGGGCGCCATGCGGGGCTTCGGCAGCAACCAGGCCCAGTTCGCCATGGAAGGCGTCATGGACATGCTCGCCGAACGAGTCGGCGTCGACGGCTGGGACATCCGCGAACGGAACATCCTCGGCCCCGGCGACGCGTTTGCGACCGGCCAGGTCATGCGCGAGAGCGTCCGTGGCATGCGGACCGCCCTCGACGCCGTCAAAGACGTCTACAGGAGCAGCCGGTACAAGGGCATCGCCTGCGGCGTCAAGAGCACGGGTCTCGGCAACGGGACCACCGAAGGCGGGTACATCAGGATCCGCGTCCTCGAGAGGACTCCTCTCGCCGGATCCTCAGCGCGCGCCCGGCTGGAGATTCTCAACGGCTACACCGAAATGGGGCAGGGCCTGTACACGGCCACCATGCAGGCCGTGTGCGAGGAAACCGGCCTTCCCGCCGACATCATGACCGTCGAATGGGACAAGGACCTTGGCGAGAGGTGCGGCGAGACGTGGGCCTCGCGCGGCGCCACGCTCAGCTGCGCGGCGGCGCAGAAGGCGTCGCGGCAGCTCGCGGCGGACCTGAGGGAATCGTTGGTCCGCTTGAAGCCGGACGCAACGCAGGTGGAGGCGCTCGAGGCGCTCGTCGGACGCGAGTACTACGGTGAGTGCGTCTACGCGTTCACCACGAGGCCGGGGACGCCGGAGGCCGTGCTCAACCCGACGACGCACCTCACGTTCAGCTACGCCGCACAGGTCGCGATCCTCGACGAGCAGGGGCTGGTCGACCGCGTCGTCGTCGCCAACGACGTCGGGCGCGCGATCAACCCCCGCCTGTGCGCCGAGCAGATGGAAGGCGGCGTGCACATGGGGCTCGGCTACGCGCTCTCGGAGGACTTCCCGTCCACCGGCAGCGTGCCCCACTCGCTCGCCCTGCGGGATCTCGGCATCGTGCCGGCGAGGCACACGCCCCGCGTGGACGTGATCCTCATCGAAGTGCCCGATGAGATCGGGGGGTACGGGGCCAAGGGCGTGGGCGAAATCGGGTGCGTCGCCACGGCCCCCGCGGTCGCCGCCGCGTTGCACTCTTTCGACGGCGTTCGCCGCGTCCGGCTGCCGATGGACGATTCCGCGGCCGCGGCGCCATCGGTGCCGAAGTCCCGGCGCAAGGCCAAGTATGGTACTCTGTCGCCTCCCAGGGACACGGCGGGGTCGCCGGTTTCCGGAGACATTCGCCAATGAGAGCCTTCGACGTCTTCACTGCGAAAGATTCCCGGCACGCGGTCGCGCTGCTCGCCGAGCACGCCGCAACCTCCAAGGTCAAGGTCCTTGCCGGCGGCACCGATCTGCTCGCCGATCTGAAGTTCGCGTCTGCATCGCATGCGCCGGACGTGGTCGTCGACATCTCGCGGATCGAAGATCTGCGTTCGATCGCCGTCACCGGAGACGGGCTCAGTATCGGCGCGCTGGTCACGCACACCGAGATCATGCGGTCGCCGCTCATCCGCGACATGTTTCCGGCCATGGTCAATGCGGCGCACACCATCGGCGCCGTGCAGACCAGGAATCTCGGTACGCTCGGCGGGAACCTCGTGACCGCGGTGCCGTCTGTGGACAGCGGTCCGACGCTCGTCGCGCTCGATGCGCTCGTCACCGTGCTGGGGCCCGCGGGCCGGCGGCAGATGCCGCTCGCGGAGTTCTTCGTCGGGCCACGCAAGACCGCGCTCAAGCCTGACGAGCTGCTCCTGGAGATCCTGATTCCCACGACGAGCCTGGGCAAGCCGACCTGCTTCCTGAAGTTCGGCCTGCGCAAGGGCCAGGCGCTGGCACTCGTCAACGTGGCAGCCTCCTTCTGGGTGGACCGGGCCCGGAACGCGTTTGTCGCGCCGCGAATTGCGCTCGGCGCCGTCGCGCCCAAAGTGGTGCACGCGTCCACCGCCGAGGCGTACCTGGAGGGCCGGGCGATCGCGCCGGAGGCGATGGTCGAGGCCGGGCGCCTCGCCGTGGGCGACGCGAAGCCCATCAGCGATTTCCGCGCCTCGGCCGAGTACCGCCGGGATCTCGTCGCGGTGCTGACCAGGCGCGCCCTGGAGGGCGCGTACGAGCTTGCCAAGGCGAAGCAGTCGGAGAAATGACATGACGAAGGTGACCCTCAACGTCAACGGCGAGACGCGCACGGCGTCGGTGCCTCCGGAAATGACGCTGCTCAGGTTGTTGCGTGAGGAATTCGGCCTGACCGGCGCCAAGCTCGGGTGCGACGTCGGCGACTGCGGCGCGTGTACGGTGATCGTCGACGGCAAGACGGTCAACTCGTGCCTGATGCTGGCCCCGCAGGCGGACGGCCGCGACGTGCTGACCGTCGAGGGGCTCGCAACGATGGAGCGGCTGCACCCGATCCAGAAGGCCTTCGAGGAAAAGGGGTCGCTGCAGTGCGGGTTCTGCGGGCCGGGCGTCATCATGTCCGCCAAGGCGCTGCTCGACGAGAATCCCGACCCGAGCGTGCTCGAGATTCGCGATGCGCTGGCCGGCAACCTGTGCCGGTGCACGGGCTACTCCAAGATGATTGAAGCGATCCAGGACGTCGCGCGCGGCGACAACCGTCAACCGGTGGGCGAGTCGGCGTAGTCGGGGGAGGACGCGAACGATGGAGAAGAAGCCAGCGGCGGTCGTCGAACGAGAGGCGCGGGTCGAGACGCGGGACGTCGTGGAGATGCTGCGGGCGCCTGCCGCCGCGCCGCTCGTGCCCCTCCCGCTCGAAGTACTGGTCCCGGAGGCTCGCCAGCAGACGCCCGCCGTCCGTCAGCGCGCCACGCGGCCGGACTGCCGTCTGCACGGACTCGGCCAGACGAAGTACATCGACGACATGTATCTCCCCGGCATGCTCTACGCCAAGATCAAGCGGGCGGGCATCGCCTCGGCCCGGATCCTCAGCGTCGACACGAAGGAGGCTGAGGCCATGCCTGGCGTCGTGGCGGTGATCACCGGCCGCGACGTGCCCGTCAACTCGTTCGGACCGTCGCTGAAGGATCAGCCGGTGCTGGCCGACGAACGCGTGTTCCACGCCGGCGACGGCGTGGCCGCCGTGGCGGCGGTGACCGAACAGATCGCCGCCGAGGCGATCGAGAAGATCAAGGTGGAGTACGAACCGATTCGGCCGGTCCTGGACCCGTTCGAGTCGCTGAAGCTGGAGACGCCAGGCCTGCACGCCCCGAACCCCAACATCTACGGCCACAAGGTCATCAAGAAGGGGGACGTCGCGAAGGGATTCGCCGAGTCGTACCGCATCTTCGAGGGGAGCTACCGCACCCAGATGGTCGAGCACGTCCCGCTCGAACCCCATGCCTCGATCGCCACGTGGGATCCCAACGGCCGCCTGACCATCTATTCCACGCTCGGGCGGATCACGCTCGGCCGCGCCGACATCTCGCGCACGCTCGGCGTGCCGATGAGCCGCATCCGCATCATCGCCACGATCGTCGGCGGCAATTTCGGAGGGAAGAACGAGATCACGACCGAGCCCGTGGTGGCGCTGCTGGCGAAGAAGTCGGGACGGCCGGTCAAGTGCACTTTCACGCGCCCTGAGGAGTTCGCCTCGTCGACGACCCGGCACCCGCTCGTCATGGACTACAAGACCGGCGTCAGCCGGGAAGGCCGGATTCTGGCCCGTCAGATCCGCCTGGTCCTCGACGGAGGCGCCTACTGCTCGTGGAGCGAGACGACGCTCGGCAAGGCCTGCATTCTGTCGGCGGGCCCGTACCAGATCGACAATCTGTATGCGGAAGCGTTCGTCGTCTACACCAACAAGACGATGACGGGGGCCATGCGCGGCTTCGGCGCGCCGCAGGTGTGCTTCGCGTACGAATCCCAGATGGACGACATCGCCACGGCGCTGAACATCGACCCGCTCGAGATCCGGATGCTGAACGCCCTCAAGGAGGGCTCGCTCAGTCCCACCAGTCAGAAGCTGCACAGCGTCGTCGTGCGGGAAACGCTCCTGCAGGCGGCCCAGCGCTTCGGGTGGAACGGGAACGGCGCGCGCTCATGAAGCGGCGCGGGCGCGGCATTGCGTGCATGTGGTATCCGATCGGGTTCACCGTCGCGGCCAACCCGAGCGCGGCTGTCGTCAAGATCAATGAGGACGGCACGGCGACGCTGCTCACCGGCACGGTGGAGACGGGGCAGGGCTCGCTGACGATCCTGGCCCAGATCGTCGCGGAAGAGCTCGGCATCGCCACCGACGACGTGCACGTGGTGTCGGCCGACACCGACACCACCCCCATGGACACGGGGGCGATCGCGAGCCGGACCACCTACGTGACGGGCAATGCCGCCCGGCTCGCCGCCGAGAAGGCCAAGGGGATCCTGTTCGAGGTGGCGGCGCCGCTGCTGCAGGTGAAAGCCGATCAGCTCGAAGTCTGCGACCGCAAGATCCAGGTCAAGGGGTTCCCGCAGCGCCACATCGACATCGGCGACGTGGCCGACCGCGCGCGCGGTGTGAACGGGCAGCCGCCGATCGGCAGCGCCACCTTCAACCCCGCGACGGTGGCGCTCGACCCGGAGACCGGGCAGGGCAAGCCGTTCGCCACCTACGTCTACGCCACGCAGATTGCCGAAGTCGATGTGGACGACGAGACGGGCGAGGTGGAGGTGCTCCGCATCGTGGCGTCGCACGACTGCGGAACGCCCATCAACCCGATGCTGGTGGAAGGGCAGGTCGAGGGCGGGATCTCGATGGGCGTCGGGTTCGCGCTCGAGGAGGAAATTCTGTTCGACGCGAGCGGCCGCCAGGTCAACTCGAACCTCACCAACTACATCATGCCGACGTCGCTCGACATGCCCGAGGTCGTGGTGGAGATCGTGGACAGCTACGACCCGACGGGTCCCTTTGGGGCCAAGGGCGTTGGCGAGCCGACGTGCGTGTCGACGGCGGCCGCCATCCTGAACGCGATCCACGATGCGGTCGGCGTGAGGGTCACTTCGCTGCCGGCCACGGCTGAGAAGGTGTACGCCGGCATCAAGGCCAAGCGCGCGCAGGAAGCGAAACAGATTACCGCCGGCTGAAGTCGCCCGGGGCGAAGGGTGGGACCGATCCCGCGGGGGGCCGTTGGCGGCCCGCCGCTGGCGCGGTTTCGACTTCTTCGTAGTGTCCGGCTTCAGCCGGACCACACACGGCGGTGCCGATCAACGTGGTCCGGCCAAAGCCGGACACTACGAGGACGATGCGTACGTAGTGTCCGCCTTCAGGCGGACCACACTCTAAAAGAAACTGCTCACCGACAGGGTCACGAAGAACCCGTAGAAGATCGCCATGAACACCAGCGCCGCCCGCCGCCACATCGGCGGCCGGATGTGCTCCGGGAGCAGCCTGGTGTTGATGTAGAGCAGGTGGAGCGAGGCGATCACGAACACCACGCCCGCCATGTTCGCGCCGATCTGCAGCAGCAGGAACGGCTGGGCCAGCCGCAGCGCAATCACACCCCAGATGACGACGGCCGCAAGCACGCCGTAGTAGACGGCACGTACGTCGCCGCCGCGCCAGCTCCGCAGGCGTGAGCTTCCGGTCCACAGAATGTCGGTGATCGCGCGCACCATGCCGTCGAGCTGATCGAGCTGCGTCTTGAACAGCACCCACGCGCCGAGGAACGCGATGGCGCCGCCCATCAGCGCGCCGCTCGTGCCCGCAATCGCCTGCGCCAGCGCGGCGCTGATGCCGAGGCCCGAGATGTTCATGCCGCGCGGCAGGAACGTCACGTAGATCATCGCCGGCAGGATCATGCCGAGGATGGCGCCGGCGAAGAACACGCCCCACTGATCCGCGCTGATCACCTTCCACCAGCCGCGCCAGCGGCGCATGCCTTCGTCGTCGCCCGTGAAGATGAAGCCCGTGTGCGCGAGCGCCACCTTCTGGCCGCCGATGGCGGCGGGAATGTAGCCCGCGCGCTCGCCCATCCCGTAGCCGCGGTCGCGCGCCCAGTTGGAGAGGACCACGTTGGTCACGCCGCCCGCGCCCGAGTAGGCGACGAGCGCGCCCAGGAGGAACATGTCAGTGCCCGCCGGCAGCAGATCGAACTGTCCGTTGGGAAGGTCGAAGCCGGTGAGTCCCAGCACGCCGGCGGCCCACGTCCCCGCGGGCACGAACAGCAGCGCGAGCACGAGGAACGCGCTGAGGATCGCGGCGACGAGAATCCAGTTGAGCAGCTCGAGCGTCTTCTCGATGCGGCTGCCGATCGACAGGATTGCGACGCACACGAGGAACGTGCCGACGCCGATGACGTAGATCACCGTCGCGTCGGCGGGCAGCGGCAGCCGGCGCATGAACAGGAAGAAGATCGCGCCCGCCGCGGTGCCGGCCCATGCCGGCCATCCCACCTGCAGGAAGTAGAGAACCGCGTACACCCACGCCCACAGCGTGGACGAGGGGCGCGTGCGCATGAAGCCGGTGAACACCGGCTCACCGGTCGCCAGCGTGTAGCGCATCAGCTCGGTGTTGAAGATCGTCTGCAGCAGCACGGCCACGCCGACGACCCACAGCAGCGACAGCCCGTTTCTGACGAAGGCCGCCGGGCCCAGCAGGAACTCGCCGCTGCCGATCGACACGCCGAGCACGATCACGCCGGGACCGACGACGCCGAGCCAGCCGAGGCCTGTCGGCATCGGCGGCATCGGGAGCTCGGCCTGCTGCCACGCGGCCAGGCCGGAGCGCGCTTCGGGGGCCGCAGAGAGAGGCGACTGCGCTGTCTGACTCGCTGACATGCTGGACATTGGAGTGATATAGTAGCCCTTCTTTTTCAATCCAAAATTCCGCGAAGGGGAGAAGAGCGTCCATGAGCACCGTCGTGAAGCCGGAAAAAAGCAATGGGATGGATCTGAGCTGGCTCGGCAAGCCGCACGAGTACGATCCGGGGCGCCTGTACAGCCAGACCGGCGCCGACTGGCAGTATCGGGTCGACTACGACCGGATGCGGAAGGAGCGCCTCGCCAAGCTGCAGGCGGAGATCGTCCGCGAAGGCCTCGGCGCGCTCGTGCTGTTCGCGGGCGCCAACATCCGCTACGCCACCGGCTCCTACCAGGGCAACTGGAAGTACAACATCAACATCCGCTACTGCGTCGTCCCGGCCGAAGGCAAGCCGACGCTGTTCGAGACGGCCGGCTCCGACCTGCAGTGCGCGAAGATCGACCTGCCGTGGGTCGGCAGCGACCGCATCAAGCCGGCGATCACCTGGCAGTGGGCGGAAGGCGCGGTGCCGTACATGGCGGGCCGCATGGCCGAGACGGTCCTCGATACGTTGAAGGAGCACGGCGTTCAGAAGGAAAAGATCGGCATCGACAACCTCGACATGCCGGCGCTCGAGGCCTTCCAGAAGCACAACATCACCATCGTCAACGGCTGGCCCGCGGTCTCGAGAGCGCGCACGGTGAAGACGCGCGACGAGATCGAGTGCCTGAAGATGGCGTCGAGCATCGGCGACGCCGCGATGTGGAAGATCAAGTACGAGTGGCTGAAGCCGGGCGTCCGTGAGCGCGAGATCGAAGCCAAGGTGCACGAATTCATGCTCGAGCGCGGCTGCGAGATCATCTACGACATCATCGTCGCCTCCGGCGGCAACACCAGCCCGTATCGCCGCTGGGCCACCGACAAGCTCATTCGCGCCGGGGACCTCGTCATCGTCGACATCAACGCCGTCGGCCCGTCGGGCTACTTCATCGACTTCGTCCGCAACTTCAAGTGCGGCGGCCCGCAGGGGCTGAAGATGACGCCGAAGGAGATCAGCCTCTACCGCGAGGTCTACGACTCGATGTACGCCGGCATCGCGCAGCTCAAGCCGGGCAACACCTCGGCGGATGTCGCCAAGGCCTTCCCGAAGTACGACGACGACAAGTACGGCACCGTGACGCTGCAGCAGTTCGCGCACAGCATCGGCCTCACCCTCTACGAGGGCATGTGGATGTCGCGCGCCTACTCGCTGGATTACCCGGCCGAGATCAAGGAGAACATGTACTTCGCGATCGAGACCTTCGCCGGTCATCCGGGCCTCGAGCAGACCTCCCGCCTCGAAGAGAACGTGCTCGTCAGCGCCGACGGCCCCGTGATCTTCACGCGCATGGAGCACATGGAAGAGGCGATGAACCGGTAGTCGATGGGATACAAGATCGCGGTTGCCGATTCCGTCTTTCCCAGTCTTGATCCTGCGCGCGACGTGGTATCGCAGATCGGTGGCGAGTTAGCACTCGCCACCGATAAGACCCCCGAGGCCATTCTCAAGGTCGCCGGCCAGGCGGACGCCCTCCTCGTCACCTACGCGAAGATCACGGGCGACATGATCCAGCAGATGCCCAAGGTGCGCGTCATCTCGCGCTTCGGCATCGGCGTGGACAACGTGGACATCGACGCCGCCACCAGGCAGAAGATCGTCGTCACCAAGGTGCCCGACTACTGCATCGACGAGGTGTCCGACCACGCGATGGCGCTGCTGCTGGCGGCGGTCCGCAAGATCCCGTTCTCCAACACGCAGGTGCACGGCGGCACCTGGAAGATGCCCGAGGTCGTGCCGATCAAGCGCCTGCGCGGCAGCGTCCTCGGCCTGGTCGGCTTCGGCCGTATTCCGCAGCTCGTGGCGCCGAAGGCGAAGCCGTTCGGCTTCCGCGTCGTGGCCTACGACCCGTTCGTGCCGCCCGACGTCTTCAGGAATGCCGGCGTCGAGGGCGTCACGCTCGACGAGCTGCTGCGCATCTCCGACGTGGTCTCGATCCACAGCCCGCTCACGCCGGAGACGAAGGGCCTCTTCAACGCCGACGCCTTCAGGAAGATGAAGCAGGGGTCCTACGTGGTGAACACGGCGCGCGGTCCGATCGTCGACGAGGCGGCGCTGGCCGCGGCGCTCGACTCGGGGCACATCGCCGGCGCCGCGCTCGACGTGATGACGACGGAGCCGCCGACCGGCTCGCCGCTGCTCGGGCGCGGGAACGTGATCATCACGCCGCACACGAGCTTCTACTCCGACGAGTCGCTCGTGGAGCTGCAGACGAAGGCCGCGCAGGAGGTGGTCGACGTCCTCAGCGGCAAGCCGGCGCGCAACCCGGTGAACTGATCATGAAGGCGATGCTGCTGACCGCGCCCGGCGAGCTCGTGCCGGGCGACGTCGCGAAGCCGAAGGCCGACGGCGGGCAGGTCCTCGTGCACGTCACGCACAGCGGCATCTGCGGGACCGACTACAAGATCTTCAGCGGCGCGATCCCGGTCCGCTACCCGCGCATCATGGGGCACGAGATGGCGGGCGAAGTCGTCGAGGCGCCGGCCTCCACGGGCCTCCGCACGGGCGACCGCGTCATCGTCGATCCCGAGGGCTACGACGGCGTCTGCTTCTTCTGCCGTGCGGGGCACACCGGCCTGTGTCCGAACGGGTACCTGGTCGGGCGCGACGTGGACGGCGGCTTCGCGGAATACCTGGCGTCGCCGGCCAGCCATGTCTTCAGGCTGCCGGAGGCGGTGGACACGGCGCACGCGCCGCTCATCCAGGTGCTCACCACCTGCCTGCACGCGCAGCGCCAGGTCGACATCTTCCCCGGCGAATACGTCGTCGTGCTCGGCCTTGGCGTGACCGGCCAGCTGCACGTGCAGCTGGCGAAGGCACGCGGGGCCACGGTGATTGGCGTCACGCGCAGCGCCGACAAGCGCGCGCTCGCCGAAAAGCTGGGGGCCGACCTCACCATCCCAGGGGGCGACGACGCGATTGCGAAGGTGAGGGAGGCGACCGAAGGGCGCGGCCCGGACGTCGTCATCGAGACGACCGGCGTCGTGCAGCAGCTCGCCACCGCCATCCACATGGCGCGGCCAGGCGGGCGCATCCTGATGTACGGCATCATCACCGCGAAGGAAGCGGCGCTGCCGTTCTACGACCTGTACTTCAAGGAGCTGCGGCTCATCAACGCGCGCGTGGCGAAGAGCGAGGACTATCCGGCCTCGATCGCGCTCGTCGAGCGCGGGGCCGTGCGGCTCGGTCCCATCGTCAGCGAGGTGATGCCGCTCGGCGAGCTCAAGTCGGCCATCGGCATGCTCGGCGCGGACGGCGGCGGGCAGCGGCTCAAGATCATCCTCGATCACAATTAGGAGAAGCACACATGAAAACACTCATCGGTGCAGGTGTGGTGATCGTGGGCGCGCTCGTCTGTGCGCCCGACGCGGGCGCGCAGGGTGCGACCGCCATGCCGCTCGCGAAGGCCACGGTGCCCGACGCCATCGCGCAGCGCACGCTCGTGAAGTATCAGCTCAGCTCGGGCCTCGCGCGCGACATCGTCAACGCGTGCGTCGAGTTCGCCCGCGCGCAGCAGCCGGGTCCCGGCAACTACGCGATCTTCGTGCTGGCGCCGAACGGCGACATCATCGACGCGCACGTCATGGACGGTGTGGTGCCGATCGGCGTCGAGACCGGCCTGCTCAAGGCGAAGACCGCGCTCTACGCGCGCACGCCGTCGAGCGCGGTGGCGTCGCGGTTCCCGACCGTGGAAGGGCGCGTCATCCGCACCGATCTCGGCCGCGAGTCGGGGCTCGCGTACTACTTCGTCGGCGGCGGCCTGCCGATCGTCGTCGAGAACCAGCTCATCGGCGCCATCGGCGTCGGCGGCGGCAACATGGACGAGGCGTGCGCGCACTCGGCGCTCACCAAGGTCCTCGGCCCGCAGCCCCCGCTGCCCGAGCCGGCCCGCGGCGGCGGCCCTGGCGGCGGCGGTGCGCCGGCCGGCGGCGGTGGCCGTGGGGGTCGCGGCAACTAGAACAACAAGGCGAGTAGGGCGAGTAGGGCGTGTGGGGCGGGTAGGGTCCCCCCCCCCCCCCCCCCCCCAAACCCCCCCCCCCCCCCACCCCCCCCCCCCCCCCCGGCTTCCCCCCCCCCCCCCCCCCCCACCCCCCCCCC
>Ga0194131_10003427_pt1 | contig 25029 bp, 37 predicted proteins | sample TA2KigO120mmetaG_FD_148631 | JGI IMG/M metagenome (GOLD analysis project Ga0194131, IMG submission 148631) | Freshwater microbial communities from Lake Tanganyika, Tanzania - TA2015053 Kigoma Offshore 120m | ecosystem: Environmental > Aquatic > Freshwater > Lake | place: Tanzania: Lake... | reverse complement strand
ATAATCCAAATCTATTTGGCCAAACAAATTACGCCGCCGAGGCGTGTTTATCGGCCAATTTCATCATAAAATTTAGAAATAGTTCTGAGTTTAATTTCATCTTAATATATCCACCATTTATTTCGTATGGTAAAAAACCAAATTTTAAAAAGAACTTGACTTGTGAATGAACAGGTGTTTCCAATTTATTCTTTCCAATACCCACACTTCCACTACATTCTAATATAATGTCGGGTATTTTCTTATTCTTTTTTTGGTACTTAACGATAGTTTCATAGACGGCAACCAAAAACATTGTCATAATGTGTGTACCCAATCCTTTCTCACGAAAGTTTTCATCTACCTCAACCCTACTTATGTCTATCTTATTACCCCTCGAACCAAATCGAAGAAAGGCACCAAATATGGATAATTGAGTACATTCGTTTTGATATACTTCATAATTTAAGGCGTGAACAATATCAAAACTTTTCAAACCAAACTGAATTTTATTCTTTTTTTCGTGAGTTGATATTTCTTCCCTAAATACAGTATTAAAGTATTCCTTCAAATCGTTGTAGAAACTTATGTTTTTGTACTTCTTATCGATTCGTGGCATTCCGTCCTTACCAATAATGTTAAGTTTATTTACCACACTATCGGGGACTTTTGAACCATCACCATAAGTGAACTTATTTATTTTTGTCATACTGTCTGTTTTGTTTTTGTGAAAACAAATATACCGCTATAATTTTTATAATCCAAATCTATTTGGCCAAACAAATTACCTAATCCAGGCGCAGGTTACGACTGAAACTCAATCTTAACTACGTTGTTTACTAATTGAGATGTTTTCTTAACCATATCTTTATTGTTAACGATTGTGTAATACTTATACAAATTTTCCACTCCACCATATTCCAACCCGATACCAATAGTTACAAACCCATCTCTATTACACTTCTCAATTATACGTTTCATATTTTCTCTATCATCTATCCCACCATAACCATAACCACTGGGTTCCCCGTCAGAAACAACTATGAAAATAATGTTATCGTTTGTTATTGACCTAACTCTTTCATATATCTTTTCAATAACTGGCCCGTCATAATTTTCGTTATAATTGTTCTTTAATTGGTTGTCTATTGTGTTTTCAAAGAAAGGGTAATTCGGCTCGTGGTAAACTCTTACTTCTGGGTACTTATTACCGTTGTAACCACTATGACCATAAAAGAACATTTTATCTTGTGGTAACATTTGTGAAAAAGTCCTATAAAGTATCTTAAAGATTTCGTGTTGTGTTTCTATTTTTCTACCACCATCCATTGAACCAGATTCATCCCCTAACACACAAATAGTAAAAGGTTTTGTTTCCATATCATCCTCAATCTTGTGATATACCCTACTATTACCAGCCTGAACTTCGGAAATCTTATGACTACTCATTTTACCACACATAAGGTTTTCCAACTTGGCCTCCTTTGTATCAAAAGATATATCTAACAAAGAACAAAGGCTATTTGAGTTTTCAATTTCGGATTTTGTATAGTTACAAATCTCATTAGATTTCGACATATAAACGAACTCCGTTTTTTCTTTTAGTTTACCCGTTAGGTTTTCATCCGTATTATATAAACCCCCACCATACTTTTTTATTTCAGATTTTGACACCTCTTTACCAATCTCTTCGGCTACCCTTCGACTGATTTTGACCACCAAACTATCTTTGAGTTCAACATCACAACCACTCTTCGGGTTTGGTTTTTCGTCTTTTGTCGGCTCAACCTCAAAAAGAAAGTTACTTTCAGTAATAGTATTTTTGTAATACTGAAACATCAAACTAATTTCCTTTCGTTTTCTAATTATTGAGTTTACAATATCAACAATACTATCTTTCGATAATGATACCCAATACTTACCCTCTAATTCAAACGGCTTAGAAAACCTTTCGGGGCACAATTCGTTTGTTAGTTTTTCTTTTGAGATTGTATGAATAAAAAGTTTTAACAACTTCTCTTTCAAATCATAAAACAAATAGTCCTGACTATCGGGGTTAGGTACAACCCTAATCTTTTCAGATATTTCTATTTCGGGGTGGTCTTCTAATACTTTGTAATACCCACCGAAATATGATATTTCCCATTGAGTAACACTTTGTAAAGATGTGTGGTAATACATATTACTTTGACGTTTTCAAAATTGTTTCAATCGATTTCAAACCCTCTTTACCACCAATCCCCTTAGTGATAATGTAGAAACTATCGTACACGGTAAACCCGTCTTCAACTAACCGACCAATCATTTTTAAGTGTCTCATTGAAAGGTTAAAATTGATTGTGTACTTTTCGTGGGCCTTATTGATTTCATCATACACATCCACAATTTTACTCAACTTGGTATCATCAAGTTTAGGGCATTCAATTTCAAGGGCGGACTTCACTTCCGATTTATTCAATCCCTCAACTTCGATTAACATAAACCTATCCATAAGGGCTCGGTCAATTTTGTGTGTACCCGTATATTGACCACCCAAATTGGCGGTGGCGAAAAAAACACATTCGGAGTGTATCTTAATTGGACTATTATCGTGAAAACAATACTCCATAGGTAACTCCCTACGAAAGTCAAGACAAGGGAATAACAAGTTATTGGCCATCACATTGGCTCGTGAAAGTTCATCCAAAAGAACTATACCGGGTTGTTGGATAACTTCACTAAACCTTGACTTGGCAAATGTACTTTTGGTTAGTCCGTTTTCCATTGTAATAGTGTGATTACCAATTAAGGACATAATTGGGTCGGACATTGTACCCATATCGAAAATAGTGAGGGGTAAATTATTCTTTATGGCGATGTTAGATACCAATTCAGTTTTACCTACACCAGTCGGCCCCAATAAAAGTGTATTAACCCCACTTCTGATGTTTCGTTCCAATACGGAAAGGAGACCATTCTTTACTTTGAAATAACCATTGAGGGTTGTCGTTCCGTTTGAGTTAATACTAACGGGTTTTTTCTTCGTTGTTCTTTTTGTTATTGATTTAGTTGTTGGCATTGTTAATCCGTTTTTGTTTCCACAAATCTTTTTTCATATATAAGATACCACATAATTTTTAATAATTCACCAGCCCTTTCGTAATCTTCATCCTCAACTGATAATTTTTCACCTTGTTCACAGATTTTTTTTAACCTATCAATAATAAATTCTCTAATTTCTTCTTCAGATTTATCTTTTAAGTATTCACGCATTTCTTGTTCATTCATTTTATTGTATTTTTTACTTCCATAACATTCAAGTTTCTTATCCGTTACATTCCACAAATATAATAGTTTTATTTACATAAAACCAAATTTATTTTTATTTTTTTTTATTTATGTTGCCAACCTATTTTTTACATCTGAGCTTTTGAGCTTCCGTCATCTCAAAATAGTTTGGCGGGATAGGTAATACAAGCCAAACTAAATCTAGAGCATGCGCGCGCGCGCAATCGTTCTGCCAAACTAAATCGCGCGCATGCGCGCGCAATCGTTCTATCGTATTACAGCAAAAAAAACCCCTCGTATAAACGAGGGGCGTGGTTAATCGTAACCTAAACCAACATATATAACATTCTTCCGTTTGGTATTACACCAACTCTACCAACTCCCTGAAGATTTGTCGTTCACGGTTTCCGTAAGTACCGAACATTTTGTTCTCACTATTACTTCCACTAGTCAATGAATGTGTTGTGTACTTGGTAACACCACTAAACAATCCCCAAAGGTTATCCCCCTTCTCTTTAAGTTCACCATTTAGGTCAACATAGAAACGAGTTAAACGATTTTGAGTGACGGTTGATAATGAGTCGACTTCTTTGAGGTCAACGTCTTTAGATATGTTAAAGAGCAGTTTAGATACCCAATCTTCGGTTTCTTTACTGAAACGGGTTTCACTCAATCTCTTAATATCATCGAACATCACCTTTTCTTCTTCGATAACACCTTCCAACCCATGGCATATTTCATCCACTCTCAATACCATATTCTTTGTATGACGAACCTTTGTATCCAAATTACGAAAGGCGGCGAAGAAAGTATTTTGACAACTGATAGTAATGTTACTTGGGCCAAAGGCCAAACTAGTTGAACCATCGAAGGAATTGATACCTGTAATGTAACCTTCAATTCTGTCTGTCCCCAATTTGAGGTCATTTGATTTCAGTTGAAGGTAGACCTTCTGTCCATCACCAAAGTAACTACCACCACGAATAGGTAAACCAATTTGGTTTGATACCTTATCCAATAGTTCTACAAGTTGGTAATTTTGGAACGGGAAATAACCATCACCGTGAATTGATAATACTTGTTGGGTATCATCACGGACAATGGCAAGATGATTTGGGACTTCAATCCCACTTTTGGTTGTGAGTGTCTGTTGACTCACAGTCCAATTTAAATCGGTTTGTGTCAGTACGTCTTGTACACGACTAGATTTTTCTGTCATATAGATTTATTTTAGAACACAAATATAAAACACTTTTAAGTATAAACCAAATTTATTTTTATTTTTTTTTCTCAGACCAGGCATCGACTAAAATTAGATTGGCCCCGCCAAACTAAATTTCCTGGCTCTGGGGTCATCAACTACATCTTCTTTTGATAGGGGTACCTAGGCGATTGATACCTTTTCTTTATCCGTGTAATACTTCATTATACTTTCACCCTCACTTCTACATTCTTCTTCACCATAAAAACCCCAACAACTATCAACCAGTTTTTCGTGTTCGTGTCCTAAACTACAAGTAGTTACTTCATAAACTTTGTAGCCCCAAACGTCACCTGTAAGGTATTGGTCGTAAGTCTCAACTTCACCTTTGAGGTATTGTTCAACTTTAGTTTCGTCCATACCTTCTTCCTTTACTTTATCTTTTGAAACAAAGATAAAACCAACTTGTCCACTATCCCAAGGACAATGAAACGGACTTGTACTCATTGTAATACCTGAGTGGTCATAAAGATATAGAGGGAGAATAGTGTGTACGTTTTCTGTTTTGATTATATCTTCCTTCATTTCATCCCAACCATCGTAGTTACCCGAACAATAATCGTGTTTATCGCCAAGGTCGTACCTTTTGTGGAAACATACCATTGTACCTAAGTTATCCCATGTACGAGGACTTTCAGGATTTGTATCGTGTTCGATTTCGAGTTTGTAGTTATTCATATATTTTTTATTTATATGATACAAATATAGTTTTATTTTTAGTATAAACCAAATTTTTTTATATTTATGTCGCCAAACTAATTTGAGACCGCTGCAGGAAGTTGGTCAGGCGGGGTCATCGTGACCGTTTGTCCAAAAAAAATCCCCACCACTTGGGTAGGGACTTTATTTCAGTTCTCCATATTTTGTCGGTTTAACTCTTTGATTATTTCATCAATTTGTTCTTCATCAACCCATGGGTTTCCATCAACATCAAGGACATATCCAACATAATAAAATCCATCAACAAACATAAAATCATCTTTACATAACTCTTTCTTGAATTTTTTCTTCCTCAAATCGTTCGGTGGGGTAATACCTTTTTTCATAGTATTTTCTTTTTGTTACACAAATATAATACTATTCTTAATATATTCCAAATTTATTTTTACTTTTTTGAACTATTTCGCCAAGCTAATTCCAGATTCCAGCGCAGGTGGCACCCACATCCCATCGGTATAAAATAAAAAACCCCCGACTTTCGCCGAGGGTTCATCACACCAACACTATGAAAAAACAAACTAACTTTCGTATTCCAACAATTTTCTGTATTCTTTTTCTGTTAAGTGTCTTTCATCATTAACCAACTTAACATCTTTCTTCTTCTTAATCATAATACAATCGCCTTGTCTTACAATCTTATCTATACCACCTTTTGGAACATTTGTTTGAATAGTCCACGCAATCGCCTGAATTGGTGTAATCTTACTTCCTAAATTAGTAGAACTAAACGAAATATCATTAGTTCTACATACACTTTCCACATCTATCCACAACATATACTCTCTATCGGTTGAAGTGTCTTTACACTTCACATAGTAAACTGGTTGTGGTGTGTTCCACGTACCTATGTCAGTTCCCACACTCCAATCCTTACCTTCAACTTTGTAAAGTTCATAAGTGTCTTTGTAATCCTTTGTTAATAAAGTTCCGTCTTGTTTAACCCAAGTTGTTGTCTTACTAATTGTTTCTTTTTTAATAAGTTTTGGGTTCACTTCCTTAACAATGTTTTCCAATCCCAAACAACTAATCGCAACCCTTCTTTGTTCAATGTTCCTAATGTCCTTTGAAATCTCTTTGAAAGTAATTGGGTTAATATCTTCCCAAATATCTTCCAAACCCTTGAACGCTGTATTACGATACTTTGTTTTCAAAAGACGACAACCAATGTCGTAACCAAACTCTGTGTTGTTAATAATAATCTTCATTTGTTTTTTTTAATTTTATTAGTGTTGTTAAAAATCATCGCTAGGTCTTGTTATCAAATGGTTTCTACTCACTTCTATTTTGAGTTTATTTTCTTCTAACAAGAGGACATCTTCATCATCTATTCTTGTTGAAAATCTATACACCTCTTCTGGTTCACCAGAACTTTCACTAAACTCATAATCACACGCGGTATCGTTAATTTTCTCTAACAACTTCTCACTCACACTTTCAATTTCATCACTAACTATCAAATCTTGTTTATAGTTAATCGCGTTTCCGTCTTCACCACCAACGATACTACCGACATACTTACTAACAAAATCAACTTCTTTTTCGTTGAGTTCAATTTCAGTTGTTTCAGTAAAACTTTCACTAAATTCACTTGTCGCGTTCTTTACATAATCAAACGCTACTTCCATTTCTTCGTCAAGTGTAATAGTTACAGAACCATATTCACCCATATAGTATCCGTCAGAGTTCACATAAAACTCAACTCTCTTAAACACTTCATCTTCAAAAAAATCTTTTAGTTCTTTACATTCAATTTTTTTGTCCTTGTTGTTGTAGAATACAAAGTCATAGTCGGTCATACTATCCCCACCACAACTAAATTCCATTTCACAACTTGTGATTTTGTTGTCTTTCCACAACTTTACTATTTCGTGGTATTCTTCTAATACAATGTTTTTAGTTTTCATTGACTTTTTCTAATAATTGTTTAACAATAACTTTTCCTTCATCATTATCAAGTTCTTTTACTCCATTACACATCCAGGGTTGGACTTCTAAATGTTTCAAATAATCCTGTGGTGTTGGAACAAACTTCATACGGAAATCTTCCGCAATATGTAACATCGCAACATCAACAACATCAACACTTTTTCCGTCAGAGTTTGTTATGTTGTAACCGAAAATTTTTGGTATGATGTGATACGCAAACCAAGTGTTGTGGGTGAGTAACCGAGAACTATTATTGTTCATAGTCGCTTTCGGACTATCAATTAGTTCGTGTATAGGTAGATAATCTTCTACCTTTCCACCCCACCTTTTAACACTTGACTTTGAGTGTATAAGAGGGTTCGCCATTAGTCCCAAATATCAGTTACACGACCTTCAAACGGATTGAACTCCACTTGTTTTCCCATAACCCAATCACCTTTCTTAATTTTGAGTGTTTGGTGTTCCTTACTAAACGAACCATTAGGTTGTTCGTGTTTCAACAAACTTTCTTCTTTAACTAATACATTGGTGTATCGTGGTTCATCACCTACAACGAAATCACCATAAAGAGTGTGTTGATTGATACCCTCACCTTTCAACAAGGTGTGTTTCTTTTTTGAGTTTTTTGTTTTCTTTTTCATTTGATTTTAATTTTGAAACACAAATATAATATGGATATTTTAATAATCCAAATTTTTTTTATATTTTTTTTTGAACCATTTTGCCAAACTAATTTCCACGACTTGCGTCCCCGTACATCAGTTTAAAAAATTCTACTAACTTAAAATGTACCTCGTTCCGTTTAAGGTCATTTCCTTAATACTATCCAACTTAAAGGATAGTGGTTTAACCTTACGTGATTGTGGTTGAGATTTGTTTTGATAAACCTTCGTCATATAACTATCAAATAGGTGTTTATCAATGGGGTTACCCTCAAAGGTGTATTCTACTTGTGGTTGAATTTCATCAAACCTTTCCACACTAACGTAATAGGTGTTCAGTTTCTTGTTGAAAAGTACACATTTACTAATGTGTTTACCAACTTTGTTTTCTTTGACTTTCCACTTCGACATATCCAACCCTTCTTTTTTTCCGTTACTCCCAACTCGGTCTTCATACTCACTACCCAAAAGGTAATTACATTTCGACCTTTTAACCACCTTACCATAATAGGGATTGTCGGTCTTTGTCATACGGACAATAGTTTCGGATAGAATGTTTACAAACGTACCTTTATCTTGTTGGTTAAGGATAAACAAAAGGTCATCGTGATTAACTTTTTGTGTCTTCATTTTTTTTCTTCTTTTCATTTTTTTTCTTCTTTTCATTTTTTTGTTTTTGTTTTTGTGAAACACAAATATACAAGTATAAAAGGTACATTTCCAAATTTATTTTTATTTTTTTGCCAACTAACCAATAGGTAACTTACCATTCGGTAACACCTCAGAACCGCCTCTTCTGAAAATTTTGGTTGGCGTTCTTGTATAAGAGGCCAAACTAAATCGCGCGGACTCAGGACTTCAGGTCATAAAAAACCCCCACCATTTCTGATGAGGGTTTGGGAAATTGTGAGGTGGGGGATTTTTTCTTAAACTAATTGTTCACTTCCAATCTCTTCTTCAACCCTTAAAACATTTTTAAAATGTTTGGTGTCAATTTGAACATTCCAAATTCCGTCTTCTTTCCAAATAGAACCGATTGGTGTTCCGTGTGTTTTTCTTGTCGCTCCTTGTGTAATGATTACAAATTGGTCTTCGGAAATCATAGGAGGTTCCATAAAAATCTTGTTGTCACCCACTCGTGAGTACATCGCATGTTTGGTATTCATCCATAGAATACTCAAATTTTCGTGTTTTGATTGAAACATAATTTATTGAATTTTATTTTTTTAACAATACAAAGATATAATGTGTTTTTTATTTTACCAAATTTATTTTTATTTTTTTGCCAACTAACCAATAGCTAACTTACCATTCGGTAACACCCGAGAACCACCTGTTCTGAAAAATTTTGGTTGGCGTTCTTGTAAAATGTAAAGTAAAAACCTACTAATCTGTAAAGTGGATGCCAACCAATTTTCACCCTTCAGGACTTCAGGTCATAAAAAACCCCCACCTTTCGGTGAGGGGTTCGGTTAATTAGTCCCATTAGGGTTAAAACTAATCGGTGGGATACCCAATAGTTCGTAATTATCAAATTCCCCATCATCAGGTTCATTGAAATAACGATAACGGACATCCATAGTTCCATCTTCGTTCCACCAAATACGGACTTGGGTTCGGTGTTCGGAAATAAAGAAACCCTCGACCTTTTCTAATTCATCAATTAGAGGTTGGACATCTTTTTCGTTAATAGACACTTCTTCGTTATTAACGAGGAAATCATCAATCCATTCACAATTACCATCGTAGTCGATAGAAAAATCAATATACATTTCCATTTTTTTTAGTTTTAATGTTCACAAATATACATCATATATTTATATATTCCAAATAAATCTTTAAGTATTTCACCAACTTATCCACAATGGGACAGAAGACAGTTTTGATTTTAGTTTGGCTTGTATTATCTATAATCCACAATGGGACAGAAGACAGTTTTGATTTTAGTTTGGCTTGTATTATCTATAATCCACAATGGGACAGAAGACAGTTTTGATTTTAGTTTGGCTTGTATTATCTATACCGCCAAACTAATTGACGAACTGTTGGACTGCTTGCAAAGTTGCTGCTTTTGCTATGAAATGCTACAGTTTGCAACAGTGGTGTTTTAGGTGTGTAATACGTATGTGGTTGATAATCAATTGATTTAGCGTTGGCCAAACTAATTCGGTGCTGATGCTTGCTGTTCACAAAAGCGCATTGTCTTGTGATACACCGAAAAAGAAAAACCCCAACTTTCGTCGGGGTTCTCTTACAATAAAACGAAATCTACGAAAAAACAAAATAGTTAATGTCGATTATAGAAATTGTCGTTATGTTCTCTTTTGTTATAGGAACGTTGACGACTTCTGTAAGGGGTGGTCTCCTCACGATAACCCGACTTCCTATTGTAGTCACTCTCTAATAGTTCGTCTATCGAAGGACTATACCAATCAATTGATTGTCGTTTACCATTTAGGTTGTCATTCTGAATACCCAATATGGTCTGTAAGTCCTCTTCGACATTTACATAGTTACCACCTTTGAAAAGAATTTTAGTAGATATCCTTTGCTGTATTTTATCGGCAATTTGATAGATAGTCTCTACGTTATAAAGGTTAATCAATGTGGGTTTACCCGTTCCGTAATGCGTTAATTTAACTAACATGTTATTTTATTTATGTGATACAAATATATTAAAAAACAATCAAATATCAAAATTGTTTGTGCCAACCTAATTCACGGGTTGATGGTGAGTCGGTCAGTAGTTTCCCGAAAACACTACGTCATTTTGTTTGGGTAGTTCGTCATCCAAAATCTCGTACTCATCCTCATCCTCAATCAAACCAAGTGACCTACCATTATCCCAATTCACATTGATGACACCACCACCAACGTAACGAATAGTACCCAAAGTACCACTCTCAACGGGGTTGTTCTCGTTTACCATTTTGATAAGACGAACTCTTTTTCCAATTAGATTATCCATATAGTAATACATATATATAACATTTATACACAAATATAAGGTTAATTGTTTAATACACCAAATTTTTTTTCAACAAACTTAAATTTGTCCTTAATAGTGTCCTTTGTTTTGTAGTAAAGTCGGTTGTGATTGTATCTTACAATCGGGTTAGTATCAACGAACACACCATATTCGTTTTTCACATTGTAATATAAACTACTCAATGATGAATTGATGTACTTACCCACAATACCCGAAAACGTATAGTTTGAAAAATCAACTTCCTCTTGTTCAATGTTTTGAAACCCACAAAACTCACTCTCACTCAATTCACTAATGAACATACCTGAATAGAAACCATTTAGGTTGTGTTCCCCTACGAACCTGTCCGAATTACACCATATAAACACACACTCCTTTTGTTTTAAGTAGGTTACCAATTCTTTATCAATAACGAACAAGTTGTTCGTAAATTGACCTACCGAAAATAGTCCTTGACCGCTCCCGTGTCCTAACATAATTACCCTATCGTGTCGGTTGATTTCTTCGATAATGTCCTTTCGACTACAACCACCCGTGATTATTGTTTTGTAAGGAATACCATTATAGACACTACGAAGAAACTCCGTTGATTTATCTTTTGGGTGTATTACTAATGTTTTCATACCACAAATATACATCATATATTTACATATTCCAAATTTATATTAAACTATTTTAGATTTTTAATTGAACCCATCCAATGCCAATGTGACCTAGGACCTGGTCAAATTTAGTTTGGCGGGGTATGTGTAATACGACCTCGTGGGTGTCATACGCCAAACAAATTACAGACTGATGAAACTGAAATTTTGTTTCAGTCCGAAAACAAAAAACCCCCAACCTTTCGGTTAGGGGCTGTGGTCTACTTTTTCCCCGACACCTGTAGCCGTAGGTGTAAGGTACTGTTTATATACTTAATCAACACTCAATTCCCAAGGTTGTAGGTTATTGATTTCATCTTCGTAACAAATACCAAGGGTGTTTAGGATAAACTGACCTAAGTTCTTCCGTGTCTCCTCGTTTCCTAAATCATTACTTCCGATTTTATCACAAACTTCTTCAGGTGTCATACCCAACATTCGTGAACAAACCTTTACGTCTTGACCTAAACGAAAGTGTTTGTTACCTTCGTCTGTCTCAACATTGAGATACCAATCGTGACCAAACCCGTAGGGGTTAGGTTGTGTTTCAATAATAGTGTTTAACATAGTTGTTCGTTATTAGTAATACGAATATAATATAAATAAAACCATATTCCAAATTTATTTTTATTTTTTTTCGCCAATCTAAATCGACGGCCGGATATCCCACCGAACAAACCAATTACATTACACTCATTTGAACTTCCGATAGTGTCATAAACTTGACTTTCTCTTTTACTTCATCAATACTCAAAGTAGTATCAACACTTTCACCCGTTTCATCATCAAACCCCATAATCAAACCATTACCACAAATAGGTTGAGGATACCCTTCCATTTGAAAGAACTTTGAATTGTTATCCAAAGTCAATAGACCTTCTTCATCTACATACACATCATTTTTTTCGTCGAAACTTACAATTTCAACTAAATTACACCCAACATGTTCGTAGATACTTGGTAACTGACTACCTGTTTCGGTTTGAGTTACAACCACATCAGTAACCGTTTCGTTTTTCACATCAATAAGAATACCTTTTTTCATAGTGTTTTATTTTGTTTGTACAAATATAATACAAATAAAACCATATTCCAAATTTATTTTTACTTTTTTTTCAAGAGGAGATTGACAGGGCCCATTGAAAATTTTGTTTGGCGGGTTTGGTTACCCGTTAAAAACGGGCCAATCTAATTCCACGACAGTGGATACAGATTAGAGGATGTTTGAAGGAAGAATTACATACCCGTTTTTAATCGAGAAGAACTCCTTTACCTTTTTGAAAAACTTGTTCATTTGTACATATTGTTTTATTTATTGTGATAAATCGTGTGTTACCCAATCATAAACCACTTCGTGGCCAGACAAAGTGTAACCAGCTCCGTCTGTATCACCTTCGATACTTTTTCCAATGTTCTTAATAAGTGTCCGTAACTCTTTGACTTTAAGTTTAAGATTTTTGTATTCGGGGTGGTCTTCGACGCACCCATACTTAACCTTTTTTGTTTTTGTCTTTACTTTCATCTTACCCGTTTTTAGTAATACAAATATAATGTAATACCTATTATATTCCAAATCTATTCCGCCAACCTAATTGTTGAGCTGTGCTCCTGTCCCACGTTAGTGTTGGTGGTAAAAAAAACCCCGATGTAAAAACATCAGGGTATTCACCATAAAAATCAAAACCTAATCTACTTCTTTCATTTCTACCTCTCGTACCAAATCCCCATTATTCCCAACTGAATAACACTCTTTTATTTCGTATTCAAAACAATCTTCATAATTCTCTTCCTCTTCCCCCAATTCCCCACGAAAGTAAAACATACAACCCGTTTTATCTTCGTTCATTACCATTTCCATAACACACACAATTCTATTTTTATCTTCTTCAACTTTTGAAAGTAATATGGGTATAACCATTTTATCCATTTTGGTACCAGATAAAGGACAACCACCTAAGACATAATCCCCCACTTCATCTTCCAACAAAAAAGTAATTGTTCGTTTAGGTATTTGTGTGGTGGAACTTTCATTTACAGCATCAACAAAGGACTTTTTCATTCCCTCAATGTAAGACAACACTTCCTCTTTGTCTTGTTCTTTGGTTTTCATTTTGAGTTTTTTTGTTTCCACAAATATAATACAAATAAAACCATATTCCAAATTTATTTTTTGGGGATGTAGTACCTATACCAACGTTACCACTTCTGACGATTTTCAATTTGTTTGGCAAAGTGTAAGGTAAAAACCAACTAATGTGTAAAGTGAGCCAATCTAATTTCACCGACACTGGGGTCATCTACAAATTCACTTGTCTCAAAATAAAACCCCCCAACCTTTCGGTCAGGGGGTTCAACATTTAAAAATAAAAAACAACAAACTCTTATATCACAGGTAGAACATCAAGTTCTTTACCTTTTTGTTGATAGAACAAACTACCACCATCATTACCCTCATCATCCATAGAGGGAATACAAAGTGTTCCGTTATCCAACTCAAAACATAGAGGTCTTTTGTACCAACCCATTAGTTCCATTTCGTCATTAGTAAGATAACGGACTGATTTAATAATTCGTCCTTTTAGTACTTTCTCACATTGATTAACCCAATAGGTTTCAACTTCTTCTTGTGTTTTCACAATTAAAATGTTTGAGGTTTTGACTTTTTACTTTTAATGTAATACCGAATATCATCAAATATCATTAGTAGTAAAAACCCAAAGGATAGACAAGAGAGGACAAACATTACGATTTGGTTATCAACGGGAATATCCCAAGTGAACGATACCCACAAAGAGTAGATAGTCATTAGAACAAGGACAACATAAGGAATTAGTTTTTTCATAGTATTTTCTTTTTGTTACACAAATATAATACTATTCTTAATATATTCCAATTTTTTTTTTCAGGATGAATTTGACAGGGACCTTGGAAATTTTGTTTGGCGTGTAATTTTTCAAACTATCCCTATGGTATCGACAAAAAAAATCCGTAACCTTACGGGGTTACGGACCTCACACTTCCATAAACGTAACCTTACGGGGTTACGGACATCACACTTCCGTTAATAATAATACAAATATAAAACAAATAGTTTTATATTTCAAATCAATTTCGCCAACCTATTTTACGGATTTTTGGTCAAGATTACATCTGTGGGTTTGAACTTCCAATTATATTCCAACACTTATCTTCCACCACAAACAGAGTACCTTCCAACTTCACTTCGGAGATACCATTTTGTTTTTGTTTGGTCAAGGTTTCAATAAGTTTATCAATATCGAATGTTACAAGGGTTTGGTCTTTCATATAAATTTATTTTGAATTACTTTTTTCAAATCTTTTTTCTTGTTTTCTCGGTAACACAAGTTTAGTTTAACACACTCACCAATCCAATAGGTGAATGTACCTTTTTTCTTTGGTAATGACTCTTGGTGTAATACCCACTCATTACCTTGTCTATCCACATATATTGACTTTGTAAGTTTCACAACACGAATATACAACTATAAAGGACATATTCCAAATTTTTCTAAAACGATAGGGACGTAGGACGTTTTTGATTTTTAGTTTGGCGTTGGTGGTGTAATACTTATATCCCGCCAAACTACTTTCCCCTTCTCCATTTCCGTCTTGGTGAAAATAAAAAACCCCTACCATTACTGATAGGGGTGTCTCACCATTAAAACAACCACCATTTATTTATCCTCTTATGTACTTCGTTCCGTTTATTGTTAGTTCAAGGATATTATTAAGGTTACATACTTGAAATTTACAAGGGTCATTTACTAATTGATTTTCGTAGTAAGTATCTCTTTCAATTTCAAATTGTTCAAACAATTCCCGACCTATTCTATCCCCACGATACAAATACTCTTGGTCAAGGGTACTATCACCTTGGTACTGATAACGAAAGTAAAGTTTTGAGTGGGTACTCTTATCCGTTACCAAACCTTTACTGATAACATCAAACCAATTTTCTTTTGGTTCAAAAACTTCTTCAATACCCTCATCATTTCTTCTTCGTGTAACACTTTTCACATAGTCAAACCCCGTCACAATTTTGTATTTACGAGAGTGATTGATAATTCCCTCATTGTAATACGGGTTCGGTGTGGGTGTCGGGTTCTTCTTCTTTTTACCTTCACCATTGATAATCCAATAATCAAGGTACTTGTTCATCTTAACGGGTACTTTACTAATAAACGAAGTAATTGTTGGTAGGTTCACATCATTGAGAACATTACCGATTACGGACTTCCAATCTTCGGAGGAAACAAGTTGTGTAATCATTTTTTTTGTGTTTTTGTGAAACACAAATATACAACTATCAAAAGGATATTTTCAAATAAAGTTATCCACATTCCCCCATATTCAACCCGAACCCACTGAACCATCGGTGAAATTAGATTGGCCACGCCAAACTAAATTTTGTGGGGCCCGGTCAAACATTGGCACTTCTTATAGGATAAAAAAAACCCCCACCATTTCTGATGGGGGTTTGGTTAATTTTAATCAAACTTTTAGAACCTTTGAGGTTGTGGTTTCTTTTTCTTAAAGTAGTTTTGAATGTCCTCAAATAAAATAATGAAGAACATTCCAACACCTACACAAGAAAAAAGGAACATACCAATTTGATTGTCTACAGGAATATTCCAAGTAAACGCAATCCACATTGAGAGTGTTACAAGTGTGATGATTGTAATGTAAGGAAATAACTTTTTCATTTTTCTTTTTGTTTTATTGGTTTAACGATACAAATATACAATGAGTTTCAATATAAACAAATTTTTTTTATATTTTTTTACCAACTTGATAACACCATCAACTTCTCCTATAAGAAGTGTGTGTTCACCCTCAGGAACCATTGCCATACACGGGCCCGCAAAATTTAGTTTGGCAACATAAATATAAAAACATACGTTTTTTTTATTTATACAAAATAAATGTTTTTTGGGGAGAACCCGTGAACCATCTCAAATGTTGTTTGGCGGGAATGAATAAAAAAAGTAAGAAATACTTTTGGAACAGAGATTCACCCAGGCTGTTAGATGTTGTTTGGCGAGTTGGGGTAGTTTGGTTAATCTCTAACCAAAGTTAGCCAATCAAATTTCAACCATGCGCCGATGCTCGATGGATAAAAAAAATCCCCCAATTCTTGGGGGATAAACTCAACATTTTATTTTTATTTATATCACATAATCTTTAATTCTTTCAATTCGGTTGTCGATGACTTCGGTCAACATATCAAACCAAACCCCGTCGAATGTTTGTTTCAGATTTCCATGAGTGGAAAGAATGTGAACTTTGTATAAATCTTCATACCCCAAAGTTATAAAAACATATCCTTTGTGGTGGTGTCCATTTACTTTCATCAGTAAACCTTTGTTATTAACATTTACCAACTTGGATACTCCCCAACTACAATAGATAATTTGGTTGTGTCGAAGAACTTGTAAAGTTTCGTTTGGGTTGAACTCCCTTTCACAAAGGGGGTTCAAAATTTCGAGTGTTATTGACATAGTTTGTTTGGTTTTGTTTATACAAATATAATACTATTTTTAATATATTACAAATTTTATTTTACCAACCTGTCGTCCGTATCCGAAAATTGGTTGGCGACCCCCCCTATACCCTATATACCTACCCCCTCCCCTCAAACCATACCCCCCTCCCTCCTGTATCCCCCCTTAAAATACGTGTTTTAGGTCGTCTGTGGAGGGGGGACAATACCTTAACAGAAATTTTTCCGGAAAAAATCCGAGAAATCGGAAAAGGGTAAAATGTCGTCCGGAAATTTTCCAGAATTTTTTCAAAAATTTGAGAGTGGGGGGGTATAATAAAAGAAAAAAATTAAATTCTTATATTTCTATTAGTTAATATCTGTTTAATTACATTAATACTAAAGGTTTTTAATTCATTTAATGTCGAATCATTTTTAATTGTGTTGGCATATCTGGATATTACCCATATGTTTCCCTTAGTATACATTTTAGAATTATCAATTCTATCAATACTGTATTTGTTTTTTGTGATTCTTTTTACGTCAGAGTCGCTTCGGTAATCTAGTTTTGTGTTAAAGAACGGACAATATTCATTAACAATAATATCTTCAGGTTTTAAATTCGGGTCCACATTTACGTGGGACCTCATGTATTTTTTTTGTTTAATTTTCCTAAAGATATATTTTTGTTTACCCAAAGTATCTGCATGATTAATATATTCATTTAGAAGTGAATCAAAAGATTTTTTTGACGTGGAAATATGTTCGATTATTTCATGTTGTTGTTCTGTAAGATTTTCTAAATTTTCGGGTAGAATACCAAACCCAACAAATTTAATAACTCTTGACCTTTTAATTTTATAATCCATTTTCAAACATTTTTAGTGCGTTAGTTGCGAATTGTAGCAATTCGTTTTCAGTTGCTTTACTTTTCATCTTGTTTGCCCTCATGGAAATTACTTGCAGATTACCTTTAACCAAACCTTTAGATGAATCAATTCTATCTGCGGTGTAATAGTTTGGTTGATTCATTTCTTCCGGATTTGTACTAAGTTCAATTCCGAGTAACGGACAATATTTTGGGATAATAATATCATCGTGGGTTAAATTAAAATTAAATCCAAAATCCAAATGACTTTTATACATTCTATGTAGTAACCTACCTCTTGGTGTGGATAGATGTAGATATTTTGTTAAAAAGTAACTTTTTGGTTTACCAAACCAATTAGTTTTTACGTCATCAATAATTTTTTTATGTTCATCATTTAAATCGGAATCCAATGATGGTAACACCTCTAACCTTCTCAAGGACGATAAAACAAATTTCGGGAGGGAGGCGGTGGTATATCCCTCAACATTTTTTAATTCTATATTATCTCTTGTTACTCTTAACGGTAGTACATATTTTGGTGTTGTATGTTTTTTGATATTTTCTTTTACCATATTATCATAGAAGGTAAAATCATTGTTATCAATTTGATTCATTAAAACTTGTTGCTCCCCATTCAATTCCTCACCATATTGAGGAAGTATTCCCTTTCTCCTTAGATAACTTCTAACATTACCTCTTTTTTCTGCATTTTTTCTAATTACTTCCTTATCTTCATATGGTGAAAATGATGTTGTCGCCCAACCATGTTTTTTCTTAACCATCTCCCAATATTCAAAATTATCGGACATGATTTGTTTATGAATTTCAATTTGTCCTTCGGTCATTTGGGTTTCATCTTCGGGTAGATATGATAACTCAATTAATCTCTTTAAGATAAAATTACGTTTTTTCGTCGCTTTTGTGCTCATATAAAAAACATACATAAAATAAATAAAATTATCAAGGGGGATACACCTCTTAATTCAAGATATTTATCTTATAAGGGTATTTTGGGTGTCTGTGGAGGGGGGTCAATACCATCGAAAAAATTCTGGAAAAAATTTGTGGAACTCGAGAGATGGTCAATTTTCCAAAATATTTATATTAATATGAAATTATTAGAAATTGCAAAGTTTATTATAAACGAGAAATTAACTTTAGGTAGAGATGAAAGGGTACATATTTCTACAAATAAGATAGAATCAATAAAAGATATTGAGCAAGGAAAATCTGTATTTGGGAAACCTAATGGTTTATGGTATGGGTTTGGTGATGAGTGGATATATTTTTCAAAACATGGGTTTGATGACGATTCAAATTTAAGTTTTAAAAAAAAGAAATATGGATATAAGATATATCCAAACATGGAGAATATAATTGTATTAAGAACTAAAAATGATGTAGATAATTTTGTTGATAGATATCTTAGTAAGGTTTCTATTGATAATAAGCACTACGATATTGATTGGGTTAAAGTGTCTCAGGATTATTCGGGTATTGAAATTCCCACGTATGATGAGTTGGGGATGAGGTCATGGGGTAACCCATATGAAAATGGTAGGGAAGATGTTAAAAGATATTGGTGGTTATATCCATGGGATGTGTCATCTGGTTGTATATGGAAATCGAATGGTGTTTCAAGAATAAAAGAATTATAGTCTTACGATTATAACAGAAATTTTCCAAAAAATTCTAAAAAATTGTGTATTAGATACGTTAATTCAGAACATGGAATGATAGACTTATTAATGGTTAATTAAACCCCATTCCTGAAGGTCGGGGTATTTATGTATTGTGAAAATCATAATAACAGAGTCACAACTATCAAGATTAATCGGTGAAGGACTTCACGACACGTCTTGGGAAAACGAAAAGGGTGACAAAATTACTCTCATTGATTTATTGGACGCAACAAAAGATATACCTGTTCAGGAATACTCTGTAAATCAATTGGAACCCCACCTTTTGACTTGGGATGGACACGATGATGAAATCGCCAAGATTGAAAGGGCTGACTTAAATTACCCAATATTGATTTTTGTGAATGATGATGGTGAGTTCATTGCAATTATTGATGGACATCATAGAGCACAAAAAGCCGTCAAAAGGGGTCTTGATACAATTAAAGCCAAAGTTATTTCCCTCAGTTCCTTACCTAAGAAAATTAGAAAGGTTTTCTCACATTTGAAATAGCCCTTTCTGATGGCGGCGTTCTTATTTATTGTGATATTTATAATAAAGAATAAATTATGCCAAAGATAATAATACTAACAGAGTCTCATTTGAAAAAAATAATCAATAATATTGTTAGTGAACAAATATCCCAAGTTCCAAAACAAATAGACGAGCAGGGAGGGCTGATGAACTTATTTTCTAAATTTCAATTTCCTCGTTTCCCAACCAACGCGTCGCAACCCACGACTGGGCAAACACCAAATGCTTTATCTCAAGTAAATGATAGAATCGCTAATTTAGCGTCTACACTTATTTCCTTGCAGGTTAAAAATGTCCCACAAAAAGTCATCATCAATAAAGATTCAAAATATAACAACAAAACATTGAATCAATATTATATAGAACAGAAAATTACACAACAAGAATTGAATCAAGCTAGAAATCTTTTAAAACAACTAAGGATTAAAGAGGGTGGCACGCAACCTGTGCAAAATCAGCAACCTGTGCAAAATCAGCAACCTGCACAAAATCAATTGTTAGCGGCTATGCAGAGAAACCAAACAAAAAAACCACAACAAGTTACAAGAACAACACAAACTTCTACAACAGCAAAAGGTCCGACGCCGCCTACGTCACCGGTACAAAACACACAACAAGTTACAGGACCAAAAAATTATTAAAATCTACAAGTAGTTTAGGTAGCGGTCCCGCTGCCAATAGGTTCATAATACCTTAGGTCAAGAAATGATGTAATGAGTGATATTTATTATAATAAAGAATAAATTATGCCCAAGATAATAATACTAAGAGAGTCTCATTTGAAAAAAATAATCAATGATATTGTTAGTGAACAAATATCCCAAGTTCCAAAACAAGCAGATAATGCAACAGAAAGACAACAAAATATAAACAACACCTGGTGTAGTACGGTCAATGGGGTGATAAATAACCCTCAGCACTATATGAACGGCAAAAAATTTGAAGATTATAAAAAAAGTAATCGGGTAACTTATGATGAGTGGAGTAAAGCAGCACAATCTTGTCCAAAACACAGAGAAAACTGGGCTTCAATACCCGCGGAACTTAAAGACAAAGAGGGAGTTAAAGCATTCCAAGATTGGTTGGATGCCAACAAGCCAGGTTGGGCTGAAGGATACTCGGGAGGAAAATTAAATAAGAAACCCGGTTATGGAACTTATGGTCCAAGAACATCAAAAGCATGGCGCCTACATAAACCTACTTATTTGGTGAATAAGGCCGAAACTGTAGGTGCAAAATATAATTATACTCCAAGAATAGATGCCGAATTGGCGTATATTATAAAAAGAAAATTAACCGATAAACAATTTTTTATATACGACCCCAAATTTAATTTACTTTACCTATTTGACGTGGGTGGTAAATACGTACTTCATACTCATGTTATAGATGGTGCGGACGAACAGAAGAGTCAAGATAGTACAAGTGTAAGTTACACCATGTCTGATTGGTGTAAATCTAGTCCCGTACCAGGTGAAGATGCAAAAGGTCAAAAATTAGGTGATACTCCTGTTCATTGTACCGCCACTAATTTTACAACCAAAGAATCTTGTGAAAAAATAAACAAACCAAATCAAAAGAAAACAAGAACATGGGATGAAGAAAAAGGGATATGTATCGCCGACCCAGCGTATTATATTATCTCCGCAGCAAAAGATGCTTTTTTGAAAAAAGGAATATATCATATCTCATCTTTAAGTTTTTATCCAGGATACACAGGAAAAGGTCTAAACATATTTAATATGACTGACACTAAAGGTCAAAAATTAGCACCAGCAATTCACGGTATACCCAATATTGCTCAAAGACTAACCGCAAGTGAAGATTTAAGAAAAGTATTAAATGCTGATTTATCAAATGGTAAGGTCCCAAAAGAATATCTAAACTCAATTAAATTAATCGCAAACGCCAATCAAAGTTTTGGTTGTATTGGTGTACCCGCCAAATTCATTGAGAATCCGATGGTTCAAAAATTAGCAAAAGGTGCAAGAGTATTTGCATTGGGTGATACGGGAACGAGTTACCTCGTACAAAACTCGGAAAGTTATTTTGAAAAATTGGGTGGTGATGGTGAAACATGTCAAAATCCTATAATGGTGGCACGACAAATGAGTGGTAACCAAGATTTATCCAACTTGGCTGAAAGTATAATCAATGAATCCATCAAAAAGGTATTATCCAATGTACTGTCAAACTTTCAAGCCGAGGCAAATGTTGAAGATGATATGGTAATGCAATTCCGTGTTAAAGGTCTTAATAAATATATAAACGGAAAAGTTGGTATGACCATAGAAGACCCAACCACCAAAAAAGATTTAATTGTTTTGAATTTCCAAGGACCAATCCGTGATGTTCAAACCGACAAAGTTGTATATAATAGGTCGGAATTTAAAAATATCAATAAAAACAATTACGAACAGATTGCAAGAACATATAAAATTAAGATGGTGTCAACCTAAGGTTACATACCAATAATCTGTTTACATCTATCACACAACCACATCTTTTCCCTATCAACTTGTTTGATTGTACCATTCGCATCATTCATTAAACATTCAGGATGATTTGAACAGTGGTCCAAACCTAAATTGTGTCCAACTTCGTGTATGGACACTTTTTTTATTCTATCCTTAATTACATCCACACTAACGTTACGTTTCATTCTGAACGTTGATACCACACATACACTACCAGGTCTATATCCCAATCCCAATACACCCCATTCAGGATATCCACGACTTGGTGTTGCAATATCCTTCTCGGTTAAAATTAGATAGTTATCTTTCCCTCTATATTGTCTTAGTATCTTATTGGCAGAATACCTTGTTTTACTTTCGGCCAAAAGATTATTGGTTAAAGGGTCCTTGGGATTTACAATACATTCAAACCCATAAAAAGATTCCACGGTCTTTTCCACCAATTCCAAATACTCTTGTTTTACATCGCCCAACGGTTGTATGTAGATAACCTTATTTGGTTTTATCTGTTGAACGATTGTTTGACCTTCGGTGGTAAATGAAAGTACTGCTCCGATTGTTCCCAACGCCAAAAGTGGTAATAAATAAAAAACTTTTTTCATGACTTCTTTCCTTATGTTGATACGAAGTTATGATATCTTTTCGAATATTCCAAATTTTTTTTTTAATAAAATAAACCCCCCCCCCAATAAAGTGGGGGTTTTTATTTCGCGTTTGTTAAGATATTTATAAAAATAAACCAGATATTTATAAAAAAAGAAAAAAATGTATAAAAATTTTAAAGTTTCTGAACAAGAGAAAAAAGAAATTCTCGAAATGCATGAAAAAAATGGATATAAGAAAGGTGTTGAATCAAAACAATCTTTGGATGAACAGGGAGTTCAACTCGCTAGAGCGATGGGTGCTGTAGCAAAAGGGGTAAGTAATAATCCTACAACAGGTGCAAGAAATACACCCACGACAAGTGCAACACCATCACAAATTAGTCAAGAAACAATTAAGTGGATGAAAGATAACAAGATATTCCAAGGTCAATTTATAGAGACACAAACCCAACCAAGACCCGGTGTACGTCCAGAAGTAAAAATTAACCTGTATTATTTTCTACCATCAGTATCTGGTGGGGTCAGCAAAATGATGCCAATGGTAGCCATTGCAAAACCCGCAGAGGTAACTGGTAACAAAGGTGATTGGTCTTTTAATGAACAAACAAATAAAATAACCTATAGAACACCACGCTTCCCGCCAAGACCACTCTACCCGGCACAGCGTACCCGGTGGACTGTAAGGGGGGCGGGTAGCCAGGAGGTATCAAGATAAAAAAATTAAACCCCATCTAAATTGATGGGGTTTAATTTATAACATCTTATATAATGGGTCATGATATTTATTAATATGGCATATTCAGATAAAGTAATTGACCATTATTATAATCCTAGAAACATAGGAACACTAGATAAATCAAAATCTAATGTTGGTACAGGTTTGGTGGGCACACCTGAATGTGGTGATGTAATGCGTTTACAAATAGAGGTAGATGATACTACAGGTATTATTAAAGATGCTAAATTTAAAACCTTTGGTTGTGGTTCTGCAATTGCTTCTTCTTCTTTAGCTACAGAGTGGTTAAAAGGTAAATCACTAGAAGATGCTTTAATTATAGATAATATGGACATTGTTGAAGAACTAAATCTACCACCGGTAAAGATACATTGTTCTGTTTTAGCGGAAGACGCAATTAAAGCGGCAATCAATGATTATCGTGAAAAACAAGGACTTAAAGAAGTAATATTATGAAAAAATTTTTATTTTTTTTATTTTTTATCCTACCATTAATCTCTTTTGGGCAAGATAAAATTAAATTTTTAGCCGGTGGAGTAACCTGTTCAATGTGTTCAAGAGCAATACATGAATCACTTGCTGATGATAAATTTATTCTAAAAATAGAACCAAACTTAAAAACTCAAGAATGGAATTTGGAATATAAAAAGGATGAATTTAAAGTTGAAAACCTAAAAAAAAGAGTTGAAGATGCTGGTTTCAGTATTATTACCTTATATTTCAACGGAAAATTAATTTTCGGTAACACAAGAAATAAAAAAAATTAAAAAAAAATTATGAAAAAACTACTATTATTAATAAGTGTAACACTTATGCTTTTTTCTTGTAAAAAAGAAAACACAAACGGAGTTGAACAACAAGAGATTGAACTGTCTCAAGCCGCCTCTGAAGGAGATGCATCTTCTGAACAATCCTATAGTCATATCTTTGATGATGTGATGGGTGCTAGTGATGAGGTTGGTGTATATGGTTCAGGTATTTTTGGAAGAGAATATGGTTTGGACACAGCACAGAGATGTTTCACAGTTCGTATAGACCGTCCAAATGCACCTCGCCCTTTTCCTGTCATTATTACAGTTACATTTCCGCAATCAGGATGTATGGGTCCTGATGGAAGAGTAAGAAGAGGTCAAATAAAAACTGTTTACACAAACAGATTAATGATTCCTGGTGCAGAATCA
>Ga0194131_10003426_pt1 | contig 25040 bp, 23 predicted proteins | sample TA2KigO120mmetaG_FD_148631 | JGI IMG/M metagenome (GOLD analysis project Ga0194131, IMG submission 148631) | Freshwater microbial communities from Lake Tanganyika, Tanzania - TA2015053 Kigoma Offshore 120m | ecosystem: Environmental > Aquatic > Freshwater > Lake | place: Tanzania: Lake... | reverse complement strand
CGCAGTCAATGTCGTCTTGCCGTGGTCAACGTGACCAATCGTCCCAACGTTTACGTGCGGCTTGCTGCGCTCGAATTTTTCCTTGGACACGTCTGTATCTCCTGAAAACCGTTCAAAAAAATCTCTGACACTACTCTGGAGCTCACGACCGGGATTGAACCGGTGACCTCGTCCTTACCAAGGACGTGCTCTACCAACTGAGCTACGTGAGCCGAAACCTGGAGCGGGTAGTGGGAATCGAACCCACGTCATCAGCTTGGAAGGCTGAGGTTCTACCATTGAACTACACCCGCTTAATCTCAGAAGCTTAGGTGAGCCCGCAGGATCCGCCACACAGCCGACTCTTGCCCTTTCTCCCACTCGCTTGGTGGAGGGGGTAGGATTCGAACCTACGAAGGCGTGAGCCGGCAGATTTACAGTCTGCTCCCGTTGGCCGCTTGGGTACCCCTCCGCGTGAAAATAGCCGCCTATTCTGGTTTCACCGCCCGAGGGTGTCAATGAAGGAGTCGACCTGAGCATGGGTCTCGACCCTATCGTCCTGTTCTTCGCCCTGGGGCTCGGAGCCGGCATCCTGAAGGCCGACCTCCGCCTACCCCCGGCGATCTACGAGTTCGTCAGTACTGTGTTACTACTCTCGACCGGCATGAAGGGGGGTATCGAGCTTCCCCGCCAGCCCGCCGATGGCCTAGCACTCGACCTTTTGCTCACCCTGATTCTCGGTATCTTATTGACTTTTATAGCTTTTTTTCCTGAGGTATGTGGGCCGACTCGATCGGAGCAATTCCGCCGCCGTCGCCGCCCATTATGGATCGGTCAGCATCGGCACCTTTGCGGTCGCCGTCACGTTCCTCGCCGGGGCCGGCATCAGCTACGAGCCGACCCTCCCCCTGCAACTTGTCCTTTTGGAGATCCCGGCCATCGTCCTCGGCATCCTGCTCGCACGGGGGGTCAAGGCTGAGACGCCCTGGGGCGAAATCGCCCACGAGGTGCTCCTTGGCTTAAGCGTACTGCTGCTGCTGGGTGGCCTCGCCATCGGCTGGGCCGCGGGCCCCGAAGGGCTCGAGCCGGTCGCGCCGCTATTCTTTGATCCCTTCAAAGGCATCCTCGCGGTGTTTCTCCTCGAGATGGGTCTCATCGCAGCCGACCACCTGGGCGGCTTCCGTCGCCACGGCCTCTTCATGGGGGCTTTCGCGCTCCTGATCCCACCGCTCTTCGCCATGATCGGCCTCGGCCTCGCTGCGCTCATGGAGCTTTCGGTGGGCGGTGCCATCCTGCTCGCGACGCTTGCGTCGAGTGCGTCGTACATCGCTGCGCCCGCCGCCATGCGCTCTGCAGTGCCGGAGGCGAATCCAGCTATTTCCTTGACTGCCGCGCTCGCGATCACTTTTCCCTTCAACATTCTCGTCGGCATCCCGCTGTATCTGCAAGCAGCCGAATGGCTACCGAGGACTCCTTTATGACTGGCGCTGCCCAAGCCCATCGTAAGTTACTGACCGTGATCACCGAGTCGAATCTCGAGCGGGATCTCGTACGCGAGATCGAAGCACTCGGTGTTGCGGGCTAAACGATCAGCGATGTTCGTGGGCGTGGCGACAAAGGTCTGCGCGCCTCACACTGGGGACACAGCAGTAACATTCGCATCGAGATCGTCTGCGACACGCCACTCGCCGAACGTGTGCTTGAGCGCTTACGCGAAAAGTATTTTGAGAACTACGCAATCGTGATGTGGGTCGTCGACGTAGAAGTGTTGAGACCTCACAAGTTTCGCTGAGCGCCCGGTCCGCGCACGAATCGGCCTGGACGCGCTCCGGTCGACACTCCATCGCGCAGCGCGAGTTGTCCATTGATCACCACATGCTTCATGCCCACCGAAAACTGATGCGGCCGTGCGTAGGTGGCGAGATCTCGCACTTGCTCAGGATCGAACACAACGACGTCCGCGTGTGCCCCCGCGCGGAGCACGCCGCGGTCGGTCAGCTTCAGACTACTCGCAGGCAGACCTGTCAATCGACGAATAGCCTCCGGCAGTCCGAGCAATCCTTCGTCGCGCACGTAGTGACCCAAAAATCTTGCGAACGCGCCATACGCACGCGGGTGCGGAGAGTGCTGCAGAAACGCACCCCGCGGCGCCAACGCCTCTTCGTCTGAACAAACGCCCACCCAGGGCAGTGTGATCAGACGCCTGAGATTATCTTCCGACATCATGAAATAGGCGGCGTGCACGCGACTGTCGTCCTCGAGCACAAGATCGACAATCGTCTCGGCGGGCGTACATCCTCGTTTCTTTGCCACGTCGGCGAGGGTCAGCCCGCAATAGTCCTGCAGGGCGGCATGCCTGAACCCGAGTAGGCGCACGTTCTCAGCCGAGCCCGCCGCGGCGTACAGGCTTTCCCACTCTGGCTGCGTCACCTCGATCTCTTTGATGACCTGCTCTCGAATCGTGGGGTCGCGCAATCGCTCCAACCATTGCGCATGACCGCCCTCCTGCACCCACGACGGCATCGCAGCATCAAAACCGGAGGCGCCAGCGAGATACGGGTATATATTAGCGCCGACATCGAGGCCTTCCGCACGGGCCGCCTCGATGCGATCGATCGCGGCTGCGAGCAGCGGCCAGTTGTCGCATCCTGCCGCCTTGAAGTGCCAAATCTCAGTATGCGCACGCGTCGCTCTTGCGATATCGATCAATTCATCGACGGCCGGAAGCAAGTGACGTGATTCGCTTCTCAGATGCGAGTAATACGCACCGCCATACTCAGCGGCAGCGAGTGCGAGTGCGCGAAGCTCGTCGTGACCTGCGAAGGCGGCGGGCGCGTAGATCAACGATGAACCCACACCGAGCGCGCCCTCGGTCATCGCTGTGCGTACAAGCGACTGCATGCGGACGAGCTCTGCGGGAGTAGGCGCGCGATTGCCATGCCCGAGTTCGTGAATCCGAACCGTCGTCGCCCCGACGAGCGAGGCCACGTTCGGAACCACGCCGCGCTTTTCCAAAAATTCGAGGTACTCACCGAGCGAGTGCCAATTGATCGGATATTTACTCTCTCTGCGTCGCAACCGAAGCTCACGACGCATGTCGGTGTTGAGTGGCCCCATCGACAAGCCTTCACCAAACACCTCGAGCGTCACGCCCTGACGCAGATCACTCTCGGCTGTCGGATCTTCGATGATGGATTCGGTCGCCCAGGACAGGCTGTTGATGAAGCCGGGCGCGACGGCGAGACCCGTCGCATCGAGTTCCGTCCGGCCGCGCATCCAACCGAGGTCACCGATCGCGACGATGCGATCGCCGACGAGTCCGACATCGGCTTCGAATGGGTCACCACCCGTCCCGTCATAAATGAGGCCGCCGCGAATCAACACGTTGAAGGCGGGCGGTGGCACAGCCCCTGCGTCACGAACGCGTCGCCAGAGCGCAGCGAACACCAGTCCCCAGAAGGCTTGGCGGATGCGGCGCAAAGATTTCATGCGGTCGCTCGAGAGAGCTCCGCAACGAGATCGGCTGGAAGGAGTCGCGACTCACCGGGCCGAAGATCGCGCGGCAGTACGACGGGGCCATAGCGAATCCGCATGAGTCGAGTCACCTCATGACCCACCGCACTCCACAACCGACGTACCTCACGGTTACGACCCTCGTGAAGTATGACGCGATACCACGCATGGCCGTCGGTAGAAGCCTCGGACTCGATGCGATCGAAGCTCGCCCAGCCATCGTCGAGCTCGACGCCGCGACGCAAGGTGTCGAGCGTCTCGCGATTGGGATGTGATCGCACACGCACGAGGTATTCGCGCTCGACCTCCGACGAGGGATGCATGAGCCGATGTGCGAGCTCACCGTCCGTGGTGAAGAGCAACAGACCCGAGGTGTTGACATCGAGGCGACCGACGACGACCCAGCGGCCCGAAGGCTGTGGCGGTAAGCGCTCGAAGACCGTCGGACGACCCTGCGGGTCACTGCGCGTGGTCATCTCACCGACTGGTTTGTGATACCCGAGCACGACGGAACCTGTGGTGCTTACCCGAACACCGAGATCGACGGGCTTGCCGTCGATGAGCACACGGTCTTCAGGGCTGACTCGTGCACCGAGTTCAGCGACGACTCCGTTGACCGTTAGGCGTCCGTCACGAATCCACTCTTCGATGCTGCGCCGGGACCCGAGACCGAGCGAGGCCAGGACCTTCTGCAGTCTTTCGGGGGACTCTTTATAACGTTCGTTCATCAGGGATCCATGATAACGGTTCGAGGTTTGCGCATCGTGGCCTGCCTTGGCGAGAATAGGCCATGGACCGTTCAATGCTCTGCCTCTTGGCCGTGGGTGCTGCGCTCGTGAGCCCCCTGTCGCCCGCGGCTGATCGAACCCTGCGTATCGCCGCCTGGAACCTCGAGTGGCTCATCGCCCCAAAGGACTTCCGCAAGCTCTCCAAAACGTGCGTGCCGCGCGGGGCATCACCCGGTCCTCGCAAGCGCTCCATTCCCTGCAAGGTAGCGCAAGAACTCGAACGATCTTCCCTCGACTTCCAAGCGCTCGAGCGCTACGCCAAGCAACTCGATGCTGACATCGTCGCCTTGCAGGAAGTCGATGGCGTCGCGGCTGCCCGCAAGGTCTTTCGCAATCACGACTTTTGTTTCTCGCGTCGCGAGGGCGTACAGAACACGGGGTTCGCCATCCGCAAGGGTGTGCCCCATCGCTGCGGTGAAGATTTCATTGATCTCTCGCTCGACGACCGGGTTCGTCGCGGGGCCGTGCTCATTATCTATCCGGGCGAAAAGCGTGAGCTACGACTGCTCTCGATCCATTTGAAGGCCGGGTGCCCACGTCGCCCTCTCGACGATCCGCGCCGTGATTGCCAAACCCTCGCTGAGCAAGTCCCGATTCTCGAACGCTGGATCGACGAGCAAGCCGCAGCGGATCGCCGCTTCACGATACTCGGTGACTTCAATCACGACTTGCTCGCCGATATGGGCCCTGCGCGTAATGAGCAAGGACAGCCCCGTAATTTTTGGGCCGAGATCGACGACGGCGAGCCGGCGGGCGCCGATCTCGTCAATGTCGCCGAGGGCCAGCGCTTCATGAACTGCGAACCCGGTCAAAATTATCGCAGCTATATCGATCACGTTATTCTGGGCGCCAAACTCGCCGAATGGCGACTACCCGACTCTTTCGTAAGGATCACTTACGACGGACGCGACGCGCTCGAACGTAAACTCGCCGATCACTGCCCAGTCGGCGTCGACCTGCGCATCCCGCACTGAATCCTCTCGAGGACCACGTAATGCTCGATCTCGTCATCGAAGGGGCAACGGTCATCGACGGCACGGGTACCGCACCGCGCATGGCGGATGTCGGCATCACTGAGGGCCATATTCGTGAAGTCGGTCGAGTCACCTCCCAAGCTCGAGAGCGCATCGCCGCGCACGGCGCATGGCTCACCCCGGGGTTCGTCGATTTACATACGCACTACGACGGACAAGCGAGCTGGGACGAAACCTTCAACCCCAGTATCCATCACGGCGTGACCACGGTCGTTTTCGGTAACTGCGGGGTCGGCTTCGCACCGCTTGCGCCGGGTGACAAGCAGTGCGCCGTCGACGGACTCATTTCTTTGATGGAGGGGGTTGAGGATATTCCGGGCGTCGCACTCGCTGAAGGCGTGAGCTTCGATTGGCAATCGTTCACCGATTACATGAACGCCCTCGAGCGTATGCCCCACAGCCTCGATTTTCTGGTTCAAGTTCCGCACGACCCCCTACGTATGGCCGTGATGGGCGACCGCGCCCTCGCCCAACAAGCCGCGACCGACGCAGACATCGCCAATATGCGTCGCTTGCTGCGCGAAGCCCTCAAGGCGGGCGCTGCAGGCTTCTCCACCGGCCGAACCGACAACCATCGAACGACCGCAGGCCTCGCCACTCCCGCCTCCGAAGCGGCCGCCGCCGAGCTCACGGGAATTGCGCAAGCCTTCAACGGTCTCGATCACGGTGTGGTCCAACTCGTCAGCGACTTCAATTTGCTACACGGCCCCGGAGGGTTCGACGCAGAGTTCGATCTCGTCGAGCTCCTCGCCAAAGAAAGCGGTAAGTCGCTGTCCATGACCTGGCTACAACGCGATCCCGGTGGCGAACAGTGGCGCGCGATCCGTTCGCGCACCGACGCCGCCGTCGCGAGTGGGCTGCCACTCTGGCTGCAAGCTAGCCCACGAGGTATCGGCGTCATCCTCGGACTCGATACTACCTTCCATCCGCTGATGGGTTTCCCGTCCTACATCGACGTTGCATCGATGCCGCTCGCCGAGCGCGCCGCGGCGCTGCGTGACACGACTCGCAAAGCGCGCTTGCTTAAAGAAACCTCGGGTCGACTCGCCGGGGACGGCAGCGCGATACCGCCGCTCGTCGATCTGATGCTCGCGCGCATCGAGATGATCGCGGGCCGCATGTTCCCGCTCGTAGTCAAAGATTCGCAAGGCCAGACTCACGTGGACTACGAACCACCCGTTGCCCGCAGCCTGCTCACCCAAGCACGAAAGCGCAGTTGTAGTGCACTCGAAGCGATTTACGACTTTCTCGTAGAGGGCGATGGCAGTAACCTCATCCACTTTCCGATCTTTAATTACAACGAGGGTTCTCTAGCGACGGCACGCGAGATGCTCCATCACCCGCGGGTGCTCTATGGCCTGTCAGACTCCGGCGCCCACGTCGGTACGATCTGCGATGCCAGCAGTTCCACCTTCATGCTCAGTCACTGGGCGCGTGAACGTCATGAAGGGCGCCTCGCACCCGAACACGCTATCGAAATGCTCACTCGCCGTAATGCACAACATCTCGGCCTACACGATCGCGGCGAGATCGCACCCGGCATGCGTGCCGACTTCAATCTCATCGACCCGCTGCGCGTTGCGCCCGCCGTTCCGCACTTGGTGCGCGATCTGCCCGCCGGCGGCAAGCGTTTGCTGCAGACCTCACACGGATACCTCGGCACCTGGGTCGCCGGTCAGCCGGTGATTCGCGATGGGCACATCACCCGCGAGAGACCGGGGCAGCTCGTACGACTCGGCCGCCACCCTTCGCGAGCGCTGCAGTGAATACGCCGACGCTCGCACGACTTGAGTCTGCGTTCAATGGCGTCGATCTCAATGCGCAGCCGGCTGCCGGCGCTCAGGCCTTGCCTGCCTCGATGTATCGCGAGGGCCCGATCGTCGAGATCGAGCGCAGCACTGTGTTTGGACGTCATTGGCAATACCTCGGGCATCGCGGTCAGGTGTCGATGATCGGCGACCTGCTCATCTCCTCGATCGGCGGACTCGATGTGGCGATCACACGCACCGCGCAGGGTCTTCGAGGGTTTCATGCGGTATGCCGCCATCGTGCAGGCCCGCTCGAGCCCTGTCGTGGCGGTGGAAAAACGTTTCTGCGTTGCCGTTATCACGCTTGGGCGTATGGACTCGACGGACAGTTGCTGTCCGCCCCCGAGATGCGGGGCGTCGAAGGGTTCGATGAGACCTCGATCCGTTTGCCGGAAATCGAACTCGCCGAGTTTGAGGGTTTGATCTTTGGTCGACTCGAGCCTGGCCCCGCCTCACTCAAGCAGGTGCTCGCAGACGTCGCGCCACGCCTTGCACGCGCGGGCCACGCGCTGCCCACTCTTCGCTTTCATGAGCGGGTGTCGTACGACATCGATTGCAACTGGAAGACCTATGTCGACAACTATCTCGAGGGTTACCACGTTCCGCACGTCCACCCGACGCTGAACGCCATCCTCGATTACCGAAGCTACACGACGACGCTTTCGCAATGGCACTCGCTGCAGTCGAGCCCCCTTGAGAGCGCGCCCGACGCCTATGGCTCCGGTGAGATGCTTTATTACTTCATCTACCCGAACACGATGCTCAACATCCTCCCCGGAAGACTGCAGACCAACCGCGTCCTTCCACTGAAAGGCAACCGCTGCAGGGTTGAGTTCGATTTCTTGTATCGCGATGAGCCTCTGGCCAGCGATCGCGAGTTCTCGGATATCGTCCAACAAGAAGACATCCGAATTTGTGAGGATGTGCAGCACAATCTCGACAGCGGCTCTTATGTCTCGGGCCTGCTGAACCCGACGCGTGAGTCGGGCGTCCATCACTTCCAAGAGCTGCTGCGGACCGACTATCGTGAGTCGTTACGACGCGCCAAAGAAATCCGCCGCCAGGCATAACCTGCTGCGATACACGCGGCGCCCCACGTCGCGGATTCGAGTCCTGCGCTGTAAAACGCTACCATCGAGAACACGAGCGCCCCAATGCAGGCCACCAAGGTGCTACCGGTTTTCGGCAAGCGACCGCTGCGCCAAGCTTGTAACGCTACGAGTGCGCAGATGACGAAAAACACCAATGAAGTGGTCGCCGATAACAGCGCCACGAACTCGAAGGCCGTCGCGCCACGCCGCGAAAACGCGAGCAACAAAAAAATCGAAGAGATCGCCGCGCAGGACATAAGCCCCGCCACTGGCGCACCACACTCGTTTCGCTCAGCCGCTCGCTTTGGAAGGCCGTCGGTGGATGCCATCGCAGCGGTAAGCTCGCCGCCCACGAGCAACCACCCATTCAGCGCACCAAAGCAACTGATCGCAGCAAAGATTGCGACGATCAATCCCGCACCGCTACCCATGAAGCGGCTGATGAAATCTGCGATGGGCGCTGAGGATTGGGCGATTTGTGCGACCGGCATCATAAATGCAACGACGCAGGTGGCCGCAACGGATATAAAACCAGCGAGTAATACACCCACGAGCGTCGCCCGTGGCACGACGATGTGTGGGTCACGCACGGCGCGCGCCGGAATGGCCGCGCTCTCCAGACCGAGCAGAGCAAAGAGCGTGACCCCGACTGATGCCAGCGCCGGCTCCCAGCCGATCGCTTGCGGCGACATTCCCGCGAACACCGCGTCGCCTTGATCAATGAAAAGCCAGAAGCCGAGCGCGATGATGAGTACGAACGGGATGAGCTTCAGCAGGGTCGACACGATTTGGATCGATCCGCCGATCGCACGAAGGTTGGCGGCGAGCAACAGGACGATCGTGAGTAGACCGAGAGCCTCAGGCGCGAACGACCACTGCTCGAGTCCCGGCATAATTTTTAAACAGTAGCTCACGCCCGCCACCGCGATCGCAGCGCTTCCCGTCCACACTGACAACAGGTAGCCCCAACTGCCCAGCCAGGCAGCATCGTCGCCGAGTAGCAGTTTGATGTGGCCGTGGCTTCCAGCGCCGGCGGGCAGGTGCAAGGACAGTTGCGCATACACCCACGCGAGGCAGCCAGCTCCCGCGAGACTCACCCCCCACGCCATCAACGCGTTGATCCCAAACGGGGCGAGCGCCGCCGGCAGCATGAAAATGCCGGAGCCGATGATGTTGCCGACGACCAACGCCGTGGCACCCCAGAACCCGAGCCCCCGCCCCCTTTCCAAGCGCGTCTACCCCCTGAAGTCCGACCACCCCCGAGGTATCGATCGAACAGCCTGTTTACGGCTATAATTGGGAGTTTACTCGTGCCCCCACTTCAATGACAGACGGAACCTGCCATGCCCCGCACAACCCCCCTTGCCGACATCCGCAACATCGGCATCATCGCCCACGTCGACGCCGGTAAAACCACGACGACCGAGCGCATCCTCTATTACACGGGGCGCAAGCACACCATCGTCGACGTTCACGACACGAAGGACCTCAAGTCCTCGACCACCACCGACTACCTCGAGCAGGAACAGAAGCGCGGCATCACGATTCAGTCGGCCGCCGTCTCCACGTTCTGGCGCAAGAAGAAGATCAACGTCATCGACACCCCGGGGCACGTCGACTTCACCATCGAAGTGAACCGCTCACTGCGCGTACTCGACGGCGCGGTGGTTGTGTTCGACGGCGTAGCCGGTGTTGAGCCGCAGTCCGAAACCAACTGGCGTCTCGCCGACAACTACGGCGTTCCGCGTATTTGCTACGTCAACAAAATGGATCGCAGTGGTGCGTCCTTCACACGCTGCGTCGATATGATCAAGAAGCGCTTAGGTGCGCGCCCGTTGCCGGTCCAACTTCCGATCGGCTCCGAAGATGACTTCAAGGGCATGATCGATCTTGTGCGCATGAAAGCGCTCGTTTGGGATTCCGATGATCGCGATGCCAAGCCCGCTGAACTCGAGATCACGGCCGACATCGTCGACAAGCTCAGCGTCACTGTGCCCTCGGATCGTGCCATCCTCAGTAAGATCGCTGAGTACCGAAAAGAACTCGTCGACACCTGCCTCGAGATGGACGATACGGCGATGGAAGCCTTTCTCCTTGAAGAGAAGGATCCGTCGATCGATACGCTCATTGGCTGCCTACGTAAGGGAACGGTGACCGGCGCCTTCACGCCGGTGCTCTGCGGCTCGTCCTATAAAAATAAGGGTGTCACCCAAGTGCTCGACGCAGTCGTCGACTACCTGCCGGCGCCGACCGACGTAGCCGCCATCAATACCGTCGATGCCGACGGTAACCCGATCGGCGAGCGTATCTGCTCCGACGATGAGCCGTTCTCGGCGCTCGCGTTCAAGGTCATCAACGACGCCTACGGCGCACTCACCTTCGTTCGTGTGTACTCCGGTGTGCTTACGAAGGGCATGTCGGTCACCAATACCACCCGTGGCAAACGCGAAAAGATCGGCCGCATGGTCGAGATGTTCGCAAAGGAAGCCAACGCCATCGAAGAGGCCCGCGCCGGTGACATCATCGCGTTGGTTTCTTTGGCCGAGACCGATACCGGCGATACGCTCTGCGATACCGATCACCCCGTGGTGCTCGAGCGCATGCGCTTTCCTGAGCCCGTCATCAGCGTTTCGGTTCAGCCGAAATCGAAGGCCGAGCTCGAGAAGTTCAGCGCGGCCCTCGGCAAGATGGTTCGTGCCGATCCCTCGCTGCATCTCGAGACCGACCGCGAAACGGGTCAGACCATCCTGCGCGGCATGGGCGAGCTTCACCTCGACGTGACGCTCGATCGTATGCGCACCGAGTTCAACGTCGAAGGCATCATGGGCGAGCCGCAAGTGGCCTATCGTGAAGCCTTCACCAAGTCGGTCGAACAGCAATACGTCCACAAGAAACAGACTGGCGGTGCCGGTCAGTTCGCCGAAGTATGGATCAAGTTCGAGCCGCTCGAGCGCGGCAAGGGGTTCGAGTTTGTCGACGCCACCGTCGGCGGATCAGTCCCGCGCGAATATGTTCCGTCGGTCGAGAAAGGCCTCAAGATGCAGCTCGAGGAAGGCGTACTTGCGAAGTTCCCCACCGTGGATTTCCGCGCGACGCTTTTCGACGGTAGCTACCACGACGTCGACTCGAACGCCCTCACCTTCGAAATCGCCGGAAAAGCCTGCTTCCGCGAAGCGCTGCCGAAGGCCGGCCCGGTACTGCTCGAGCCTGTGATGAAAGTCGAAGTGGTCACCCCGGGTGACTACCTCGGCGATGTCATCGGCGACATCAATCGTCGCCGCGGCTCGATCCAAGACCAACTCGAGCGGGGCACCAACATCGCGGTGGTGGCGACCGTGCCGCTCTCCGAAATGTTCGGCTACATCGGTCAGCTGCGCGCGATGTCGAGTGGTCGCGCGTCGTACACCATGGAGTTCTCGCACTACGATCTCGTGCCGCGCAACGTCGCGGAAAAGGTCATCGAGGACGCCAAGAAGCCTAAGAAATAGAGCCGCTGGCGGGCGTTTCAGCCCGTCTCGGGTTAATCTAAAAAGACGGCTGCATTCTTCGGGATGCAGCCGTTTTTATTTGCGGTTTCGCCAGCTCCGCCAGAGTAGCAGAGCACCGATGACGATCAGGGCAATGATGATTACTCGGGCCATAACCGCAGTATAGTGCGGAGGTGAGTCACCCGACCAACCCCACCGCCCAAGGACGGGATTTCGGCAGCTTGCCCTATCGCTGGTACGTGCTGATCACGCTCACGGCCATCTATGCTCTTAACTTCGTCGATCGCGCCTTACTGAGTGTACTCGCACAGCCGGTCATTTCCACTTTCGGATTGACCGATACCGAGTTCGGTTTCCTCGCCGGCCCGCCGTTCGCGCTCTTCTATGCGCTCATGGGTATCCCCATTGCGCTCGCGGCCGATCGTTACAACCGTGTGACGATCATCGCCGTCTGCATCGCGATCTGGTCCTTGATGACTGCGCTCTGCGGCTTTACCACAGGCTTTCTTTTCTTGCTGATTGCACGAGTGGGTGTCGCCATCGGTGAGGCAGGCAGCACACCGCCCTCTAATTCTTTGATCGGTGACTATTACCGAGCCTCGGCACGCGCCAGAGCGCTCGCCATCTTCTCGACGGGTGTCATGTTCGGCAACACCCTCGCTTACCTCGTCGGCGGCCCACTCGGGCAGATGTCCGACGAGTCAGTCAAAGAAGTCCTCGGAATCTTTGGTCTCGCCCAACTTCCGGAATGGTTAGGCTGGAGAGCCACCTACGGCTGGCGATTCGCCTTCATCGCGCTCGGTGTGCCCGGCGTGATCTTCGCCTTCATCGTATGGCTGACGGTGCGTGAGCCTCCTCGTGGCTATGCGGATGGGCCCAATACCTCGACAGTCGAGAAAACCGGTATCTCGGCTACGTTCCACCTGCTGCTCACGAAGCGCAGCTACTGGTACATGACCGCTGGCGCATCGCTCGTCGCGATGGTCGGATACGGACTCGTCAGTTTTCAGGCGCCGATGATGCAACGACTGCACGGCATGGCACCGGGCGAGTTCGCGCTGCGCTTCGGTGTTCCACTGAGCGTCGCCGGCGCGTTGGGGACCCTGCTCGCCGGCTATGTCATTCATGCGCTGAATACCCGTACGATCCGCGTCGTCGCCATCTGGCCCGCCATCACGATGGCGCTCGCAGCCCCTCTTTATATCCTAGCCTTCAACCAATCGGGCGATCGACTCGATGTGGCGCTCGTGCTTTGGTTCCTGGCTGCGCTCTTGCACTATGGCTATCTCGGCGCTCAATACACCATCGGTCAGGGCGTGGTTCCCGCCTCATCGAGAGCGTCGTCCGTCGCGATCATGCTTTTCATCATCGCACTCGTTGGTAACGGACTCGGCCCGCAGATCGTCGGTTTGATGAGCGACGGGTTCATGAATGTGGCGCTCGAAGCGCGAGGCGTCGCCGACTCGTTGAGTGTTGCAGCCTGTAATCCGAAGGCCGTCGCCCTGCTGGCGACTGAACAGCAAGCCATGTGCTCGGCGGTCTACGCCGAAGGACTGCAGAATTCCATGTCGTTGACAGCGCTCCTGATGCTGCCTGCCGCATGGTTTTTCTATCTTTCGTCGCGCACGCTCGATCGCGAAATGCTCGCAAGGTAATTCGCGAGATCCACCGGGGTTTCTTTGGTCGCCCGCGTGTAAGAAAACGCATGCGCGGCGCGGATCTTTCGGTCGAACCAGACGATCTCTTTGGAGGGCTGACTCGGGCGAGTTGCCGCCAGCCAAAGTGCCGTGTCCGCGCCTGAGCGAGCATCACGTAACACTGACCTGAACAGTCTTCGAAACTTCGGCAATGAGCGCTGCACGCCGGCGGTATCCGCCCAACCTGGATGCATGACATAGAACCCGATGTCTTTGTTGCCGTGCTGTTCGCGCCAAAACGACGTCAAGGACATCTGGGCGCGCTTGTGTGCCGCATACGCCACCACACCGTTGAACTGTGCCGGATTCGTGATGTTGAGCAGCGCCGTCGAGAGCGGCACGCTATAACCCCCGCCGGAAGTGATATTGATCACCGCACTGCCTTTACCAAGCATGCCGCGATCAATCAAATCCTCCGTAAATACGTAGTGCGCGAGCAAGTTCGAGGCGAATGAAGCCTCGAAGCCTTCACGGGTGATGACGAGCTCGTCGTTCGTCACACCGACATTATTCATGAGTACATCAATGCGCCCTACTCGCGATGACAGTCGCTCGACGAGTTGGCGCGTCTCGCTCATCGAAGTGAAATCGCAGCGTTCGATTTCGAGTCCCGACAGCCCTGCCGCCGCGGCCTCCGAGGCGAGTTCGCATAGCTTCTGCTCAGAGCGCGCGGCCGCGATGACCGTGGCGCGGCCTTGCAAACCCGCCCACACCATTCGGCGCCCGAGTCCGCCGGATCCGCCCGTCACGAGCCAGCGTTGCCCGCGGAAGTCGGGCCTGGACGCGGGCCAGAACAATCGGCGCGCGAGATAACCCACTTGCGAGAACGAGACGGCGAAGCGTCCGTAAAACACCAGCGCCCCAATGATTTGTCGCACCTTGCGCATGCGCCGCATTCTGCTCGATATAATCACCGACATGAAAGTCTCACTAGCTTTGCTCTGGCTGCTCGCCTCGATTACCCCGGTTTTCGCGGCGGATTCCATCATCATCGAGCGCCCCTATGCGCGTGCATCCGCTCCAGGGCAGATGATCGGCAGCGGTTTCATGACCATCGCTCATCAGGGTAGTAGCGAGGATCGTCTCGTCTCAGCGACGACACCCATCGCGCGCGAAGTTCAGATCCACACCATGAATATGGACGGCGGCGTCATGCGCATGCGTCCCGTCGAAGGCGGTCTTGCCATCCCCGCAGGCGGACGTGTCGTGCTGCAGCCGGGCGGCCTTCACCTGATGTTCGTGGAGATCAGCGCCCCGCTCGTCGCCGGCACCGTATTCCCGGTCACGCTGCGTTTCGCCAAGGCAGGCGAGATTAAGGTGGAGTTCAACGTCGAGGCGCGTCCAATTAAATGAAATCGAAAGGTCAAGTGCTCGCGCTGCTCGCCTCGGCGACTCTGATCGGCTGCGCGCCGCCTCCGACGCCCTTTAACGCCACAGAGGTCTCTAATCTCGCCTACGGCCGAGGCCTCGATATCCCCGATACCGACGGCATAATTCGTCGCATCGACGACTTCAAGGGACGGGTCACGCTGGTTTTCTTTGGCTTCACACGTTGCCCCGATGTCTGCCCTACCACACTCATGCGTCTTCGCGAGGTACGTCAGGCCGTGGGCGAGAATGCCGATCAAGTGCAGGTTCTTCTCGTCAGTGTCGATCCCGAGCGAGATACCCCCGAACGCCTCGGTACCTATGTCAAAAGTTTTGATGAGTCATTCATCGGACTGCGGCCGGAGCCCGGCGATCTTGAGACGGTGGTCAAAGCCTTCCACGCCATTGCGGTCAAGGTGCCGACAACGGGTGACGACTACACCATCGATCACTCCGCCACGATCTACGTCTACGATCGAACGAACCAGCTACGGCTCATTGCGCAGCCCAGTCTCCCTGTCGATCAATTGGCTTCCGATCTTCGGCGGCTTACTGAAGAACGATCGTAACGTTACGAAGTGCTAGCTTATGGGCACTTTCGTCTTTGCTCGCGCCCTGAATTGCAGAAACATATTCGTGAATTCAGGCCACGGCTCCGGACGCGTGAACCACTGGGGGTGAATTCGCCGCAATGCCTCAATCTGCGTTGGTGGTACCTCCTCGAGCGATAACAGTTTCTTTCCCGACTCGGCCCACGACACCATCCCAGGAGCGCCGCCCATCTTCATCCAGGGCAGCCACCCTGACGTTGCCGTATAGGCGAAATCACTGCGCACGGTGGTCACCGACGGATCTTCGACCTCGGCCAGAGCGCCGCGCAGCGAGGAATGTGTCGCCACGATGATCTCTTTACCAGATGACTCCTCGGGAAACTCCTCGGGCGTGAGCCAATTCGGCGCGCGGATATAACTGGATTTCGTCATCCAGAGCTCGTCGTTCACGACGCGCCATGGATAGGAAAAAGGTTTTCCAGTGTCTGGCAAAATATCCCGCGAACCCACGATGCGCGGCTCACGCTCGGTGAACCGGAAACGAACCGGCCCTTCGACGTAATGATGCGGAGTCACGTCGCGACCCGTATAGGGGTTTCGGATCGACTCATCTGGGTCGAGATATCGGCTCTCGCCGAGCGGACGGTACAACGCCGCTTCCCAGTCGGTGACGTTCCACATCATCGGGCCCAACTGCTCTGTCCGTCGCAAAATTAGACTCTCTACATCAATGATCGGACGGACAGGCTCGCCGGGCACGATCAAATCCAATCTACCGGTAAACCACATGAAAACATCGCGGCTATCGAGGCTCGCACGGAGCTTCAAGTAAGCCGTCACATTTCCCGCTGGGGTGGACAAATCGAGAGGTATTCGCCGAGGCCCGGATTTGGACTTCGCCGGCGACACGCCGGTCAAATAAGCCAAGGCCGCCGCCATTGCGCCAAGCGCGGTACGTCGTGTGGATCGCATCGAGGCGCCCTCAAACCATAAAGCCGATTTTCCTGGATGAGAAGTTGACCATATTCGGCGTAACCGCAGGAAGATCGGACTCTGAAACCCCAAGCCAGGACGCTAGCAAAGCATCGTCCAGATCTGACGATACCAAATTAGTGCTCCGCCGCCGATCTGGAGCGAACCATCGATTTCCAGCAGAGGATACTAGCCGTATGGTTAGTCTGCTCGCACCGCATCACCCAACCATCTGCACGTCACCCCAACCGTGATCCAAGCCGTCTCCGTTAAAGGTCAGCCTGCGCCCGAAGTCTGACTGAGTAACTAAAGTCATCTGCTCACTGAATCGAATCTCGACCATCGTATCGTAAAACGCCTAGATGGATTTACTGACGTCGGAAAGTCGGCTCGGTTGATCGTCCCGCTGTTTATCGTGTGTGTCGAGGCCACCGATAGCCACCCACGTCTACGACCGCGAGAATCAGGTGCGCTTGATCGCACAACCGACTCTCGAGATCGATCTTTTCGCCGAAGATCTCGAATGACTGGCGAAAGAGGACTGAGGTACCTTATTTAATAAAGCGTAAGGTCATCCGATCGGACTCTCCGATCGCATCATACTTGCTGCGATCGAAGGTCGGATCCGGTGCCCTGTTCGATCCATACGGCACGGTAGTGCGCGTGGGTGGCAGCGTCCACACGCCAAAGGGATGATCCTTGGTGTCCTTGGCATTTGCGTTGATCTCCGAACGGCCCACCAGTCGGAGCCCCGCCCTCTGTGCCGCCTCGATCACGAAGGCTTCGGTGACATAACCACTCTCCACCTTGGGGTCTTGCACCCCCGGATTAGCGCGATGCTGCTCGACGGCAAGTACGCCGCCCGGCTTCAAAGAACCGGCAACGCTCACGAGGTTACGCTCAAGCAAACCCTCCGTTCGCATCCAACCGTGGATCACACGTGACAATAAAATGAAGTCATAGCTGTTTTGCGGCAGCGGCGCGGCCACGGGCCCCCAGTTGACGAGCTCGACCTTACCGAAAATCTTTTCGTTGGCATAACGCGCTGCGAAATCAGCACGACCCTTACGAGCGGCCTCGCTTAGCGACGGATTATTCAGGTCAGCCGCCGTGGCCGTGTAGCGCCCGCCAGAGAGCGCCGCATACGGCGCAAGAATACGCGACCACCAACCGCCGCCTGGCTGTACCTCGAGAATGCTCGAACCAGACTTCAGCCCCCAGAACGCAAGGCTTTCGAGCGGTCGACGTTCGGCGTCACGCACCTTATCGTCGACCGATCGCTGCTCGCCCGCCACCGCCTGTTTGAGCGCCGCATCACCCGCGGCAGCCAATGCGAAGGTCGCCATGAGCCCCGCCGCCGCCATCGTCATCATCAAAACCTTCTTCATCATTCGTCCCCTTTTGAAATGTGATTGCCCACCCTGCGCTCGTTCGCGCGACACGGACCGAGAACCGTCATCAAAATAATCGAGCGCTGCAGCTCGTTACGCTGGTCGAGTCCGAGCTGCTGACGCAAACGCCGCCCGCGCTCGGCAGCCGTAGATAATGCTGGCGCCCCGGGCGCCCTTTGACGAGCGGGCTCGATCGACTCAACAAACCTCGTACCGAGCTCGACGAACTCCGGCTCCGACTCCGAGCCGGATCTCCGTTCGGCAACCGGCGTAGGCTGCTTCCGCGGCGTGTCGAGCTGCTTCTTCAACCAGACCATCGCCTGCCAGAGCAATGCGGCTCCCGCGACGATACCGACGATAAGATCTTCGAGATCCATGGGCTCAGCCTCGATTCATCAACGCGTCGTGGGGGGCGTCGGCGTGTTGTCGTCGGACGTACCGGCGATCGAGTCGCGCATGGCCGTATCCGCCTGCACGTTACGCATCCGGTAGTAATCCATCACGCCCAAGTTGCCGCTGCGAAAGGCCTCGGCCATCGCGCGCGGTACCTCGGCTTCCGCCTCGACGACCCGCGCTCTCATTTCCTGCTCCAGCGCGACGGCCATCGCACGACGCTCTTCGGCCTTCGCCTGAGCGATTTGTTTGTCGGCGTTCGCTTGATCGATCTGGAGCTTCGCGCCGATATTGTTACCCACATCGACGTCAGCGATGTCGATCGAGAGGATCTCGTACGCGGTTCCCGCATCGAGCCCCTTCGACAAGACATGTTTCGAAATATGGTCGGGATTTTCGAGCACACTCTTGTGGGTGGCCGCCGAGCCAATGGTGCTCACCATACCCTCCCCCACGCGAGCGATGATGGTTTCCTCGCCGGCGCCTCCGACGAGGCGATCGATGTTGGTACGCACCGTGACGCGCGACACCGCGATGAGCTGGATACCGTCTTTGGCAACCGCCGCAATCTTTGGTGTTTCGATCACCTTCGGGATCACCGACATGTTGACGGCCTCAAGCACATCACGACCCGCAAGATCGATCGCTGCGGCACGCTTGAAGGTCAACGGAATACTTGCTTTGTCCGCCGAGATCATTGCGTTGACCACACGACCAACATTGCCACCGGCGAGAAAGTGCGCTTCGAGATCGTTGAGGGTGATCTCGAGGCCCGCCTTGACCGCACTGATGCGGGCGTTGATCACGATATTGGGTGGTACACGTCGCAGACGCATGGCCACGAGCGTGGTCAGTCCTACGTAAGCACCGGAGGCCCAGGCGGCGATCCACAGCGGAATCGGCACCAAATAAAGGACGATGAACAGCGCAACCAGCAGAAACAGCAATACCGTGCCGGTGCCGAACAAGCCGATGAGTCCTGTGGCGTCCATTATTTACCCCCCTCTTTTGCGAACGACGACCCGATTACCATCGACCCGAAATACGACGATCGGTTCCCCGGGATCGATATATTCACCTTCCGAGATGACGTCGATGCGACGGCCCTCGATCAAGGCGAGACCTGACGGGTGCAGCGGAGACACCGCGACCCCCGAAAGCCCTAATAATTTGACCTCATCCTCCGGCGCCGATACATAGCCCTGCTCCGCGGTCATCCCGGTTTCGAGAACTAGTTTTCGGCCGAAGGGCGTGCGCGGCAAAAATCGCAGCACGGCAAGCGCGGCCAGCACCGCGACCAGCAGCGACGTGACCAACCGCGTGAGCACGCTCACGATTACGCCGGCAGTCGAACCCGGACCGAGCATGCTCAGCGCGAGACCCGCGAGCAGACTCACCACACCGAGCCCGCCGATGACGCCGAACCCAGGAAAGACGAACACCTCAACGGCCAACAGCAACACACCCAGACCGATGAGCAGGAGTTCTTCGTATCCCGCCAGTTGCACGAGCCAATGCCCCCAAAAGAAAAGCCCCAGCGAGGCGAGCCCGATCGAGCCTGGCCAGCCGAAGCCCGGGGTACGGATCTCGGTGATAACGCCGAGTAACCCGACGGTGATGAGGAGCGAGCTCACCACGGGATTTGTGAGGAATCGTACGATCGTCTCTGCCCAAGATTCCTCGGCCGTGCGCAACTTCGCCCCCGCAAGTCCGAGCTCTGCGAGCATCTGCTTGAGATCGACGACTTTTCCGTCGATGAGTTTTTGCTTGATGGCTTCATCGGTGGTGAGGGTCAATAATTTCCCCTTCGCGATCACGCCGTCGATTTCGACGTCCGGATCCACCATCGCCTCGGCGAGCCGGGCCGGCCGCCCCCTCGCCTCCGCCGTCGCACTGAATTCTTTGCGCAGATAGGAAATGGTCTTTTCTTCGACCGGCTGCGGCGCCGAGCCGGGCGATCCGCCCTGAACGGGGAGCGCTGCTCCGATCGTGGCGCCCTCGGTCATGTAGATTTTTTCGCTCGCAAGCGCGATCAGAGCGCCTGCGGAAATCGCACGCTTATTGACGAAGGCGACTGTTGGGACTTTGCTTTCGAGCAGCGCATCGCGAATCAATACCGCCGCATCGACCCGACCCCCGAAGGTGTTGATTTCGAGAATCACTGCGGCAGCCCCGTCGCTCGTCGCCCGGTCGGTGATTCGCTCGATGAAGGGTGAAAGCCCGAGATCGATGATACCGTCGACAGGTATGACGTAGACGTGACGATCGTTTCCGGCTGGCCGATCTGCTGCCGTGACCGAGAGCACCCCCAAGGCCAGAAGACCCACCGCCAGCCAGCGGCGGCAACCTGAACAATTGAGGATTTTGGTTTTCATCGGGATCGACTATATCCCACCGGCTGTACCCCCGAAAGGTTGACAAAACATTGCCGACATTCGGGGGTTTGTTGACAAATTTGTACAGGAGTCTCTGGTCCAATTCTGTGCACCAGCCCGCGCTCAAACCGATATCGGCGACTCCCATGACAGCTACAAAGTATTTCCTCGCCCTTCCGGCGATCGCGCTTGCCCTGATCAGATCGATCAACCCCGTGTACGCCCAAGGCGTCGACTCAGATCGAGCGAGCACCCGCGATTTCCGACGACTCGAGTCCGCACTCAACGAATTAAATATAAGCGTTGATAAAAAGTCCGAGTACGCTCACTCAGTGAGAACCACCGGCAGGCCACAGAGGGTCTACGGGCCGAGGTCCGCTCGGTACAGCAGACTCTCGCCAACACGCTCCGTAGCGACCCCAACTGCGACTCGATTACGGCGCAAGCACAATAAAACCTCGAGAGTGCACGCAACTAACTGCGTGCGCAGCAGCAACAGTTCCAGAGCAACGCGCGCGGTCTACTGAACCCTGAGCAACTCAACACAATCGAAGCCAACCGAGCCGAGCGACGTCAGCGCATGATGGAGCGGCGGATGTTGCATGGAACAAGGCGGTAAGCGAGAGTAACGCCAACGACGCTCAGAGCGCCGACCACGGGGCTGATGAGGGGCAGACGCCGCCCCCTTCGCAGCGTAATTTTAAGCTCAAGTGACACTACTTTAGAGTTGATCAATACGTCGATGGTCTGTTCGCTCTTGCCGCTACTAGTCACGAGGACTAGGCTCCGCCTAAATCAGTCTGAGGGAGCCGCCTCATGTTCAGTCACATCATGGTCGGATCAAACGATATCGATCGCTCACAACGTTTTTACGATGCGTTGCTCGCTGTCCTCGGTGCTAAGCCCGCCATGCGTAACGAGACCAACGCTGGACACATGCGGCTTTTCTACCAAGCGGGCGGCAGCATGTTTTGCGTGAGTGAGCCCATCGACGATCAGCCCGCCTCCTTCGGCAACGGCAGCACCATCGGCTTCAAGTGCGATTCACCCGAGCAGGTGAAACAGTTTCATGACACCGCCGTGACGAATGGCGGAATGTCGATCGAAGACCCGCCGGGTGTGCGTACCGGCAGCCTCGGCTCTCTTTATCTTGCTTATGTGCGCGACCCAGACGGCAACAAGCTCTGCGCGCTGCACTTCATGAAGTAAAAGCGTAGCGATCTACCGCGACGGACCGCTTTTTAAGGCACTCTGTCAACGCCTTCGTAGATCACGTAGACCTTTCGGGTGCGCTCGAGGACTTCCCAAATTCCCTCGAACCCGCAGGGGATCACGAACTCATCGCCCGCCACGACTTCGCGCGCCACTCCATCGGCACGCGTCAGAAGACTCCGACCCATCACGATTCGGCAGTATTCCTCTTCGGTGTAGTGGATACGCCAAGCCCCCGGCTCGCATTCCCAAATGCCGACGGAGAACTTTTGACTCGCATCGGTGTATTGAGACCAAACCCGCTGCCGCGGGTGACCCGACAAAATCTTCTCGGGCACCGGGAGATACTCGACGGGCTCCGACGCCAGTAGCGACTCTTCGACCAAACGGATGATGTGGGGCACGCTCATGGTCATCTCATTTCGCTACTTTGAAAACGAACGCCTAAACTTTTTGGTGAAACATTCTCCTTAAGAATCGACTCCCGTGGCTGCGCCGGCAAGATTACATACGCTAACGCGCACGATCATTAAGGTTATCGGTAACCCTCCGATACACCTTTGAACCGATCACTACTCGCGCGCTCCCACGCAGAGCGATACACCGCAGCCACTGCTGAATAGCGGGTATCTGTCGGATCGAGCAGGACTCCGATATCGATCTCAGGGTAAACAGACGAAAGTGGTGCGGGCTGCCCCTTGTCGTCTCGGATCATTAAATCTCGTGCCGTCACTTGCGACGGATGATCGAGCCCCGCCGCTCCGATTAACTCGCCCAGCGATTGAACGGTGGCGCGCTGGAAGTTCGCCACCCTATTCGCTCGGTCCTCCACATCGAGACCACGTTGTCGCAACGCATTTTGAGTAGCGATGCCGGTTGGGCATTCATCCGTATGACAGCTTCTTGACTGAACGCAACCTAGCGCGAACATGAAACTGCGAGCAGCGTTGCACCAGTCTGCACCTAAGGCCAACATCGTGGCCACGTCAAAGCCCGACACGATCTTGCCGGCGACCGCCAATCGCACAGAGCTTCGGAGGCCGACACCGCGAAGCGCATTATGCGCAAACGATAAACCGTCGCGTGCGGGCATGCCCACGTGATCGGCAAACTCTACGGGCGCGGCGCCCGTACCACCTTCCGTACCATCGATGACGATGAAGTCAGGGATAATCTGCGTCACCAGCATCGCTTTGCAGATGCCCATGAACTCGACTGGGTCACCAATACACAGCTTGAAACCGACCGGCTTTCCGCCAGAGAGGCGACGAAGCTCCGCGACGAACTCGAGAAGGCCCATCGGCGTAGAGAATCGCGAGTGGGTCGCGGGCGATATACAATCCCGACCGGTCTCTACGCCCCGGGTCATTGCGATTTCAGTGCTCACCTTCGCCGCGGGCAAAACTCCGCCGTGTCCAGGTTTCGCGCCCTGCGATAGCTTGATTTCGATCATCCGAACCTGAGGATCGACGGCTTGGGCTGCGAACTTCTCGGCGGCGAAATTACCGACCGCGTCGCGACAACCAAAATATCCCGAACCAATCTCCCAGATAAGATCGCCGCCCTCCTCCCGGTGATAACGCGAGATAGAACCTTCGCCCGTGTCTTGCGCAAAGTTCCCGAGTTTCGCTCCGCGATTGAGCGCCCGGATGGCATTGGCCGAGAGCGCACCGAAACTCATCGCCGATACATTGAGAATCGACGAGTTATAAGGCTGTAGACAACTTTGATTACCAATCGTGAGCCTGAACGCGTTCTCATCTGGGTGAACCGCCGCGTTAGAGTGATTAAGCCAAATCGCACCCGGCTTGTAAGGGTCGATCAGTGTGCCGAATGCTCGTTTGTCGTTCTGGCGTTTGGCGCGTTGATAGACGAGCGCACGCTGGTTACGTGAGAACGGCAACTGCATCTCATCGTCTTCAAGAAAATACTGGCGAATCTCTGGACGGATGTACTCGAGCAGAAAACGAAGGTGCCCGATCAACGGATAATTGCGAAGGATGGCATGACGCGTTTGCGACACATCGCGTAGCCCAATGAGAAATAAGGCTGCGAGCACGAACGACAGCGTCGGCGCCCAAAATACCGCGACGACAGCTAAAGGAAGCGTCGCCAACCAGGCCCAGAAACGACTTGCGATCATGCTCCAAAGTATAAACGCACCTCTGCAAGCCTCACATATTCATGGGTGAGCTCGAACGTTTTGAATAGACGAAGATCTTCATGCCAACATTCAGCGAGTTAACCTAAACTAAGCGCTGGACCGACCAAGTCGAGATCGTCACTATGAGCGAGACAACGAGCGATACGAGCCCTAACCCACCTCAATGGGCCGACCATCTCGAGCAGCGAACCGAGATGATCAAAACTTACGGATCACTTTGGCGACAGGCGATTGCGAAGACCGGCGTGGCAGACGAAAAGATTACAGAAAACCTGCTTCAGGTCTGCGCGGCTTGCTACTTGGACGGAGTACATCAAGGCTCACGATTGACCATCGACGAAATCGTCAGCAAGCACCAAACGTAAGATCGTGAGACCCTGATTTACTGTGTTGATACGCAATAACTGCCGCTTGCGTACCAACCCGACGGGTAAGAACCCTCTCGCGGGGTAACCGCTTTGGCAGAGTCAGTCACTGCAGCAGAAATGGTTCCGCTTTTACGGACAGGTGGATAGAGGGAGTGACTGACCTGCTCTGTAGGGCGAAGATATCGCCCATGACGAGGAGAGCAGCGCATGAGACGACCGAGACGGAACCACGGTGCCGCATTCAGGGCACGGGTGGCGCTAGAGGCTTTGCGGGGTGAGCAGACCTTGGCGGAACTCGCCCAGAAGTACGATGTCCACGCGACGCAGATCGCAGCCTAGAAGAGCGAGCTCTTGCAGGGTGCAGCCGGAGTCTTTGAGGACGGACGAGCCAAAGGCGAGCAGAAGGTGGATCTGGATCGACTGCACGCCAAAATCGGCCAGCTCACGTTGGAAAACGATTTTTTAGAAACTGCGCTCACCAAAGCGGGCTTGCTGATCGCAAGAAAATGATCGACCCGAACCACAAGCTGTCGGTGACGCGACAAGCGAAGGTGTTGGGGATGTCCCGATCGACGGCGTATCACTGCCCCAAGGGCCCTTCGGAGGCCGACATCGCATGGATGGCGCTGATTGACCGGCTGCATCTCGAGTATCCCTTTGCGGGGGCTCGGATGCTCCGAGATCTGCTGAGACAGAGGGGCTACGTCGGTATCGGACGACGGCGGATCCGGCGTTTGATGCGAGTGATGGGGATCGAGGCGATCTACCGAAAAGAAAACACCAGTCAGCCGCATCCGGCTCACCCGGTGTATCCGTATCTGCTGCGGAATAGGATCATTGACCGACCG
>Ga0194131_10003424_pt1 | contig 25045 bp, 40 predicted proteins | sample TA2KigO120mmetaG_FD_148631 | JGI IMG/M metagenome (GOLD analysis project Ga0194131, IMG submission 148631) | Freshwater microbial communities from Lake Tanganyika, Tanzania - TA2015053 Kigoma Offshore 120m | ecosystem: Environmental > Aquatic > Freshwater > Lake | place: Tanzania: Lake... | reverse complement strand
CATCCCACCACGAATTTCAGTCGCGCGTCGAGTTCGTCAGCCGTAAGACGCGGGCGGTTGTTGGGTTTGTTCATCATGGCGTTGTTGTCTCCGTCGGGTCAAAGCCCAATAGTGTTTTCGTGCAGTTACCGTCTACCTCGCAGATTGGTGGTTCGCATTCTTTTTTTCCCCAGTTTGCGGGGTCTTGACACGAGTAGCGATAAGAACCGTCATACCCGCAAGAAGCAAGGAGGAAAGTAAGAGCCAACCCAAGACTAAGCCTTCTCATTAGTTTTCGCCTTGGGCGACTTCTTGTCTACTTTATTGAAAACCTCATTGATTTCGGTGTAACTCAACCTGCCATCTTCTAAGAACGCTCTTGATAGTCCTTCGATTACTACTGCAACTCCTGCAATTCCGGCCATGAATATGGCTTTAAGTACTGGAACACCAGCAATTGTTCCTGCGCCGATAACACCAAGACCAGATGCGGCGAAAGTAGCAAGAATTCTAAGAAGGACATTGATGCATAAATCTTTATTTTTCATATTTAAAAACTCTCTATTTATTCCAATAATACCTTAATTGCTCATCAAGATCAATGTATGGTTGCATATTGTATGCAAATTGATCTGATTGTTTATTTTTCGATGAAATATTTTTTTTAAAAATGTTTAAATTAAGAGTTTCTGGATCGTAAATATATTCTTCTCTTTTTTCAGGGTCATAAACGGTATTTTCCATGAGTCAATACTCCTGATCATTAACAATTAGGAAGTATAGTAACCAATTAACTATTTTATTCCAGTTATTTCACATGATCTATTTAAAACCTTACCCTCCTCAGTGGTTGGGTCTACTCCGGCATAGGGGGAGTTATCAGCTACGGCTTCAGATTTGATTTTATCAAAATCTACTCCTAGTTTCATTAAATTAAATTCAAGAGCTTTTGCTCTTTTTTGAGAAAGCTCTTCCCTATTCGTTCTTTGTCCATCTCCCGAAGATCTGCAGATAAGTTTAAGATTAATATAAAATCCAGAGTTTACTCTGTTTACATATGTATCAATACAATTTGTTTCCTGCATTAAAAAATGATCAGAGTCCTTAATAAAAAGGACTAGACACGGAGATTCGTCTATTTTTACTGACGTAGTTGTTGTTTGAACAACAGTTGTATTAACCACTTCTTCAATGACTTCTTGTGACTTTGGCCAAAAAATATACGCTAATATGGCCGAAGTGACCACGGCGACTGAAAATCTGACGATAATTTTCCTGATATCAATTTGCATTATTTTTTCCTTTGGCCTTTTTTTGTAGCTTGTAAAAATTTTTTTTAGCTTTATTTTCTTTGTTCTTTGCCGCTTTTATGTAATGTTCGTACACATCAGTATACCAGTAACCGATGGCAGAAATAACAAGACCAATGCTTACAGCCGCTAAAGAAAGGATAAATTTATTTGCAATATCTAAAAAATCTTGGGTAAATCTGGCGGAGGTTGAAAGAAGGGTAAGCATAAAAAATAAAAATATATTGATCCCAAAAGTATTTTTAGAGGTTGATTTATTATAAATTTCAATTTCTTTTTGATTTGTAGATTCAATTTTTTTTCGAGCAAAAACCCTGATCGCATAAGACGCCCCCAATTGTGCGCAAATAAAAGCGTAGGAAAAAGACATGATAACTGCAGAAGCTCTTTCGGCCCTCTCCGCCCAGATGTCTTGCCCAAATTTACCAGAAAAAATATCTTTCCACAAAAGGAAATCAAAAACCAAACCAATGACTACGGAAAACCATATTATTTCAGAACCATAATTTGACGCGCTGGACGAGTGCACGGAAAGTTGTTTTTCTGTTTCTTCACTGTTAATTTGAGCGTTTAGATATTCCCTATAGGCCTTGTCATATTCGGAAATAAGTGTTTTAATTTCAATTTTTTCCGGAGTTTTAGAAATGTTTATTTCTTTTGTGAGACTTTCATTTTCGCTTTTAAGATCTGCAATCCTTTGTTCTATCTGGGGCATTAACTTTTTGAATCTTTTTTGATTACGTCTTGACAAAAGTTTTATATCGTCTTCGTTAAATTCTGTTAGGTTGTTCTCTTCGTCCATACCTGAAAATTACTCTTCATCTTCATCTTCATCTTCATCCATATTGACATTGACTAAACCGTCTGGTATGGCCGCCAAACGACAACGTCCACCTGGTTCAATTTTTTGTTTAACAATCTTGCACACCGATTTTGACTCATGCAGAACACAATTTTCGCAGCGAACGCCTATTTCATAATCTTCATTTTCAGATTTAGAAACATACCCAACCCATATTCCGTTGTTATCCATGTCCGAAAGTTTGCCATATTTTTGAGCTATTGAAAGTAGACTGTTGGCGAATTCTCTTTCTGCAGCCGACATTCTGACCCTATCCATGTCAGAAACGTCACAGCAGGGCGTGTCTTTTGAACCGGGCTGTTTTGCAGCCTCGTTGTCGGAATGGCGGCAGTATATTTCCTCTGAAAGCCAATAATTTTTCATGTATTTATAGTACCATTTTTAATGGTTTTTAACCTAACCATCAGACATTAGAGTTCTTTTAAGTTCCTGTTCCTCATCAATGTCCATGCGGTCAAAAGAATCTTTCTTAATTCGATCACGCTTTTTACCTAGGGCAAATCCGGCCACAGACAAAAGAGCTGCGGTTCCTGCAAGTCTCAAATTTTTTCCATCCTTCATAGCAGTTAAAACACCCCTTGAAAGATTGTCGGCTGCGTCAAGAAGATCCGTTGTTGTTCTTCCTAAGGGCTTGCCGGTTATTTCGGTCAAACCACTAACAATTTTTCTTTTCAAAGGAGAATCTACTGGAGCTCTTCCTGCAGCGCTTGCCATTCTTGCGTTTTTCTTTTCCCCTTCCGCTGCTGCATCAATCAATTTTTCTACAACTTTTTCTTTTTCTTCTTTAAGTTTTTCTTCACCTTTTTCATAAAATTTTTCTTCACCTTTTTCTTTAGCGGTTGCTACTTCAGTAACATCTTTGATAATTTCTCCTGCCGTTTCTCCAACTTTTATAAGTGGAGTTTTTGTTTTAATTTCATCAATTGGTTTTCCAACTTTTAATGTTGTTTTTTCGGCAGTTTCTTCTGCTTTTTCTGTTGTTTTTTTGGCGGTTTCCTCTGTTTTTGCAGCAGTTTCCTCTGTTTTTGCAGCAGTTTCCTCTGTTTTTGCAGCAGTTTCCTCTGTTTTTGCAGCAGTTTCCTCTGTTTTTGCAGCAGTTCCAACTTTTATAATTGGTCTGCCACTCTTTGTGGTTTCAATAACAGCCTCAGGAGCGCTTATAGTTTTATCTACTACTGTTTTTGCTTCTGGTAATATTGAATCTAATTTATCGTCTATTTGCGTTAAGTATGGAGCTCTTTTTTTTGAACCAGGCACGTGAGCTGGATCAAAAGCCGCTGGTTGCGGTAAATTTGATATTATTTCACCACGTTTAGTTAGTTCCCTGTCTATTCCTTGAAGTGTATTTCTTGCAGTTCCCTGAAATCCTTTTGGATCATTTGCAAAATCCGGATCAAGAAGCTGTTTATATACAGAAGCTCGCCTATGAACAAGTTCCTCAACGCTCATATTACCGTATGTTTTATTTATTGTTCGACCAGTTCTTGGGTCGACTGCAGAAGGTTTAATATCGGCTTCTGCTGGATGGACTAATTTTTTTGGGTTTTTATCAGGCATAAAGCACCTCTAGATACATAGTAACATTTATTGGAGCGGGCAGAGGGAATCGAACCCTCACGAGCAGGTCGGAAACATGCCAGTCTACCATTAACTTATACCCGCAGTTACTCAGAAAACCAATTTGACTTGAGATAATTACTCAGATTGCTATCTGAATTATCAACAAATCCGAGAACTAATAATAGTTTTTATAGCCTCTTTTACTGAGGGCAATGATCCACTTCGTTTAGAGTTGAGCATCAAGTTGACCTGCCACAAAGAATCGGCGATTACTTTTGCCGCCCAAACTTGGTTGTCGACAGGAAAATTATCTTTTTTCAATGAAGATAAAATTTCAGTGTATATCTCGCCGTATGTCATTTGTATATCCTGTTAAACTGTTGTATTTTGCAGAAAAATTATATCACATAGTAGAGTTTAAAATTATTTTTTTTCAATTTATATGTACTATATAATTGTAAAATTTGGAGGAATTCAAAATGCCAAGAGGAAATGCAGCTGGTTATTTTAATACTTTCGCTAGAAGCACTGCTCGGAACGCTTACCGGATTAGGCATATTAGCCGGAGGAGTTGCAGCAGCTAAATCTGGACACACAGATGTGGGCGCAGGACTGATGGTCGGGGGTATTGCGACAACAATGGCTAGCCCCGCTTTGGGGGCAAGATCTATAAGAAGGCAAATAGGCAACAATGCCGCAAGAAGAACAGCAATCAGAATGAATGCTGTGAGTGATCAAGCTTTCAGACAAGCTGGCAGGAGATTTACCGGTTCAAAGCTTGCTGCCGGAGTTGGAATTGCTGGCGCAGGTTATCGGATACCTTAACGCACAGCAAGGCGATATTATGGGCGCCGCCAAAGGATTTGGTATAGCCGGAGTTGGAATTGCTGGATCTATGGGTTTGGCAGCAGCGGGTTTTAATAGAAAGCGGCCTCGCCATGCGCGGCAAAGCGGCCTCTCGAGCAATTGTTGCGCGGAATGGAACGAGGCAGATTTGGTCTTCAACCAATTACCTCTCACGGAATGAGAAGAAAAAGTTCTGGTCTTCTAACGGATCCAAGCTCTGCTGGAAAAATCATAGGCTTAACTGGCGCTGCTGCCGTTGGCCTAGGTGGACTGACATATTGGAGTAGTCAAGGAATGCTTCCGTTTGGAATGTAATCTTTTGATAAAGACCCGGTTTTGGGTTCTAAAAATTAGAAAATTAAAATTTAATAGTTTTGTATTTACCACTTTGATTTAACAAAATTATGAGTCTCGTCGTTCACCGTATTTTTGTTGTAAGGATCGTAAATAGTTTTGCGGATCAAATCAGCAAGCTGCGGTTTGACTGATGTCAATATATTGAAATAAGCCGTTCCATAATTCCAATCCGGAACAAGTCTTTCATATTTTTCTACAAGAACAAGAAATTCCTCATAAACTATATTAGGAGAAATTTTCATAAAGTTATTCTATGCATGTGAAACTATTTTTTCTTCTTTCCGATCATAAGAGATCATTTCGACATATCTTGAAGTGTGCGCCAAAGGATTTGTGCAACCTGGCGGCTGACTCAAATTGACATAAGTAGTAATTTCCATGGAACAAGACGGGCAAATCCATTGACGTTTGTTATTGCGTTTTCGCTTTGCGACATCTTCGTTTTTCGCGTGCACAACAGGAATATTCACAACAATGGCGTCCTGTAAGCATGTCGGGCAAAATCGCGGCTTTCTACCTCGAGCCCGATCACGAAACCAAACCGCGCTGCAAAGTTGACAACTTAACTGTTCTTTAACCATGATATTCTCCAAAAATGAAACCAATTTATATGTAAGACAATATCATAAAAATAATTATTTTCGTTCCTGAACAAATGTATGATAAGGGGCTCCAGTATGGGGATCAAAACGGGAAGCAATTGACATGGCTTTTAAAGCAAGCTTTTTAGCGGATTGAATGCTCATTGGGGTTTTTAAAGCGTTTTTAGGCATTAAAGCGGTCAAAGCACCCAAAGCATAGGGCGAACCGCTTCCAAGCGCATAAACTCCAGATGTATCCGAAAGCCATGAATAATCTCCATCAATCACGTAAATATTGCCAGAAATAGCAACAATAACGACAGAATCATGCTGTGCTATATGTTTCTTTTCTTCTATGTCAGGAGTTGCATAACCATGTTGCTCAAAACACTCTCTTAAAGCTGGTATAAATTTTATCGTAAAAAATTGGTCCAACTTTTTACCCCTGATGCCTGTCGGAACAGAAGGCGGATCGAAAGCGTGATGAAGCAAGTTTATGGCCCTAAGATCTCCAGCAGCACCCAACAAATATTTTCCGTTTGATGCGACTTTAGAAGTTCCATCTTTTAAAGTATTCATTTGAGTAGAAAAACCAGCATCATCTACGTCTGAAACTCGAGAATCTGAACACATTAAGGCAAAATTATCGCCCTGTATTGCAATAATAGTCGTCATGCAACTATTATAACACAATATTAACCAGTGTTTTATTTAAAAAATCACAAAATTTTAGTGAGACGACTTCTGAATCTTTCCCTTGACGGAAGCAAAAATATCAGGACTCTCTTTAAGTTGATTTATTGCGTTCTCTCTACCTTGAGCAAAAAGTTCGCCCTCATAATATATCCAAGCACCTTTTTGGGTAAATATACCTGTCTCTATGGCCACATCCAAAACGCATCCATATTCATCGATGCCCTTACCGTACATAATTGCGAACTCGGTCATCTTCATTGGTGGGGCCATTTTATTTTTGATTACTTTCACTTTTGATACAATTCCGATAGAATTTCCATTCTTATCTTTAATATCTTCTTTTTTGCGAATATCAATTCTTACTGAAGCAGCATATTTCAGGGCCATTCCACCAGGAGTAGTTTCGGGATTGCCAAACATGATGCCAATTTTGTTTCTTAATTGATTTATGAAAATCAAAAGAGTTTTCTGCGTATTTACGTGACCGACAAGTTTACGCATCGCTTTTGCCATCATACGCGCTTGAAGGCCCATCTGAGCAGATTCCATGTCACCTTCAAGTTCTGCTTTTGGAATCAAAGAAGCAACCGAATCAACTACGATCACTCCAAGTTCGCCAGAAGTAACTAGTTTGTCTACAATTTCTAAAGCCTCTTCACCATAAGAAGGTTGAGCAAAAATTAATTCGCCTACGTTCACTCCAACAGCGTTCATATACGCTGGATCAAGCGCATGCTCAGCATCGACGTAAGCACAAGTGATGTCATTTTTTTGAGCTTGAGCAACAATCGATAAGGCAAGAGTTGACTTACCAGACGCCTCTGGACCATAAATTTCTACAACTCTACCTCTCGGTAGTCCCCCAATGCCGAGAATTCTATCAAGAGATAGAGCGCCAGTGGGAACTGACGGCCACGGTTGAAAATTGTCTGAACCAAGTTTCATTACTGAACCTGTTCCAAATTGTCTTTCGATTTGAGCTATTGCAAGCTCTAGTTGTTTTGAATCACTCATGATGACATTATACCATATTCATAAAACTGTCAATCTTTGTTAACTGTATAATAAGTTGAACCAAAAACTTCGATAGCTATATTTTTGATCTGTTGTGGAGTAACAGGTTTTGAAAAGAAAGAATCCTCAAAATAAAAATTCTTTATGTAACGAGCGTATTTTCTGCGTTTTCTTCTACTCATTAAACCTCTAAAGTATCTATATTGATATAATTGACTCTCTCGGAATAATATTTGTCTCTTATATTATGATTAAAATAAGATCCATAAGATCTTGCCTTGCAAAAACCACTGTAAATCTCAAAAGGAACATCATAATAAGCCCAAACTGAGCCAGTTTTAAATGTTAACATTAAAATGTTACCATCTTGAAACCAAGACATCTTGACAATAAAAGAACTATCTAATGGCGAATAAGTTTGTACGCTATTTTCAGAATTCTGCAACAAGTTTAAAGTATTCTTCGTATTCATTTGAAATTTTTGGCTCCTTCTTTTCAAAAACAATCAACAAAAACTTTATAAGTATAAAAAGCAAATGTAAACAAATGACAACACCGGACATGAAATCCTTCCTAACAAACGGCAAGGATATGCATTAAGCGCGTCGGACAGGAATCGAACCTGTAACCTACAGATTAGAAATCTATTGCTCTATCCGATTGAGCTACCGACGCAATTATTTTTAGTCACTCAACATCTGGATAAAGCTGTATATTTTTAGTTTTTTCGTTTACAAATAATTTTATTTGAATAATACCTATATTGTCTCTGACAATACAAACAAAACCATTGACCCAATAAACGCCTTCAACGATATATCCATCAATTTTTTTATAAGAATCAACCAAATAAAACATTCCATTAGCTAACATTTTATATCTAAAAATACCCAACGGAATAGGCGTCCAAAATTCGTCAAAGAATTCATTTTTATTAGGAAAAAATGTAGTCCCATGTAAAGCCATAAAACTATTAGCCAAAGCCTTTACATTTTCTACACCCAATTTGTCAGAATTATATATAAACCAGTTGCCAAGATAGCTTTGAACCATAAAACCATAAGACTCTTCTTCGTCAAGAGTCGGTTTAAGTTTACAAATGAAATCTGTATCAACAACTGTTTGTATCATAAATTATTCTGATAAATAATATGCAAAAAATCCTTCTATAACAGCAACCAAAATTGCGCCAAAAACGGTCAATATGGCGGCTAATATAACGGGATCCATTATTCTCCTTATGCTGTTAACGTATTTCGATTAGATATCAACATTTTAACATATAAAGTCTTGTTCTCAATATTTGTCAAAAACTTCAAAACAGACATGCGCCATTTATGGTGTTTAATTCTAAGATTAACGATTTCATTTTGCAGACTATATTCTTCGGCAACGTCTGAAACAGTATACGAATTTTTCACTCCATAAATATCCATTTTAAGTTTTGAATTTTGACAAGATAACTGCAACTCTACTTCTCGTCTCAAAGTTTGAAGAACATACAGCCACAAATCCAGGGATCCGTGAAGATATTCAAAAACTTCCTTGTTTGACGAATCTTTTACATCGTCAATAACGAAAGATTTCAATTTCATAAATTCTTGTTCATCTAACCTATTTATCATTTTAATCAACTACCTTTACTGTAGCAAAATTGGTACGCTTGAAGCATATCTGCATAAAAAATTTCTTCAGCAGAAGCTCCTATTTTTAGTATATACAATAAAGAATAAATAGGAAAAATAGGCCATGAACCAAGCCATGTTATTTTTCCTTTATATGTTTTAATCTTGGCGTCTGGCCCAAAAAATAACTTCAAAGGGTTGCTGCCAATAGGCACAACAAGTTTAGGATTCATTATTTGAATCTCTTGATGAAGATAATTGGAACAATTGCCAATTATAACGTCATCAATGCTTGATGAAATTACTGGACATCTAACTAAATAAGTCAAACAAATTTGGTTAGAATTAAATCCAGATTTTTTCAAAGCGGCAACAAATAAAGAAGTAACTTGTTGAGTTAATACAGGACTGTCCATAATAAACACAACATCTGGATTATTTACATTCCATTTAGGAAGCTGTGGATCTACAGACAAACTTGATTTACACTTGCTGCAATTCTTGGTTACAGTATGTAAATCAGTAATTTTAAAATTATTTTTTACAGAGATAGTCGGTATTCGAGAATCTCTGATGACATTGATTAAATCTGTTTCACCAATTCTATCTTGAAAAGCGGTAAAAATAGATTCAATTACCTGAGATTCCATAAATCCCAACTGACCGTAAAGACGATCAATTGGGACCACAGAATCATCTAAAGCAGATGATATTATTTGATTTAATTGTTTTTGATTAAAATCAGAATTCATCTGGAATTATGCTAGATGCAACCTTCTTTGACTCTGTTGAATCAGAAGAAGATGAACTAGAATTTTTCTGATATGAAGAACCAGCGTAACTGATAGCTTCGGCAACGATGACAACCTTAGAACGATTTTGGTTGTCCTGCTGCCAACGTTCTTGAACCAAACGTCCAAGAATCTGAATTTGAGCGCCCTTCTTCATTTTTAATTCGTTAATTTGTTTTAAAACAAAAGCGGCATTTTTCGATGCAAAATCGCTACCATCCTTGAGATAGTAGACCACATCAAAATATCCCGAGCTCATGCCAGAACCTTTTTCACTTCCTGCATAATCCACTGCGACGCGCAGTTTTGCAATATTGCCGTTGGCAACAAGCTCAGGGTCTGCAACAACACCAGCTGTTATTGATACTGTATTCTTTGGGTCTATCATTTTTCTTTCTCCTCGCTTGGATTATTTGGTAAGGTATTTTTAAACGTATTAGATATCTGATCTAAAAAAGCAGTGGCTTGATTTACCGCTTCAATAGATCCATAATGCAACATAAGATTGTTCAACAAAGAAACAAACAAATTATATATTCCAGACTTTAGATCAACTATAACGTCAGTTGGAACATAATCACTTACTGGATCAACAAATGAATTTTTATCATCTTCTTCGTTGGGCATTTTTAACCACCTTGTTTGACAAGGCTTCGTCTATGATCTCTGAAAGAAGTCTTGTGTCTTTGTAACCTTTGTCATACAAAACAGATATAATCGGTTTTGGATCTATCATGTTGAAAGTCAACAACTGAAGATTCAAAACATCATTGATTGTATATACACGGTAATTGTTTAAATCTCTTTTGCAAACTGGATACTTCGAAGACTTCTCTCTATTTGCAATAGTTAACGTAGAAACGTTCAAAATTTTTGCCACTTCTGATCTGTTAAAAGAAGGAACAATTGACTTATTTTTTGGCATGTATTTACCTTTTTAAAAGTTTATATAACCATAATACCATATAGAGATATAAAAGTCAAGAAGTTAAAAACTCAGACAAACGACTGGCAAAAGATTGACGAGGCGAAACAAAAGTGCTTAAATTATTACTCACAACCGTGGCATAAGCTCTTTGATATGCGTGCGAAAATTTAGACTCATGATTCAATATGGCTTTATGAAAAGAATCTCTAAAACTATAATCCGCATTTTCATAAAGAGCAGCAAAGTTAAGCACGTTTTCTTCTTCAGAAAACTGAGAAGAATCTTCATCATCAGAGATTAAAATTATCTCATTTTTTTCGCAATATTCACTAACCATAGAATACAACTCTCGGTGCGCATAATACTGCAAAGAACGATAATTAAAATCACCATATATACAGAAAGAATTCCAGTCAACTTCCAAAATACGCTCTAAAGGAACCTGCTGCCACAATTTAAACAAAATTCTTGCCACAATAGGACTAATCTTAAAACCATTTAACATGTGGCTAATTTTGTTTTGAGAAAATTCTTTCAAAATTGTTTCTAACGAATTTTGAGAATCTATCAACGAAATCATGCTCGTATATTTGTCGTTATATATGTACTCGTAAATATTTTCAGTTATATCCCAATTAAAACCACTGTTCCAAATCCAATCAAAAGCAGAAGCCATTATCCCGGAATAATCTTTGGGATATTTTTCAATATCATCCATTCTTTCAAAAAAGGGCCTACATAAATTTCCATCAGAATAGAAGTTAAAAATTGGCGGTACATACAATCTTTGATCAAGCGAATACAATGGAGTTTTAGAAAAATACATCTGTACCGAAGCCAAACGCATCTGCGGAGTCATGGTGGCGATATAAATTTGCCAAGGAATTGGCAAATAATAATCCTGATATGGTTTGTCGTCGGTCGCCTCTCGATAAGATTCTTGGTAAGACAGATGCCTGTAGGCTGGTGGCATTTCAAAAACTAAAATATTTTCACTTAAATGCCTAACGCCTGGATGAATCAAGGACAAATTATCCACATTGATATTTTTTTTTGGGCCAAAAGCTATATTTGTAAAATTTTTTATATTATCATTTATATTGTAATTATCACAATAATTGCTTAAAGTTTTAGCGATACCTTTTACATTAACGTTAACATAATATTCTTCTTTGCTTATAAACGGCCCAAAACCTTCTTCTGTAAAAGTAGTGTTATTACCGATACGAGTGTTAATAACGCTTGTATCTTTTTGCTGGAATGCGTTATAGTGCTCTAAATATGCATGCTCATAAGACTTGCTAGCTATGGAAGTCCATAAAATCGGTGAAATCTTTTTAAGACTATCGTGATGCAATAATTCCTCAATTAACGCCGACATGCGCAGAACCATCCTTTATAAGATCATTATATGACAATTTAATTCCATTATCCGCAACCAAATTAGATATAATCATATTAAAATCATTAAGCAAATGAGTGTGATCAAACCTATTACTATTAAAACCAAAAAGAGTATCCAAAGTCAAATGAGCAATATAAGCCTCTTGCGGATTGTCGTTTTTGAGTTGGTCAATAGCCTTTATTAAATCAGAAACAAAACGCATATAAATCATATTCGTTATATTCGATTCATTAATCGTACTAGCCAAATTTACGGAATCCTTTGTGGGCGTTGCTAACATGGTGGGATGATCAACTATCGTAATTTTATACGGTACTTCAATGGTAGAATTGTCATATTCAAGGGCATCATTTACAAATCTGCCCCAAGAATTGTAAATAATTGCAGAACAATCTGGATCAATAGAAAGGTTATTTTCTCGCGTATTTCCCATACTTCTGTTGTCTTCACAATACAAATTTTCAATAATGTTTCTAACATCTTTTGCGGGGCTAGTAGGGGGATACACGGGACGATCTTGGTCCTCATAAGGGGTCAAAACACGATCTTTATAATCACAAAGAAATTGCATAGATTCTTCAAAAGAAAGAAAACTTAAACTATATAAAATAAACGGCCAAGAAAGTGCCCTGTATCTTAACCAATAATTGAATTTATAAAAATGTTTATGAACTTTTTTTGGATATTCAGTATTTTTTATACGATCAAAAATGTCATGATCTTGCATCCATTCAAAACACCAACTTGTGATTGATGGAGATATATCAAGATTCCATTGATGAAAATAATCATTAAATAAATAATTATATACACTGGAAATATCGTATTTTAAATCACCAGAATTTATTCGTTGAAGAAAACTATGAAAAGTATTTCCAAAACAAATTCTTGCATCCATAAAAATATTTGGAGTATAAGCTCTTACCACAACCTCGTCCAAAGAATCAATGGACTTATTGTTGTAGTACAACCCAGTATGAATTTGATCTAAATCATTATTTAAATTAACTGCAAACAAACTCCAAGGAATCCAAATTGACCTACCCCTTAAATAAGAGGGAACTTTGGCGTTGTACTTTTTGCTTACATAAAAATCTATTGGGATCTTAAACGGAGGCCGTTCTACAAGAAAAACATTTCTGTCAATATCGGCATAACGAACAGCAATTGGATATATATGGTCAATTGATGGACAATTTTCGCTGAAATTGTATTCGCTTTGAAGATAGGTCTTTTTGGCAGAACGTATAGAGGCATTGACAATAAAAATGGGAGTTTTTATCGTTGGTTTTTCAGATTCTCTCAAAGGATATTTTATTAGATTTCTTGTTCTTGGATATGATGGAGTATATATGTAATTTACATTCATTACATACGGATAGGCATACAAAGTATGAGATGCCTGAGCCGTATGATATTCGTAATCATTTTCCATAATTTAATCTCCAGAAATCAAAGAAAGTAAAAAAGATTTTTTGTTTTGCTTTTCCAAAATTGTTGGTTCCTTTTCGATAACATCTGAAGAGGAATTAAACTTAAAATCAGACACAACAGAATTATAATTTTCAACTATGTATTCCTTAAATATTGAAATAGCTTTTTCATCCTGATCTTTTTGTATATAAGGTATAAAATATTTTAATTTAACAGACTGATCTGATAAATTATAAATATAGTATGTATAACCATTTTTTACTTTATCCTTTAGAATATTATATATAATTTCTTTGCCCGTAAAATCAAGAACAGAAAATTGATATATTTGAAAAATGTCAATACTGTAAAATACACAATCTAAATGATTGCTAAAAGGGCAATCCCAAATTCTTCCTTTATCAGCTTTTTCTAGTCTTTGTGGAGAAGTACAAGAACTTTTCTGCGGAAGATTTGCAAATTCATAAGTTAAAGCAGAGTGTTCAATGGGAATATTGGCGCTGGTATAATTGGAACAAACAGGAATTCTAAAAGAATCTAACTTTATTAAATCCAAAAAAGGTTTATATAAATTTTCCCAGTTGTCGATACTGGTTATTTTTATTGGTTTCATGATTACCGCCAAGTAAGTTGGGCATTAACGAATATATCATTCTGAATCTTATTAATCAAAGCATCTTTCTGTTCAACCAAAGTGCTCAAATTCTGTGTCAAATTTTGGTAATACAACAATTCTTGATGTATCATATTATAATAATTGTTGGCGCTATTTAGTTTGACGCGCTTTTTTGACGAAGTGAGCTCCGAAACAGCACTTGACAATATGCTGGGAACATAATCACTGACAAAAGATTGGTAAAACTCCTGTGTCAACTCTGTGGTTGGGGGCTTGACCAAAATTGCGTATCCCTGACCGGCACCAACAGTTTTGACAAGCTTAAGAACGCGCATACAATCATACATAACATCGCCTACGAATGGCGTAAAACGAGAAGAAAAATATGTCTTATAGAAACCTGCGGCAGAACCAGGATATATTAAATAATCAGAAGAAACATCAAGATGACGAATATATTCAATGGCTTCTTGGGATTGATTCTCCTGTAACTTTATTGTTTGGCCTGTATATTGAAGCAATAAATCCAACTGCCGTTCTTTCAGCCACAAAGCCGTGCCCAAATTCAAAGTTTTCAATTTAAGATCTGAGGAATCTATCAAAGAATAAAAAGTTTCACTAAAATCTTTGTATTTATCTAAAATTCCATATATAGGTTTTAATTTGTTTTTCATATTATATCTCCAATTCAAATGTTTCATAAGATAAAACTTCGTTTTTGAGAAAATCATACAAAGACGAAGCGCTTATGTGAAGTGATAACAAATCGGGATAGATCTCTTTTGCCAAAGGATATATCTGTGAAAGATAAAAAATATTATTGATCAACGGAAGATAATCTTGTTGAACTAACAGCAGTGAAGAATTATTCTTGACTGGTGTCAGATAACTTTTGATCAGCCAAGTTCGTAATGGCTGAGGCAAGGTCTTCGTTTTCTGAGCCCAAGATTCCAGGTGCGCCTTCTTTCATTACTTGAAACATCTTTCTACGATTCTCGGAAACATTTGCGGTAAAAGCTTTTTGTGCTTCCGAAGAAGCAAAATTTATCTGCGCTATCAAAGCTTCCATAAAAACAGCTTGTTCGCCGTACCCAACAATGAGTTGGGCAAGTTGTTTCTCGAGAGTTTCAACGAGTTTTTCACACTCCTGTAAACGAGACTCAAATCTGTCCGCCAAAGCTATCAACAAGTCTTCAACGTGTTGACGCAAAATGGAAACCTCGTCTTTAGGATCCGACTCAATCATACGTCGTACCAATCGGCGTTATTTGTCACGTGAGAGTACAGGCAAAGATCCAACAAATAAGATATGGAAACCATCTCTTGTCTTGACACTTTGATAGAATCGACAGAAATTGGGGACTTCATGTCAGGAATGAACGCCCCGCTTTCTGTTTTACGGGCCTTGAAATGACCAGATTTCCAGACAAAAGAAGTTTGATCGTAAGTTTGGGAATCTGTGTTCTGCCAATATTGAATTTTCAATATTCTACTTACGGGTTGATTGTTAATTATTGCTCCGCCGTAAGACACAAAACTTTCTGGCAAAGTCGTACCAGTGCGTTGATTTGCTGGATAATTCAAAACACCATTCCCAGTGACTATCGATTTTAAGTATGCAGCAAAATCAACCGCATCGACAAAACACGAAGTGCTGCTTTCCAACTTGCCTTCAAGATTTGTCTTTCCGATGTCAATATTAAACTTCATTCCAACAAACCAGGGGCGAATCGAAAGAAAACCGCTTTGAGTTTTAGAACGAAACCACTTTTTGTACAACGGTGAATCGTATTCTTTCTTTTCGGCCTGGCTTGGTTGCTCCGTTAAAGTGTTCAAAAACTCCTCTACAGAATCGTCAAATGACATATTTTTCCTTTCTATATTTTAACTTCCCATGGTTCAAAACTTTGTTTTCTTTCATTAAGTATATCATCTATCTCGCTAAGCTGTTCGGCTGATGCCCAGTCCCACTGTTCATAAGCCAAACGATAAAGATTCTTAATCATCTCTTTGTCTTTTTTCCAAAGAATATTTCTTACGGATGGAATATAAGATAAAATATCATTTGTTGTTATGTTTCTATGATAAGCAGAAACAATGTCAAACTTGACATTTTTAATCAAAGATTTTATCTCCGCGCCGGTGAAATATTTGGTTGCTTGAGCAAGGGATTGATAATTAAAATCTTTTTCAGAAAGATATATTTTGAATATTGCTACACGTTCTGAAAACGCAGGCAAACCAACAAAAAAGATTTTATCAAAACGCTCTGCGCGAAGCATCTCTGGACGAAGGTTTTCAATTTGATTTGCGGCACACATCAAGAAAACATTTTCAGGAAGCTCCTGTATGCCAGTCAAAAACTCGGCATGAACCCTGTCTGTGGTGCCACCGTCTACATGCGAAGAACTGGCACCACCAGAAAGATCGCGGCCAAACTCGTCGATCCAAACACACAAAGGCGCCATAATTTTGATCTGTTGAAAAACAGCGCGCATATTGGCCTCTGATTGACCGATATATGAATTCATGACTTGGCTAACACCGGTTCTGGCAAGGTCCAAATTCAAAGCATTCGCGGTGGCCTCGCAAATAGCCGATTTGCCAGTACCAGGAACTCCAACAACAAGCATTCTTCTAATTGGAGAAATTCCATACTTTTCTGCTTCTTCGGGATTGCGCCAAAAATACACATTGCGTTCAATGACTTGTTTGATGTTGTCAAGACCGCCAATAGAACTAAAGGAAATTTTTGGCTTGACGATCTCTAGTATGCCATTTTTCTTGATATTAGCCATTTTAGATTTGTAAACATACTCAGAATCAATTTTACCATCGTCAAGAACTGAAAGAAGACAATAATTAATGAAAGAAAACTCATCCAAACCCAATCCTGCTCTGGCTATCTCTTTGCAGTTCTCCAAATCTACAGCTCCGCCATTGGTTGAAGAATGTATATGATTGACGATTTCTACCAAATCCTCGTAAGAAGGATACGAATTTTCTATAAAAACATACAAAAACTTATACTCTTCTGGACACACATAAGAAGAAATAATTATAATTTGAAACGGCATTTTAGAAATGTCGTCAGTCATAAAAGAATTTCGATAGGCAAAAGAAAGCTCAGAAGCAAGTCCTGCTATTTCAACAGCAGTTTTTTCAGCTTTCTCCAAAGAATAATATAAGAAAGATACAGGAACAGTATTTGAAAGATTGCGTAAATAATTCATAGCAACCGGAATATTAGATGTAGTAACCTCTATATTGTTGCCGTCCGGATCATTAATAGAAACAAGAACTGGTTTCCAAACATTGTCTACATATTTAGAAAACAGACCCTGATGCATAGTATAATATTCTCTGGATGAAAATTTTGTAATAAGTTCAGATACCCTTACAAAATCTTTGGTTTGAATCCAAAGGGCAGGAACTCCCAATTGCATCTGTTGGTACAACATCAAATCTCCAATATGTAATAAACTCTCGCCTTTAAACAATGTGAGGGAAAACACCTTATTAAGGTGTTCTCCCTCACAAATCTAAGAATTAACTAACCTTTTTCGCCAGAACGGCGGTGAAACTCAAGGTTGTCATTGGGCTGAATAACATAATTCTCATCCAACTTGTCCTTGCCCTTGTAGGCAATGGCGTCGTTCGAAATACCCCATATTTTGGCAAATTGCTGACGTACTTCAGCAACTGTTTTGCCAGAAACGGGTGCTGGCTGGCTATAAACACCAAAACGAATGTTGGCTGGCTGACCAACAGATGCAGGCGCTGATTGCTGATTGCTTTGTGCTTGATTTTCCATGATTATTCCTTTATATTTATATTGTTATTAAAGCGTGTTCAACCATACGATTGTAGGGTTGAGACATTCCCAAACCAAGATCAAAATATATCTCAGTCTCTTCAGGACTTTGGTTGGAAACAATGATCTTTTGTACTCTACCTAGAATGAAGGCGGCAACCGCCATGTTAGTTGCCAACACTTGAGTGCCGCCCTCAATCTCGGCTCTTTCCTGGCAAGACAACTCACCAGGATTTCGGTCTGGAGGATTTAGATACTCGTCATGTGTCGTTGCAGGATGAGAAGTAATGTCCAATCCGTTACGTCTTTGATAATGATAAACAGAACCAAATAATTCTTCGTCGTTGCCACCAGTAAACACGTCTATATTGTTAATATTGCTGGCAGCATCAAAAATAACTTTCCGAGCAGAAAAATTGTCAACTACTGCAATTACAATATCATTTTCAGATATAAGATCAGAAGCTTTGATTTTATTACTGTTTTCTTCTACGGGTTGATCAAAATCATCAGAAACAACCCATTTAGGAATTGGAAACACATTGGTTTCGGTAAATTGCCTAGAAAGCTCTAAAGCTTTCACGGACGCTTTGTTGCCGATCTGCGAAAAATCCTGACGCTCAAGATTTTTAGCCTCAAAGTTATCGCCGTCCACAATGACTAAAACCGAACCAGGATATTTCCATTCCAGAATTCTTATCAAACCAGCGCAAAGCCAAGTGCCAATTCCACCTGCTCCGACAACTATAATCCTTTTTTGGTCGTTATTCATAATAATTTTCCATTTTCTGTTTCAAATAATCATCCAAACTTTTGTAAGGTTCAAAACGATTACATTCTGTAATTGGACTGATAAGTTTAAGTCCAGAAGTCGCAAAATTTACGACGGCCTCTACGTAATCTGCACAATTTGGTCCAGAAAACCACCTGCATTCAAAACATTTAGAATGTTCATTATATATATCCTCATTTGAATGGGCCAATTCAAAACTATCTATGTCATTAACAAACACTGGGATCGGACATTGACAATCATTCAAATCAATCTTCGTGCTACAACAAACCGTTAAATCTCGGTCAAATTCCGATAATTCTGCGGATTGTTCTTCGACACAATCCCAATAATGAATATGGGAACCGGAACTGTTATTGGACAATGTAATTTGATCTTTGTCGTTTTTTGTCACCATAACTGGAGAAGAATAGTCTTTTACAAATTCAACTTCAAAAGAATTTTTAAATCTTATTGTGCCAACATTCATAAGAAATTCCGAAGTCGAATCAGAATTTGTAGTCCATATATAAGCAACAACATCTGTTTTTACGAACCGACACTGCAAATACCATCTTAAATGTTCAAAAATTTGGTCAATACTATCATTTTCATTTACAAGCGGTATATCACAAACGTCACAATATCCTGTAGAAATTTCATAACTTCTCAAAGGAGTGTGACAATTCGGACATATAATATCTTTTGCCGAAGGGTTAATTTCTGCGGCGATAATATATTCTTTGTCAGAATTAATTTTAGGCTTGTATTGTTTAAGAGTACCAACCTCCGTAATATCCGTAATTGGATGTGTTACTGGAGATTGGGCCGTTTGTGGAAAAACCGTGTTGGTAACCCCCGCTTGCGTATGCAGCGGGGGGTGAACTTTTTTTACTTTGTTGGACCATTCGACGACATCAGGATCAGGCTCCTTGTTGATTTCAAAATCTTGGAAAACATCACCTGGCTGCAATGTCCAAGAAGAACCGCTCATCTGCATCTCAATATGATACTGCGTTGAACCGTTGTTGACATTTTTTTGCCAACCATATGTAATGTGAAGGCCGTCAAAATCGGCCTGATCGGAATGATCCGTTCCAGATGCGTATGCGGCCATTCCCGGATGAGAATGAACGGAACCAACAATCAATATATTTTCAGGTTTTTCTTCAACAACAGAATCGGGATTATAGTTACAATGAACAGCTGTATTTGTTTGTTCAGGAACTAAAATTCCCCAACTACTAGAATCTTCTTTTGAAGGATCAAAAGTAAGAAGAACTATAGATTCTGTACCGTGTTGGGCATCCACCAACCTAAAGAATTGATCAAGCTTGTCCACAATAACCTTAGGTATAGGAGGCATTGTATAAGACGCAGATTCGCGTACAGAAGCAAGATCGCTTATATCGTCGTTAACAACAGAAATTGAACGGCCAATAATATTGTTTACAACTTTAACAATTTGAGTTGTAAAATTGGTTTGAATTGTTTGACTTGGTGCGGTAACCTTGGCCGTAGAACTTCCTATTATAGTTGTCGTAGTGGTTGGTTTGTCTTCTGCAACATTGCAAATCAAATAATAAATTTTAAAACCAAGACCCTCAACGATATCCTCAATATCGGTTCTATCGGCATAAAAACAGGGTAAACCAGAAGAAGTCCAAAAATATTTTAAATCTTCCAATTGAACTGTCTGTTGTTCAAGTATAATATCTGTCATAAAACTCCAATATAATTTAGACTTAACCTTTGTTTATTATTGAATTAATTGCTTCAGAAACAAATTTTTGTAAATCATTTTCTTTGGATTGTTGATAATTAACCGATGCTGAATGCGACGCAACTCCTGTTACAAATGATTCAATAAACATCACCGAATTCATCGGAACAAATTCGCCCAACAATATACCTTCATATTTATCCAATTTGCCGATACAAGTAGAACACGCAGAAGATACCTCACAATAAGTATCTCCCAACTGAAAAGGTGTTATAACACATTTGTTTAATTCATTTGAATCAACCAAATTTCCACAAGGACAAGTTTGTAAATTCAATTTATTATTTTGACAAAATGCACAAAGTATTAACTTTTCAGAAGTATAACTAATTTCAAAAGATGTTGCGATTGCGATCCCTTTTTCGGCTAATGGCCATTTTATAGATGGCTTAAGAAAATGTTTAATATGAGAAGGATCAACGACATGGGGCAAATGCTCGTCTATATAGTTAAAAGTTTCACAAAAACAAGAAGCAAGTTTTAGATTATGTGTCGAGGCATATGGTTCTATACAGTTTGAACAATACTGATGATGAATATTGTTTGCATCAACGAAATCCACAACTAATCCGGAAAAGTTGGTAGGTTTTCCTTCAAAAGTATGAACATGATCGCAGGACTTGCACTTAATTATTGTGTCATACTTTTCATGAAAATACTGGCCTTTTGAATCATCATAATAAATATCATTATGCTTTGACCAGAAATATTCTCCGATACTGTCAATATAGACGTAATTTTCGGAAATACAATCTTCACAAATTGGATTGCCGGCATGATCAAAAATCGGCTCTTTGAAATTCTCTGAGTAAGTATCATGACAAGCAGCACATTGCCAAATAGATTGCGGGTCTACCTCTTCTTCCTGCCCTTCATCGTCTTGGTTAAGCGGCAATTCAGAAATTTGAAGGGATTTCGATTTACGCACCTCAGAAGAAGCCGTCAAAGAATTTGAAATTCCATTGTACTGGTAGTAAGCAGACGAAGACGAAAATGATTTCTTGATAAACTGAGCGATGTCGCTGTTCGTAATGGTTAAATCTTTTCGAGCAACGACATTGTACCATTTTAAAGGGTTGTCGTCTTGGTAATAAGCCTTGTATTTACCCAACAAAGCAACCGCCAAAGTGTAGGGTATACTATCGGATTGATCGGAATGATTGCCTTGTTCATCCATGGATAAGACTTTGATAGGAATCCAAATAGACGGATCCAATGTCCACTGGAATCCTTCGGACAAAGACTTCTTTTCCCATTCCAAAGGATTCCAAAGATAAACAGGCATTTCCCGATCTTTGTAAAACCTTGTGCCGTCGGTTTCGCTCATGTTAGCGTCGTTATAAGTTTCCACTCCTGAACAACGCTCTATAAACCTGGAAATTTTTTCATTCAAAGGAAGTTTGGACCAATCCTCTTTAAGATACAAACAAATCCAACCCACGCCGTTGCCACGATAACCCTTGCAATTTATGTTAGGAAGATTAACATGGTACAATTGTTGCTCGGGATGGGTTATTGGATAAGGCGAGTAGAACATCCTTGCACCCAATAATTGACCATCGACAAAATCTCCTATGACTATACGATATGGTTGAGCGACATTGTACGTCCTCGCGTCTCTATCGTGCTCAAACGAACCCCAGTTGACATAATACAATCCCGGTTTGTGTTGAACGGTGATCTGCATATGGTTGCCGGCAGCACGAATAGCCAACACGCCTGTTCCATCCAAAGGCAACAAGCCCGTGTCAAACGCAGCTAGATTGGACATGTTTTGATAAAAAGAAACAATATCTTTGTCAGTTACTTGTTCGAGATTAAATGATTTGACGGTGGAACGCAATACATAGGCGCCTTGATCGTTTTTTATAAGGCTATAATTAAAAGTATCACTCACAATTCTCTCCAAAAATATTTTCCAAATCTTTATCAATATTGGAAGAAAAATCACCAAAAGTATAAGCAAACCAAGATGGATCGTTCTCGGCGTGCTCTATAATTTTGATCTTAGAAGACAGATTATCATGATGCTCTATCAAATCAGAAACTCTGTCTAAAGCCTTAGACAAACCTTTAAGAACCTCTCTGTCATGAGTCATGTTGAGAATAAACCTAATGATGGGCATGTCGTCAACAGTAAAATGTTGTATTATTTTCTCAATACGATCATCCAACAAAGAAATCTGGTTTTTAATTTCTCCCTTGCTTTCTGAGGCCGAGTCAAGATTAAAGTAAAAACTTTTAATCGGACTAGATTTGGGAAGTTTTTCTGGATAAGACATAAAAATCCAATCTAAAAAGAAATAATGTCGATAGCGGTTTTAAGGTTCGTATTTTTAAATATAAAGTTGCTAAGATCTTCATTCCAATGGTTAAAATTCAAACCATTTAAACGAGCAAGTGATTTTAAATTTTTGATCAAAGATTTACGTTGGCGCGGTGTAAGACCGCCCCAAACGCCATAATATTCATTTATAACCACCGCCGTGTACAGGCACTGGTTTTGGACTGGGCAATCGTAACAAAGACTGGCAGCGCATTTTCTCATTACCGATTCTTCTGTATCATACAAAAAATCTAAATGACTAGTGTTACAATTGGATGAAAATTTCCATTTGTCCATATTCAATATAACATTTGTTTGATGATCGAGAAAATTCCTACTGGAAGTAAGAGGCATATTAAAATTCAAATCCCATTTCTAGACGAAGAATAGAAAAATATTTATTTATATAATTTTCATAATTCAATATATTTAAATCAACACTTTCTAAATCTCTATCTACAACAAATTTTTGTGGAGTTCTTTCAATTTTTTGACAAACAGCTTTGTAAACATCTATCTGATATCTTATGGCATAATCAAGAAGTTCTTGCATAGAAACAATATATGTCTTAATCATATGTTCATTAAAAACTTTTTTCAAATCATCATTAAGAACATTTTTAAAATCTTCGTCCAAAGAAGCAACAAGTTTCAAAAAATCAAAAACAACCACACGCTTGATAATTGACTCTTCCAATACGTCCGCGTAAACGCGATATGCAAAAACGCCGTTGGTTAAAAGATTCAACTGATCGAAAATAGAGCGCTCAAACGCATTTTCGTTCATATGCACATATCTGTTGGCGGAATCGTTTATTGAATTGATCAGTCTGGACTGAAGATGTAAGTGACTAACATAGGCTTGTTGTGAATCTTTGGAAAGTAACTCTTCTATACCTTTTAACAATTCTTCGGTTGGGGCAGAACCCTCCTGCCTAACCGGTTTTGAAGTATTCTCAAAAAGATCGTCGTCGCTTTGAGAAATAAATTCGTTGTAACTCATAAAGATTCCTACCTAATCACCATATTTTAAATCCACCAGAATTTTCAAGAAATTGCGCAAAATCTTTTATGTCCTGCAAATCAAGAAAATAATTAGTAGCAAAAGGACGAACAAATTTCTTGCCAGAACAAGAATTGCAAACCTTGACAGTTTGTTGGCCGCCGGGTTGAGTAAATGTCCTGTTGCCGTTTTCGTCGCAATATTCACAAGGTTCGTCGGGAAGATCGGCAAGATGTCGATTGCGGGATTCAATGTAATCCGATGCCACCAAAGAACGAATATCCTCTTTGAGTGCCTTGGCCAATTTCATCGACTGCATCCTGTTAAGGCCATCACCAGAATTAGAATGACCGTATTCTACGGTCGAAACTAATTCTGGATGAAGAGCTTCACAATAAGCCCACAAAGGATGCCAACTCCAAACATTGCGCCGAAAATATTCTCCTGTCTTTGATTTTGGCTTTATGCCATAAACATCCATTCCCATAATTGCTCCTTCTTTGAACGTAATCGATAAACAAGATTATCGTATAAAATTGATCCCAACACGAGAGCTGTGATGGGCAAAAATTTTGAAATCTTCTGCTAGAAATATATAACCAATAGGTTGTTCAATAATTTCTTGAACAACGACTGGCTGAACATCTTTGTTGCGCAAACCAATAAACAATGTATCTCCGACAGAAACATTTTCAACAGAAACATAAGCACCATAATAATTTTTCGGATAAAACGGTAGAGTAACGGTTTGCATGTGCTTCTCCCAAAAATAAGATCTATATTTTGTAAATAAACAAATTTAAAACATGCTCAACACATAAAAAACAACTAAACCTATAACAACGACAATTACGATAGTTGGTATCATAAAATTACTCCTAACTTTCAGAATATAAACTTAAAAGAACAGACAATCTGTCATCAATCCAATCCAGAGCAGAAACATAACCTTCCCAATATTCGCATTCTGGATTGGCGGTTTTTATATAAAAATCTCTCTCTTTTATTCCATTTTCCAATCTTCCTTTGACATCTTTTGCCAATTGGTCAAGTTCAGTAATCATAAGAAACTGAATCTTTCTTAACCACAGGCATCAGATTGTTTGAAGAGTTATGGAACAAACAAGGCTCGGATTGCGCCATAGCCTTGACCAAATCGCTGATTTGAATGTTTTTTGAATCGGACTTTTTCAGCAATTTGCTCATGTCCACAATCGACATAAGCGAATGCACATCTATGCTCATGACTTATTCTCCAATCTGTACATCTGTCTTTCAAGCCAAGCCGTTGTTTCCTTGAGTGATTTATTGGACTTGTCAAGATACTCGAGTTTTTTCTTGAA
>Ga0194131_10003423_pt1 | contig 25051 bp, 17 predicted proteins | sample TA2KigO120mmetaG_FD_148631 | JGI IMG/M metagenome (GOLD analysis project Ga0194131, IMG submission 148631) | Freshwater microbial communities from Lake Tanganyika, Tanzania - TA2015053 Kigoma Offshore 120m | ecosystem: Environmental > Aquatic > Freshwater > Lake | place: Tanzania: Lake... | reverse complement strand
CCTCCTCGAGTGCCTCCGCGAGGCCGGCCCACGCGGTCCGGCGCTCGCGCAGCGCCTCCTCGAAGGGCCCAACCTCGGCGAAGGCGAGGGCGACGGCACCGCCGGCGCGGTAGCGCTCGCGCTCCTCGACGGTCGGCCCGGCTGCGGCGTGCCCGGGGAGCGCGGCGACGTCGCCGAGCATCTCGCGCACCTGCCACTCGTAGACGTCCGCGGCTCCGAGCGCGAAGACCCAGAGCGCGGCCGGTGCGGGCGGGGGGCCGGCCTCGGTCTCGACGGAGGCGCTCCACATGCCGGTGATCATGGGCGCGAGCCCGCGCATGACGAACTGCATGTGCGGGGTGGAGGCCGCGAACGGCTCGAGCGCCTCGCGCCCGGGCAGCCAGGTCGCGACGATGATGCGCTCCTCGGACGCGGCGACGATCACGGCCTCGACCGCGGGCGCCTCGCGCAGCGCGTGCGCGAGCGCGAGTGCGCGGTCGCGCGCCTCCGCGTCGACGCCCGGCTTCGCGCGGGCGGCGACGACGTGCAGGACGCGCGGCATCGGGCTAGCCCGGGGGCGGCGGTCCGGCGGGCGGGCGGATCGCGGGGGGCGGCAGCGGCGGCGCGGCCTGCCCCTGGCGGGTCTGCGCCACGATCACGCCCCGCCCCTCGGGCAGCAGCGCGCCGTCGGACATCTCGAGCACGCGATCGACGTGCTCGATCACGAACGGGTCGTGCGTCGCGGTGATCACGGTGACGCCCCCCGCCGAGACCTCGTGCAGGAGCTGGAAGATCTGCGCGCCGGTGGTGGAGTCAAGCTCCCCGGTCGGCTCGTCGGCGATCAGGATGCGCGGGCGGTTGGCGAGCGCGCGCGCCACCGCGACGCGCTGCTGCTCGCCGCCTGAGAGCTCGTACGGCCGGTGATCCGCGCGCGGCCCCAGCCCGACGAGCTCGAGCAGCTCGCGCGTGCGCTCCATCCGCTCGCGCACGCCGGCGCCGGCGATGCGCAGCGCGAGCTCCACGTTCTCCGCCGCCGACAGGAGCGGGAGCAGGCCGAACGACTGGAAGACGAAGCCAAGCGTGTGGCGTCGCAGCTTGGTGAGCTCGCGGTCGCTGGAGCGCGTGATCTCGCGCCCTTCGAGGAAGATCTGCCCGCTCTCCGGGTGGTCGAGCCCGGCGATCAGGTTGAGCAGCGTCGTCTTGCCGGAGCCGGAGCGCCCGACGATCGCGAGGAACTGCCCGGCCGGCACCTCGAGCGAGACGTGGTCGACCGCGCGGACGACCTCGGCGCCGAGGTGGAACGTGCGGCTGACGTCGCGCGCGTCGACGGCGGGCACGGTGTTCGGCGCGGGCGCGCCGCCTGCGGTCACGTCCGCACGGCGCGCGCTCACCGGCGCCTCCAGCGCGGCGCCTCGCGCTCCCGCGGCCGCTCCGGGCGCACCTCGACGTGATCCTCGCCGAGCGAGAGCCGCGCCCGGTCGCCGATGCCGAGCTCCTCGACCATCTCGCGCGGGATCTGCAGCCGGCCGCTGCGGTCCACCACCGCGAACTCCTCGACCACCTCGCCTTCGCCGCGAGCGAAGGAGACGTGGCGCACGATCTCGCTGCTCGTGCGGCCGTCGCGCATCGCCACCACGCGGTCGACCCGCCGCGTGATCGCCCGGTCGTGCGTCACGATGACGACGGTGACTCCGGTGCGCTCGTTGAGGTCTCGGAAGACCGAGAACACCTCGTCGGCGGTGGCGCTGTCGAGCTCGCCCGTCGGCTCGTCGGCGAGCAGGAGCGGGGGGTCGTTGGCGAGCGCGACCGCGATCGCGACGCGCTGCTGCTCCCCGCCCGAGAGCTGCTCGGGCCGGTGGCGGCGCTTGTCGATCAGCCCGACGATCTCGAGGAGGTGCTCCGCGCGGCGCTTCGCCTGCGCGCGCGTGTCGCCCTCGAGGATCATGGGGACCTCGACGTTTTGCTGGGCCGTCAGGTACGGGATCAGGTTGCGGCCGGTCTGCTGCCAGACGAAGCCCACCTCGGAACGCCGGTAGCGGACGAGCTCCTCCTCGGTCGTCGTGAGCAGGTCTCGGTCACCGACGAAGATCTTGCCCGCGGAGGGCGTGTCGAGCCCGGCCAGGATGTTGAGCAGCGTGGACTTCCCGGAGCCGGACGCTCCGACGATCGCCATCATCTCGCCGCGCTCGACCTTGAGGTCGAGGCCGCGCAGGGCGACGACCTCCAGCTCCTGCGTCTTATGGATCTTGAAGAGGTCTTCGCAGTGGATGTACGTGCGCGCGCCCTGAGGCACCTCGCGGGTGTGGGTCACCATCGAGTCAGACGTCACCAATCCGAAGGGCTCGGTGGACAGCGAGGCGGAAGTACAGTAGCACCACGGATCCAATGGTCACAACGAAGACCATGCCGAGGATGCCCCAGACGAGGAAGATCCCCGGCCACGACACCGCGAGCAGGAACGGCGGCAACACCTCGAGCCCGCGCTCGTCGGTGGCGAGGAAGTCCATCATGTAGCGGCCGATCTGCAGGCCGACGAGCGTCCCCAGCCCCATCCCGGCCGCGATCACGAAGAGGTGCTCGAACACCACCTGCGCGAAGATCTGCGGCCGCGAGAACCCGAGCGTCCGCAGGATCGCGAACTCCAGGCTGCGTTCCTGCGCGGTCAGGTACGAGTAGACGACGAACCCGATCGCGGAGAGCAGCAGCACCGCCCCGAACGAGATCGCGAGGATCCCTGACCACCCCGCAGCCACCAGCGGGTCGTCCTGCTGCGTGAGGCGCTCGGTCACCACGTCCGTGATCACCTGCGCGTCCAGCTCGGCGAGCGCCGCTCGCGTCGCCTCCGGCGCGCGCGTGCGGAACCAGACCTCGTTGAACGCGACGATCCGATCGGGCGGGGAGGCGTTTGCCGCGGCAATGATGCGACTCGCCTCGACGAGCGCGAAGGAGTCCCGAGAGGAGTTGCGGTTGTAGGTCGGGAAGTACTCGATCAGGCCCGCGATGCGCACGGTCGCGAAGCGGCCTGCGATCGAGAGGTTCGCGGTGTCGCCCGGAGCGAGCTCCAGCGCCGCGGCGGCGTCGCGCGCCAGGTACATCGCGACGGGCTGGCCGTCGGTGCGCTGACGCAGCCCGCGCGTCGGCGGCGAGAGCGAGGTGTCGAGCCAGGAATAGTGGATCGAGGCAGCTCCCCCCGGCGGCACGTCGGTGCGCTCGGGCCGCGCCTGGTCGGGGACCACGAAGCGACGGTAACCCTGCATCACCTCGAACGCCGGCGCGCTGAAGTCGTGCACAAGCTTCGCGCCCGGAAACGGCGACTCGAGCTCGCGCGCGGGCTGGCTGCCGCGCGGCGGCGCCTCCGGGCTGGCGAGCAGCGGGCCGAACAGGACCACCCCGCGCTGGGCTGCAATGCGGCTGCTCGTGGTGATGAAGACTGCGTGCAGGGTGATCGGCGGCTGCAGCGGGGCCTCGCGCACCTCGGTCCCGAAGCGGTTGAGCGGGCGCTCGAGGTCCCCGGCGAAGAACCGCCACCCCTCGGTGGCGGGGTCGCCGGGTCGCGGGAAGGCGAAGTTCATGTTCAGCGGGCGCCCGGTGCGGTCGCGGAGCGTCACCCCCACGCCGATCGCCCCGCGGATGTCGGCGGCCTTCAGCCACAGGCCGACCTGCCGCGTGCCGTCGGGGATGTGGATCCCCTCGAGCCGGGTCGCGTTCCCGTCGAGCGTGCCGAGCATCTCGGGGAGCGGCGTGAGCGCGAAGTCGTCGCGGAAGAACCCCACGCGGCCGAACGTCGCGGGATCGATGCCGAGCAGCTGCACGTTCGTCGCGCTCCCGCGCGACTCGAGGAAGCCGTCGAGGCGCACCATCGGCGAGGCGACCTCGGCGGGCACCTTCGCGATCGCCTGCAGGAACGCGTCGTCGCCGACGCCCTGCAGCCGGCGGAGCTCCGCCGCGCGCACATCGCCGCCCACCGCGTAGGCCGCGCGGTCGCGGTAGGACTGATCGAGCGTCGCCGAGAAGGTCGCGCCGAACATGCCGATGCCCGTCGCGAACATCAGGAGGAGGATCAGCCGGGTGTAGTGCGTCGGGTTGCGGACGAGCGAGCGCATCCCGACGAGCACGGCGACGCTGCGCGTCAGCCCCACGAGCCAGGCGACCGCGCGCAGCGCGAGCGGGAAGAGGCGCAGGAAGACGATGCCGACCGTGAGCATGAAGACCGCCGGCGTCGTGAGCAGGAAGGGATCGGCGCGCGTCTCCCCGAAGAGCGACTCGGTGAAGAGTTGCTGCTCCTGCGAGAGCCGCCAGAAGACGATCGCGACGACGAGCACGAGCGCGACGTCGAGGTAGTAGCGCAGGAAGAGCGGTGTCGGCCGGGGCCGCGCAGTCGTGCGCTTGAACTCCACCATCGTCGTGCGCGTGGCCCGCCACGCCGGGATCATCAGCGAGCTGAACGCGATCAGCGCGCCGACCGCGGCGAGCACGTACGAGGCGGTGGAGATCGTGACGGCGAGCGGGCCGCCGCCCGAGAGCGCCGAGAACGCTGGCGTGGGCCCGAGCGCCGAGATCACCGCCGCCGCGATCGGCGGTCCCGTGAGCGCCGCGAGCCCCGCGAGGATCAGCCCCTCGACCGCGTACTGCACGAGCAGCTGTGCGGTCGTCGCGCCACGGCTGCGCAGCGTCGCGATCTCCGCCGCCTGCCGCTCGATCAGCATCGTCGAGACCATCACGAGGTAATAGGCGACGATGCCGCCGATCTGGAGCAGCAGTACGAGCAGCGGGATGCGCGTGAAGAAGAGCTTCTGGTCGTAGGTGCGCAGCACCTCAGTGAGCTCGGTGTGCACGCGCGGGCGGATCTCGGTGGCGCTCAGCACCCGCTCGAGCCCGGAGAGCGCGTCGGCGATTGGCACCGCGTTGCGCGAGTTCAGCTCCGTGAAGATGACCTGGTAAACGTTCGAGTAGTCCGCGGTGATGGTCGGGACGCGCTCGGTGAGCGACCCGAAGAACGTCGCCTCCGGGACGAGCATGTGGATCGTGTCCCAGGAGCGCCGGCGCGCGTCGACGAGCTCACGCTCCCCCGTCCAGTAGCGGTCGTCGAGGCTGCGCACGCGCACGAGGCCGACGATCTCGACCCGCACCGGGGGTGCCTTCTCGTCCCAGAACGGGAAGAGGTCGAGCCGGTCGCCCAGCCGCAGCCCCTGCAGCTGAGCGGTCTCCTCGCCGATCGCCACCGGGATCGGCCCGTCGGCGCCGCGCGCGAGCACCGGCGGCAGGCGGCCGGCCACCGCGTCGATATGGTGCTCGATGTCCGAGCGGAAGTAGAGGTTCGCGCGATCGCGCTCGGGGTCCGCGAGGTTCGCCCGCCGGCCCGCCGGTGCGGGGAAGAACGTCGCGCTGCGCGCCTCGCGGACGAGCCCGCCCGAGACGCCGCCGATCGCCGCGTCGACGGCGCGGTCGACCCGCGCCCGGGAGGCCTGGTAGGTGTCCGCCCCGACGTTGACGTTGCTCTGGTCGACGCGGACGTCGAGGTGGATCACCGGGCGCTGCCGCAGCGCGAACTGCAGCCCGAGGTCGCGGATGGCGTCCGCGTAGATGGCGGTCGCCGAGATGATGGCCGCGGCGACGAGCGTGCCGATCACGACGCTCGTCAGCAGCCGCCAGTTCCCCGCCATCCGGCGAAGGGCGAGCACGGGAAGCGACCGGAATCGCAGCATGTCGCGGCATTCTACGATGCGCGCCGCTCAGCATCCGGGGATGTTCGCCCGTCTCCGGCCGGGCCGGACCGAGGTCTATACTCGCGCCCGTGACCGCTCAGCACACCGGCGACGCGACGACCCGCGACGGGCGGGAGCCGCTGCTCGTCGTCTTCGACTCCCACGGCATCATCTTCCGCTCCTACTTTGCCCTGCGGGACATCCTCACGGTACGGCGCACGGGCGAGCCCGTGGCCGCCGTCTTCGGCTACGCCAACACGTTGCTGATGGTGCTGAACGAGCTCAAGCCCACCCACGTCGTGGCCGCGTGGGACTCGCCCCAGGAGACCTTTCGCCGCCAGCGAGACGAGCGCTACAAGGCGCAGCGCCAGCCGATGCCCGACGACCTCCGCCCGCAGATCCCGCGTGTGCGTGAGCTGCTCGAGGCCTTCCACATCCCGCTCATCGAGCGCCCGGGCTACGAGGCGGACGACGTCGTCGGCACGCTCGTCGAGCAGGCCGCCGAGCGGGGGATCGAGGTCGTCGTTGTTACGCTCGACAACGACCTCGTGCAGCTCGTGCGCCCCGGTGTGCGCGCGTACATGTTCCGCCCCTACCAGCGCGACTACGTCATATACGACGAGGCGGCGGTGCGCGAGCGATGGGGCTTCGAGCCCGTGCGGATGATCGACTACAAGGCGCTCACCGGGGACACCTCGGACAACATCCCGGGCGTGCGCGGCATCGGCGAGAAGGGCGCGAAGACGCTCATCGAGCAGTGGGGCACGGTCGAGGAGATGCTCGATCACCTCGACGAGGTGACGCCGCCGCGCACGCAGAAGGCGCTCGCGGAGGGCGCCGAAGACGCGCGGCTCTCGAAGGAGCTCGCCACGATCGTGCGCGACGTCCCCGGCGTCGAGCTCGATTTGGCCGCCGCCGAGCTCGCCGACTACGACCGCGACGTCGTGCTCGAGCTCTTCCAGCAGATGGAGTTCCGCAGTCTGATCGACCGCCTGCCGGAGTCGAGCCGCGTGCGCGAGGCGCCGGCGGAGCCGTCGGCACTCGTCGGCGAGCACGCGGTGATCACGACGAAGCGCGAGCTCGACGCGCTCGTCGCCGCGGCGAAGAAGGCGAAGCGCTTCGCGTTCGAGGTCGTCTCCGACGACGAGCACCCCGTGCGGGCCGCGGACGCGCTCGTCGGCGTCGCGATCGCGACCGAGCAGGGACGCGGCTGGTACGTGCCGTTCGGCCACCGGGCCGGCGCCGCCCCCGCCGAACAGGGCAGCCTCGCGATCGGGGAGACGGACGGCGCGCCGGCGCTCAAACAGCTGGATCGCGCGACGGTGTTCGGCGCGGTCGCCCCCCTGCTCACGAGCGACGCGATCGAGCGCATCGCGCACAACGGCAAGCACGGGCTCGTCGCGCTCGCCGGCGCCGAGGAGCAGGTGCTGACCGCGTCGATCGACTTCGACACCCAGGTCGCGGCGTACCTGCTCGGCGACGCGAACGTCTCGCTCGAGCGACTCGCCTTCGACCGGCTGCGCGCCGAGCTGCCGCTGGCGAAGGAGATCCTCGGCACCGGCCGCAAGGCGATCCCGTTCTCGCGCGCCGCGCCGGACGTCGTGGGGGCGTTTGCCGCGGGGGGCGTCGACGCGACGATCCGCCTGGCGGACCTGCTCGCCGGGGAGCTGCGCGAGAGCAATCTGGACCGGGTCTACGAGGAGATCGACCTCCCCCACATCCCCGTGCTCGCGCGCATGGAGCAGTGCGGCGTCGCGCTGGACGCCAGGGCGCTGCGCGCGCTCGACGGCGAGCTCTCGAGCGGGATCGAGGAGGTGGAGCGTGCCGCCTACGACGCTGTCGGCCACGAGTTCAAGCTCGGCTCGCCGCAGGAGCTCTCGCAGGTCCTCTTCGACGAGCTGCGGCTGCCCCGCACGCGGCGCACGAAGACCGGCTACACGACCGACGCCGACGCGCTCGAGCCGCTGCGCGACGCCCACCCGGTGGTCGACGCGATCCTCCAATGGCGCGAACTCACGAAGATCAAGTCGACCTACGTCGACACGCTCCCGGAGCAGGTGAACCCGCGCACCGGCCGCGTGCACACGGTCTTCTCGCAGGTCACCGCGGCAACCGGCCGGCTCTCGTCGAACAACCCGAACCTCCAGAACATCCCCGTGCGCACCGAGATCGGCCAGGCGGTCCGGCGCGCCTTCGTCGCGCGCGACTGCGGCACGGACCCGATCCTGCTCTCCGTCGACTACTCGCAGATCGAGCTGCGCGTGCTCGCACACATCTGCGGCGACGACGAGCTGCGGCGCGCGTTCGCCGAGCACCGCGACATCCACCGCACGACCGCCGCGCGGGTCTTCCACGTCGACGAGCGCGACGTCACGCCGGAGATGCGCCGCCGCGCGAAGGTCTTCAACTTCGGCGTCCTCTACGGGCTCACCGCGTTCGGGCTCTCGCAGCGCGAGCGTATCGCGCGCGACGAGGCGGATGCGTTCATCGAGGCCTACTTCGAGGCCTACCCGCGCGTGCAGGAGTGGCGCGAGCGGGTCGTCGCAGAGGCACGGGAGCGCGGCTACGCGGAGACGCTCACGGGGCGCCGTCGCTACATCCCCGACCTGCGCGCGGGCAACCGCAACGTGCGGCAGGCCGCCGAGCGCATCGCGATCAACATGCCGATCCAGGGGACGGCTGCGGACATCATCAAGATCGCCATGAACCGGATCGACGCGGAGCTGCTCGAGCGACAGGCGAAGGGCCGGCTGGCACGCATGGTGTTGCAGGTCCACGACGAGCTGATCTTCGAGCTGCCGCGCGGTGAGCTGGACGACGTCCGGGAGCTCGCGCACCGCCTGATGCCGTCGCTGGAGCTGGCCGTCCCGCTCGAGCTCGAGGAGAAGTGGGGCCGCTCCTGGGGGGACTGGGAGTAGCGCGCTCAGTCCCCGGCGGCGAGCCCGCGCTGCGGCTCCGGCGAGGCCGCGTCTTCCCCGGCCTGGTCCCACAGCACGCGCATCTCCGCGCAGGTCGCGAGCAGCGTCGCGAGGTCGCCGTCGCCAACCGCGCGCCCGCCGGCGAGCACGACGATGCGGTCGGCGCGGCGGTAGGCCGCGCGGCGGTTCGAGACCACGAGGCACGTCGCCGCGCCGTCCGCGAACAGCCGCTCCCAGAGCGTCGCCTCGGTCTCGACGTCGAGCGCGCTCGAGATGTCGTCGAAAACGAGCAGCTCCGGCCGCCGAGCGAACATGCGCGCGGCCGCGGTGCGCTGCACTTGGCCGCCCGAGAGCCGCACGCCGCGCGGCCCGAGCAGCGTCGCGGCGCCGTGCTCCATCGCGGCGACGTCCTCCTCCAGCACCGCGCGCCAGACCGCGGACTCGATCGCGCCGCCGCCGGCGGGGAGCCCCATCAGCACGTTGTCGGCGAGCGTCTCGCTGAGCAGCCGCGGCGCCTGCGGGGTGTAGGCGGCACGCGGCGGGACGAAGAAGCTCGCAGGGTCGGAGACGGGGCGGCCGTTCCACCGGACCTCGCCGGCGCCGGCGGGGGCGAGCCCGAGTAGCGCGCGCACGAGCGTCGTCTTGCCCGCCCCCACCCGGCCGGTGAGCACCGTGAACGAGCCGCGCACGATCTCGAGGTCGACGCCCTCCACGCCGCGCTCGTTGCGGGGGTAGCGCAGCGCGAGCCCGCGCACCTCCAGCCGCTCGAGGCGATCCTCGGCGGCGGCGGGCGGCGGGGGCGCGGCGGGTGGCCCGTCGAGGTACAGCGGCGCCGGTGCGACGATCGCGCCGGGCGCCGCGTTCTTGAGCAGCGCGGTCATGCGCTCCACGGAGACGCCCGCCTGCCGGTGCCGCGCGAGCAGCCAGCCCACCCACCGCGGCAGCCCCGTCAGCCAGAAGAGGTAGCTCGCGAACAGCGCGAACTCGCCGACCGTGAAGCTCCCGGCGCGCATCGCGTTCACGGTGAGCAGCAGCACGATCCCCACGCCGATGTTGCCCGCGTTGAGGCTGTACGACGCGAGCAGCTCGCTGAAGACGCGATCGCGCACCGCCGCGCGGCGGCGCACGTCGCTCAGCCGCCGGAACGCCGCCGTCACGGGCTGCTCGGCCGCCGCGACCTTCACCGACTGCACCGCGCCGAAGGCGTCCCCGATGAACGAGGTCACGTTCGCCGTCGCCTCGCGGTAGGCGCGCCGGTAGCGGCGGATGCGCGACGTGAGCAGCCGCGTGATCGCGACGGTGCCCGCGAGCGGCACGAGCACGACGAGGGTGATCGCCGGGCTGATCGCGGCCATCACCACGACCGCAACGACCGTGAAGATGCCGGTGCCGATCACGTCGAGCCAGGTGTCGATGAACTGCACGAACGCCTCCGCGTCGTCGCGGAAGCGTGAGACGACCTCGCCGGGCGAGCCGGGGAGCGCGTGCACCCCGGGGCCGCGCACGACCCAGTCGAGCATGTTCGTGCGGAGCACCGCCTCGAGGATCTGCCAGTTGAACATCCAGACCACGACCGCGCCGAAGTGGACCGCGACGCGCACCGCCTCCGTGACGACGAGCAGCGCGAGCGCCGACCAGGCGTTCAGCCCGAGCGGGGCGTGGCCGCTGAGCGCGTCGAAGAAGAAGCCGGTGACGAGCCCCGTGGTGACGGGCAGCGAGTGCACGCCGGCCCAGAGCAGCACGCTCGCGGCGAACAGCCACGGGCGGTAGCGGGCGAGCCGCCACGCGAGCGACCAGGTCCCGCTCATCCGGCCGCCACCCCTCGCGCGGCCCTCCGCAGCCCCGCATACCGCGAGGCCGGGTCGGTGGCGAGCGCGGCCGGCGCGCCGAGCTCGGCGACGCGCCCGTGCTCGAGCACGAGGAGGCGATCGGCGCGTTCGACCGAGTGCAGGCGGTGCGCGATCACGATCCCCGTGCGTCCCGTGAGCAGGCGCGACACCGCGACGTCGGTCAGCCGCTCGGTGGCGGGGTCGAGCCGCGACGAGGCCTCGTCGAGGATCACGAGGCCCGGGTCGCGCAGGAAGATGCGCGCGAACGCGACGAGCTGCGCCTCCCCCGCGGAGAGCCCCTCGCCGCCCGACCCCAGCGGCGTGTCGAGCCCGAGCGGGAGCGAGCGCAGCCACCCTCCGAGCCCGAGCGTCTCGAGCGCCTCGAAGATGCGGCCGTCCGGGATCGCCGCGTCGAAGAGCGTGAGGTTCTCGCGCACCGTCCCGGCGACGAGCTGCACCTCCTGCGTCACCACCCCGACGCGGTGGCGCAGCGCGTCGAGCGGCCAGTCGCGGAGGTCGAGGCCGTCGACCCGGATCGCACCCGCGGTCGGGTCGTAGAAGCGCACGAGCAGCCGCGCAAGCGTCGACTTGCCGCCCCCGGTGCGGCCGAGCACCCCGAGCACCTCGCCGGGCGCGAGTGCGAGGTCGACGTCGGTGAGGACCGGCTCGGCGAGGTCGTACGCGAACGAGACGTGGGCGAACTCGACGCGCGCGCCGCCCGCGGCCGCGGGTGCCGCGGCCCCACCCTCGATCCGCGACGCGGTGGTCATCAGCTCGTGCACGCGGCCGAGCGCGGCGCCGGCGCGCTGGAGGTCCTTGAGCTGATCGGCGATCTGCTCGAGCGGGCGCCGCAGGATCTGCGTGTACTGGAAGAAGAGGTAGACGGTGCCGATCGTGATCGAGCCCGCCTGGAGGAGCAGCGCTCCGACGCCGAGCACGACCACGTAGGCGAGCGCGAAGAGCACGGTCGCGAGCGACCAGACGCTCGCGCTCATCACCTGCGCGCGCCGCGCGGCGAAGACGAGCCGCCGACCGTGATCGTACGAGCGTCGCATGACGTAGCCGCCGGCGCCGTTCGCGCGGATGTCGTCGACGGCGCCCAGGCGCTCCTCGACGAAGCCGTAGAGGTCGGCGGCCGCCTCGCGCTCGTCGTTCACCGAGCGCACCGCGAAGCCGCGCGCGCGCGTGAGCACGATGGTCGACACGAGCGAGAAGGCGCCGAGCGCGGCGCCCACGCGCCACTCCTCGCGCAGCAGCAGCACGACGACGCCGGCCAGCAGGAGCAGCCCGCCGAGGATGCGGATCACGAACTGGCTGAAGAAGTTCGAGAGCGCGGTCACGTCGCCGTCGATGCGCTCGATCATCGTGCCCGGGCTGTGGCCGTGGTGGAACGGCAGGTCGAGCCGCAGGCAGTGCGCGACGAGGTCGGCGCGCAGCCGGTTCGTCGCCGTCCACCCGACGTGCTCGCTGAGGTAGGCGGCGCCGACGGCGAAGGCCTGCCCCGCGACCGTCGCGCCGATGAAGAGCGCGGCGAGGAAGAGCAGCCGCCGCGCGGCGTCGCCGGCGAGGGCGCCGTCGATGAACGCGCGCACGATCAGCGGCCCGACGAGCTGCATCGCCGTCCCGCCGACGAGCAGCGCGGCGAGCAGCGCCACCGGTCCGCGCAGGCCGGACAGGTAGGTCGCGAGCACGCTCAGCATGCGGGCGGGTGACGTGCGCATGGTCTCCTCGAGGGCGCATGGAGACGTCGCGGGCGGCGCGCCCGCGATCTCGGTCGACCCTCGGAACCCGTGCTAGCGGAGGAGTCGGTGAACGGGGGCGGGCCGCCGGAGAGCGTCTCGTCGCATCCGCGGTCCTCCTCCCGTCCGGATGATCCGACGGTAGGGCGGCGTCCCGGGAGCGTCAACGAACGTGGTCGGTCGCGGGCTTGGGCCGGCGCGGCCGCGGGCTAGCATGGCGGTATGCCGGAGCTCCCGGAGGTCGAGACGATCCGCCGCGACCTCGCGCCGCTGCTCGTCGGCCGCACGCTCACTGCCGTACGCATCCACGCGGGCGCGGAGCGCCTCGCGATCACGCACGCGCCCGCCGCGCTCGCGCGCGAGCTCAGCGGCCGGCGCGTGGACGACCTTGCCCGCCACGGGAAGTACCTCCTCGCGCGGCTCGACGACGGCCGCACGTGGGTGCTGCACCTCCGCATGACCGGCTCGATCGTGCATACGACCGCCACCGCGCAGGCGGGACGCTTCGAGCGCGCGCGCGTGGACCTCGACGACGGGCACTCGCTGCGCCTGAACGACATGCGCAAGTTCGCGACCTGGCACCTGGTCGCCGACCCGCGCGAGGCGATGCCGAACACCGGGCCCGACGCGCTCGACGCCGAGTTCTCGCCCGCGTGGCTGGCGGCGAGGCTGGCGACGCGGACCGCCCCCGTGAAGGCCGTGCTGCTCGACCAGGCGGTCGCCGCCGGCGTGGGCAACATCTACGCCGACGAGGCCTGCTGGATCGCCGGGATCGACCCCCGCACCCCGGCGGATGCAGTCGGCCCGCGCCGTGCGGCGCGCCTGCACGCCGCGGTGTGCGAGACGCTGGAGGAGGCGCTCGGCGACCGCGGGTCGTCGTTCTCCGACTACCGCGACGGTCTGGGAGCGCAGGGGCTCCACCAGGTGCGTGTGCACGTCTTCCGGCGCGACGGCGAGCCGTGCGACCGGTGCGGTAGCCCGATCGTCAAGACGCGCGTCGCCGGGCGGGGGACGCACCTCTGTCCGGGGTGCCAGCGCCGCCCCCGGCGCGGGTCGAGCCGGTCGAGCCGGTCGAGCCGGTCGAGCGCAGGGTGAGTCAACACGGCCGGAGCTGGCCGCGGTGTTCCCGGTCGCTGGCGGGCGCCGCTGGCCCGCGACGGCGTGCCTCCGCACTCGTCCGGGGCCTCTCTCGCGCGTCGAAGGGCCGCGACCCCACCGCTCGGCCGGAAGCGGGGGTCTGTGGATCAGTGCCGCAAGATCGGGGATAGCCGCAGCAGCGACTCATCGCGGACCCGTCTCTCTGTGGGTGTCTGTGGATACGTGCCGCAAGATTGGAGATAGACCTCTTGTGAGCCTCGGGGGCCGCTGATAGTGTGCGCCGGCACAATCTCCGACCGGGCGACCGGCCCGGGGGGAGGGACCCCTCGATGCTCCTGATCCTCGCGGCTCTTCTTCTGCTGGCCGTCGTCGCCTTCCACGCGCTCGCCGCGCTGTACCTCGCCGAGAGCTTCACCCGCTCGAAGCGCCGGCGCGTCCAGGGGACCCCGGGGGACCTCGGCCTCCGCTACGAGGACGTCCAGTTCCTGACCGCCGACCGCCTCGTGCTGCGCGGCTGGTTCCTCGACTCCCCAGGTGCGCGCGCGACCGTGATCATCGTGCACGACCACGAGGGCACCCGCGCCGATCAGGAGCAGGGGCTCCTTCGCCTGCAGCGCGATTACGTGCGCCGCGGCTTCAACGTCTTCGCGTTCGACCTCCGCGGCCGCGGCGAGTCCACCGGCCGCCGCGACGGCCTCGGGCAGGCGGAGCGGCTCGACCTCCAGGCCGCCGCTGCCTACGTCCGCCGGCGGACCGGCTCGCTCCCGATCGTGCTGCACGGCTTCGGGCTCGGCGCCGCGCTCTCGATCGCCGTCGCCGCGCGCGGCATCGACGCCGTCGGCGTGATCGCCGACTCCTCGTTCTCCTCGATGCAGGAGTACCTGCGATACCGATCGCCGCACGTCCCCCGCTACCTCTTCCGCCTCGCGTGCATCTTCGCGCGCCGCTTCTTCCACGCCGACCCGACGGAGCTCCGTCCGATCGCCGTCGTCGACCGCGTCGAGGTCCCCGTGCTCTTCATCCACGCCGAGGGCGACACGGTCGTCCCGGTCTCGCACACGCTCAACCTCGCGGCGGCCTCGCTCGACCCGCGCGATCGGGTGTGGACGATTCCCGACGTCGTCGACCACTGCCGCCACTACGTCCGGGCCACCGAGACCTACATGGGTCGCTGCATCTCGTTCATCGACCAGGTCGTCCCGACCCGCCTGCTCGAGGCGCAGCCCCAGGCTGTCTGAGCCGCGCCGCGCGGTTTGGGGGCCGGATGACGGAGCCGCGCGACGCGATCACCGACGTTCACGGGATCCGCGTAGGCCACTGGACCGACCGCCGGGCCGCCACCGGCTGCACCGTGCTGCTCTGCCCGCCGGGCACGGTCGGCGGGGTCGACGTGCGCGGGGCCGCGCCCGGCACGCGCGAGACCGAGCTGCTCCGCCCCGGCAACATGGTGGAGGAGGTGCACGCGCTCGTGCTCGCCGGCGGCTCGGCCTACGGGCTCGACGCGGCCGCCGGGGTGATGCGCTACCTCGCCGAGCGCGGCGTCGGCTTCCGCATGCGCGACCACGTGGTCCCGATCGTCCCGGCCGCGATCCTGTTCGACCTCGGCATCGGGCGCCCCGCGCATCCCGACGCCGACGCCGGCTACCGCGCCGCGCGGCGGGCGACGGCGGGCGCCGTCGCGGAGGGCAGCGTGGGTGCCGGCACGGGCGCCACCGTCGCGAAGGCGGCGGGGCACGAGCGGCTGCTCAAGGGCGGGCTCGGCTCCGCGAGCGAGCGCATGGAGACCGGCGTGGTCGTCGGGGCGCTCGCCGCCGTGAACGCCGTCGGCGCCATCCGCGACCCACGCACCGCAGAGCTGGTCGCCGCGCCCCGCGCCGGCCGTCGCGGCTTCCTCGACGTCGAGGCGATCTACCGCGCCGGGCGTCGCTGGCACGAGCCGGGCGAGCCGCCCCCTCCACCTGCCGTCCCGGAGCACACGACGCTCGGGGTCGTCGCCACGAACGCGCGGCTCACGAAGACCCAGGCGAACCGCCTCGCGACGGTCGCGCACGACGCGCTCGCGCGCACGATCTGGCCGGTGCACGCGCCGGGCGACGGCGACGTCGTGTTCGCGCTCGCCACCGGGGAGGCGCCGCTCGTCGAGGAGGGCGCGTACGGCGCGCTCGAAGCGATGGCGACGCTCGCGCTGGAGCGCGCGATCCTGCGCGGGGTGCGCCTCGCGACGGGGCTCGCCGGCGTGCCGTCCGCGGGTGAGTGGTTGCGACGCCGCCGTCGGTAACGGCGCGCGTGGTGATCGATATTCGTTGACAGGCGTTTTGGCCCACCTATACTGGCGCCAGCGACGGCCCGGATCGGCGGTCGACCCCGGAGGGGCGGCCAGCGATCTGCGAGGGCCGTCGGCCGCGCGTACGTTCCGCTTGGATCGCGAGACCGAGACGGAGGTCCCTTGATGAGCCGCGTCACCGTCACCCAGCTGCAGCAGATGCGCGACCGCGGGGAGCGCATCGCGATGCTGACCGCGTACGACTACCCGACGGCGAAGCTCGCCGACGGCGCCGGCATCCCGATCCTGCTGGTCGGCGACACGCTCGGCATGGTCGTGCTCGGGTACAACTCGACCGTCCCGGTGACCGTTGACGACATGATCCACCACGGCCGGACGGTCGTGCGCGGCGCTCAGCGCGCGCACGTCGTCGTCGATATGCCGTTTGGTTCCTACCAGTCCGGCTGGCAGGACGCGCTCCGCAACGCGGTGCGCATCATGCAAGAGACCGGCTGTAGCTCCGTGAAGCTCGAGGGCGGCCAGCGCTCCGCCGAGACCGTCGCGCGGCTCGTGGAGGCGGGCGTGCCGGTGATGGGGCACATCGGCCTCACGCCGCAGTCGGTGAACGTGCTGGGCGGCTTCAAGGTTCAGGGGAAGACCCCGCGCGAGGCCGTGCACCTGATCGAGGACGCGAAGGCGCTCGAGGCCGCCGGCGCGTACGCGATCGTGCTCGAGACCGTGCCGACCGCGCTCGCGCACATGATCACGCAGCGCGTGAAGGTGCCGACGATCGGTATCGGCGCGGGGCCGTTCTGCAGCGGTCAGGTGCAGGTCTGGCACGACCTGCTCGGGCTCTACGACGCGTTCACCCCGAAGCACGCCCGCCGCTTCGCCGAGGTCGGTGCGGTGATCCGGGGCGCGGTCGAGGCCTACCGCGCGGAGGTCGAGTCCGGCGTGTTCCCGACGAAGAAGGAGTCGTTCTACATGGACGACCGCGCGCTCGAGCTGATCAAGCGGATGACCGCCTCCCCGGCCGAGGACATGAGCCAGGCCGAGCGCGTGCTTGCGGAGCTCGCGGAGGAGGCAGCCTCGCGGCCGGGCGCGCCCGGCACCGCCTGACCGCCGCCATCGCCCCGCCGCGCACCATGCAGATCGCGCGCACGATCGCCGAGTTCCGCGCGCTGCGTCGCGGCGCGCGCCCCCCGCTGGGGTTCGTCCCGACGATGGGCTACCTGCACGCGGGCCACCGCGCGCTGATCGAGCGCGCACGATCCGAGTGCGCCGCCGTCGCGGTCTCGATCTTCGTCAACCCGATGCAGTTCGGACCGAACGAGGACTTCGAGCGCTACCCGCGGGACGAACCAGGCGACCTCGCGCTCTGCGAGGCCGCCGGCGCCGACCTCATCCTCATCCCGCCGCTCCACGAGATGTACCCCGCCGGCACGAGCACCGCGGTCCGCGTCGGCGGGCTCACCGGCGTGCTCGAGGGTGCGCACCGCCCGGGCCACTTCGACGGGGTCGCGACGATCGTCACCAAGCTCTTCAACGTCGTCACCCCCGACCGCAGCTACTTCGGGCGCAAGGACGCGCAGCAGCTGCGGGTGATCCGCCGCCTCGTGCGCGACCTCGACTTGCCGGTGGAGATCGTCGACTGCGCCACGGTGCGCGAGCCGGACGGGCTCGCGCTCTCGTCGCGCAACGTCTACCTCTCACCCGAGGAACGCGCGCAGGCGCTCTCGCTCTCGCGCGGGCTCCGGCGTGCCGAGGAGGCGTTCGTCGCCGGCGAGCGCGACGCGGAGGCCCTCCGCCGCCTCGTGCGCGACGAGATCGAGGCCCAGCCGCTCGCGCGGATCGACTACGTCTCGCTTGCGGACTCCGAGAGCCTCGCAGAGCTCGAGGGCCGGGTCGGGGGCCCGGCGCTGCTCTCGCTCGCGGTGCGCTTCGGGGGCACGCGCCTCATCGACAACGTCGTGCTCGAGCCGCCAGCCGCGGGCTGACGGCCCGCCTCGCGCGCATGACCCGCCGGGCGAGGCGCGGACACCTGTGGAGCCGGCTGCTAGGATCGCTTCGCCATCGCACACCCCGAGAGTCCCCTGGAGCGGTGACGTGTCCGGTCACTCCAAATGGTCGTCGATCAAGCACAAGAAGGCCGCCACCGACGCGAAGCGCGGCCAGCTCTTCACGAAGCTCGCGCGCGAGATCACGATCGCCGCGCGCGGCAATCCCGACCCGTCGACCAACGCGGCGCTCCGGCTTGCCGTCGCACGGGCGAAGGATTCGAACGTCCCGAACACGAACATCGAGCGCGCGATTCAGCGCGCCGCCGGCGGCGGGGACGCCGATCGCCTGGAGGAGGTCGTCTACGAGGGCTTCGGCCCCGGCGGGACGGCCGTGATCGTCGAGGTGGTCACCGACAACCGGAACCGCACGGTCGCCGAGCTGCGGCTGGCGTTCTCGCGCAGCGGGGGCAACCTCGCCGAGAACGGCGCGGTCGCCTGGCAGTTCGAGCTGCGAGGGCTGATCACGGTGGATGCCTCGGAGGCCGACACCGACGCCGTGCAGCTGGCGGCGATCGAGGCCGGCGCACTGGACGTCGACGTCTCGAGCGACGGGGCGGTGGTCGAGGTGATCACCGAGCCGGGCGCCCTCGAGGGCGTGCGCCAGGCACTCGCCGACGGCGGGCTCACGGTGGAGAAGGCCGAGATCTCGCGGCTCCCGCAGAACACCGTGCGCCTCGACGAGAAGGCGGCGATTGCAGCCCTGAAGCTGCTCGAGCGCCTCGACGAGCTCGACGACGTATCGCGCGTCTACTCCAACGCGGAGTTCCCGGACGAGGTGCTGGAGGCCGCGTCGGCGTAGACTCTCGAGGGCGGGGGGCCGAGGAGGCCGCGTTGACGAAGGCGTCCCGCCGCGTGCTCGGGATCGACCCCGGACTCACGGCCACCGGCTACGGCGTCGTGGAGGAGACCAGCGCCGCGGTCCTGCTCGTCGCGAGCGGCGTCATCCGCACCCGTCCGCGGGAGCCCCGCGCGGAGCGGCTCGCGCGCATCCACGACGGCGTGCGTGCGCTGATCGATCGCCACCGACCATCGGAGCTCGCGATCGAGCAGCAGTTCGTCGCCGAGAACGTCCGCTCGGCGATGGCGATCGGTGAGGCGCGCGCGGCCGCGATGATCGCGGCGGCGGCGGCGCGGCTCCCCGTCTTCGAATTCCCGCCGACCGCCGTGAAGGAGACGGTCACGGGCTGGGGCGGCGCGCCGAAGGAGCAGGTGCTCCGGCTCGTGATGATCCAGCTCGGGCTCGTGGAGCCGCCGCACCCGGCCGACGTCTCCGACGCGCTCGCCGTTGCGCTGACCCGCCTCGCCGACGCGCGCCTGGCCGACGCGCTCGCGCGCGCGTGACCACGCGGCCGGTGGCGCGGACATGATCGCGGCGCTGCGCGGCGGCCTCGCGCGCTGGGACTCCGCGAGCTCGACGGCGTGGATCGACGTCCAGGGCGTGACGTACGAGGTGCTCATCCCCGCGTTCGCGTGCGAATGGATCGAGTCGCGCGGGGCGGGCGACGAGTTGCACCTCTACACCTACTACCACGTCTCGGAGCGCAACCCGACGCCGCTGCTGATCGGGTTCCAGCACCAGGTCGAGCGCGAGTTCTTCCGAAAGTTCATTGAGGTGCCCGACGTCGGTCCGGCGAAGGCGGTGCGCGCGCTCACGCGCCCCGTCTCCGAGATCGCACGATGGATCGAGGCGCAGGACACGAAGGCGCTGCAGCAGCTCCCCGGGATCGGGGCGCGCCTTTCGCAGACGATCGTGGCGACGCTCAGCGGCAGGCTGCTGCAGGAGGCGCTGCTGCGCCCGGACGCGGCGCGCGCCGCGTCCGCGCCGGCGGTGCCCGACCTACGCGAGGACGCGGTCGCCGCGCTCACCACGCTGCAGTACACCGCGCGCGAGGCCGATCGCCTCGTCGTAGAGGCGCTACGCGCGCGACCCGACATCGAGTCGCTTGAGGAGCTGCTGCGGGTCGTGCTCGAGCGGCAGGCGGCGACGTGACCGCGCGCCTGCGCGGGCGCTGGCCGACGGTGGCCGGCATCGCGCTCGCGCTGGCGGTCATCGCGGCCGCGCAACTCGTCGCGCCCGGGGACGACGGCTCGCCGTGGCGACGCCCGGTGCTCGGCGTGCTGCCCGGGGCGCTCGCGCTCGCCGTGCTCTCAGCGCTGCTCGTGGTGCAACTCGTGGCGAACGGCCGGGAGTCGCTGCAGCACGAGCGGCGCCTCGTGCAGACCGCGGCCGCGCTGCGCGAGGCGCCGGCCGAGCTCGAGTGCCTCGCGACGTGAGACCCGCTCACCGGCACGCTCAACCGCCGCGCGTTCTTCGACCGCTTCGGGGCCGAGTTCCGTCGCTCGAAGCGCTACGGGCGGGCGCTCTCGGTCGTCATGTGGGACCGCGACCGCTTCAAGGAGCTGAACGACCGCTGGGGCCATCCCTTCGGCGATTTTGTGCTCGCCGAGACCGCCGGCCTCGTCCGCGCGAACGTGCGCGAGTCGGACATCGTCGCGCGCGACGGTGGCGAGGAGCTCGTACTGCTCCTCCCGGAGACGACGCTCGATGACGCGGCGCTCGTGGCCGAGAAGTTGCGCGGTGCGGTGGGCTCGCACGCCTTTCGCTCCGGGGACACCCCGCAGCGCGGGGCCAAGCCCACGCGCACCACGATCTCGGCTGGGGTCGCGACGGCCGGCGCGGACCTCGACGAGGACGGGCTCATCGGACGCGCCGACCGCGCGCTCTACCCGGCGAAGCGTGAGGGACGCAACCGCGTGATCGTCGACGACGGGGACGAGGGCGACGAGCCAGGTGAGGTGCCGTAGCCCCGGGGCCGGGGAAGCTCCCGCGGGCGCCGACGCGCGCCCGCGGCTCGCGCCACCAGGCGGTCGTTACACTGGTGCTTCGGGGGTGCGCCCATGACTCTCACCGGCCCCGCCATCGAGTCGCGGCCCTTCCGGCTCGTCTCGGACTTCAGGATGACGGGCGACCAACCCACCGCGGTCGAGCAGCTCGTCGCGGCGCTTGAGCGCGGCGCCCGCGCCCAGACCCTGATGGGCGCGACCGGCACCGGTAAGACCTTCACGATGGCCAACGTGATCGAGCGCTACCAGCGACCCACGCTTGTGCTCGCGCCGAACCGCACGCTCGCTGCGCAACTCGTCGCGGAGTTCCGGGACTTCTTCCCCGGCAATGCCGTCGAGTACTTCGTCTCCTACTACGACTACTACCAGCCCGAGGCATACATCCCGCGGACCGACACCTACATCGCGAAGGACGCGGACATCAACGACGAGATCGACAAGATGCGCCACGCGGCGACGCGCGCGCTCTTCGAGCGGCGCGACGTGATCATCGTGGCGTCGGTCTCGTGCATCTACGGCCTCGGCGAGCCCGGCGAGTACCAGTCGTTCGTGGCGAACCTCTGGAAGGGCCGCCACGTCAACCGCGGCTCGCTGATCCGCCAGCTCGTCTCCATGCAGTACGTGCGCAACGACCTCAACCTCATCCGCGGTACGTTCCGCGTCCGCGGCGACTCGCTCACCGTGATCCCCGCCTACGAGGATCTCGCGGTTCGCGTCGACTTCTTCGGCGACGAGATCGAGGCGATCCAGACGCTCGACCCCCTGACCGGGGAGATCCTCGGCGACGCCGAGCGCGCGGCGATCTACCCGGCGAAGCACTTCGTCACCTCGTCTGAGCGGCTCGAGCAGGCGATCGGCACGATCCAGGAAGAGCTCGGGGGGCGCCTCGCCGAGCTCCGCGCGCAGGGGAAGATCCTCGAGGCCGCGCGGCTCGAGGAGCGGACGCGCTACGACCTCGAGACGCTGCGCGAGGTCGGCTACTGCTCGGGGATCGAGAACTACTCGCGCCACCTCGCCGGCCGGGCCCCCGGCTCGACCCCCTGGACGCTGCTCGACTATTTCCCCGACGACTGGCTGCTGTTCATCGACGAGTCGCACATCGCGGTGCCGCAGGTGCGCGGGATGTACGAGGGCGACGTCTCGCGGAAGCGCACGCTCGTTGACTTCGGGTTCCGGCTCCCGTCGGCGCTGGACAACCGGCCGCTCAACTTTGGGGAGTTCGAGCACCACGTGAACCAGGTCGTCTTCGTCTCGGCGACCCCGGGTCCGTACGAGCTCGACCACTCCACGCAGATCGTCGAGCAGGTCATCCGCCCGACCGGCATCCTCGACCCCGAGGTCGACGTGCGCCAGACGCGCGGCCAGATCGACGACCTCCTCGGCGAGGTGCGGGCTCGCGTCGACCGGCACGAGCGCACGCTCGTCACCACGCTCACGAAGAAGATGGCCGAGGACCTCAACGACTACCTGCAGGAGATGGGCATCAAGTCCATGTACTTGCACTCGGAGATCGACACGCTCGAGCGCATCGACATCCTGCGCGACCTCCGGCTCGGCGTGTACGACGTCGTCGTCGGCATCAACCTGCTCCGCGAGGGGCTCGACCTCCCGGAGGTCTCGCTCGTCTGCATCCTCGACGCCGACAAGGAGGGCTACCTGCGGTCGGGGGGGTCGCTCATCCAGACGATCGGGCGCGCGGCGCGGCACCCGCTCGGGCGCGTGATCATGTACGCGGACACGGTGACGGAGTCGATGCAGCGTGCGCTCGACGAGACGGCGCGCCGTCGCGCGATCCAGGCCGAGCACAACGCGCTGCACGGGATCACGCCTCAGGGGATCGAGAAGACGATCCGGGACATCAACGACCGGCTGCGCCAGGTGGCGGAGAGCGAGCAGCCCTACACGACGGCGGGGGACCTCCCGAAGGAGGATCTCACGCGGATCGTGAAGGAGCTCGAGCGTCAGATGAAGCAGGCGGCGAAGGAGCTCGACTTCGAGCGGGCGGCGCTGCTGCGCGATCAGGTGATAGAGCTGCGTGCCGAGCTCGTCACCGGGGAGACGCCGGAGGCGCTGCGGGGCTTTCTCGAGACGAAGCGTGAGACGAAGCGGCCGGAGCTTCGGCGTCAGCGGGGCGGCCGGACGCGGCCAGGCCCGCGGCGTCGCTAGCGCGACCGAGGCCGGCTCGACGGACGCCGTTCATATAGGGGGAACAGGAGGCCCCGGGGTGCACCCCGGGGCCTCTCGGTCTCGCTCATCGCGGGGGTGATGCCTCTGGAACGGGCCCCTCTCGCGCATTGCGCGCGGGGCCGGTCTCCGCCCCCAGTTCGCGCCGACGTGGTCAGCAGCCGGCGGGTGCGCACCTGCATGGCTGGGGAGGCGCCGGAGGTGTTCGACTCAGCCGCCCGTCGATGAGCGTCGACGAGCCATCCGGGTCGGCCGCCTGCTTCAACGGCGGGGTCCTCCATCCCGGTTTCAGCGCAGGCCGGCTGAGGCCGATCTGCTTCCGGTGGTCGCTTCCGGTATCCGAGCGGTCGGCAACCGGGCTCCTGCGGCGCCACCGGGTCGCGCGGGGGACGCAGACGCGCTGACAACGTCCCGGTGCACGCGCTCTCACGCTTCCTTGCGCTTGTGCCCCGGGCACGAGCGCTCGCCGCGGCGGGCGCTCGGCGGCGCCTCCCATCGACGCGCCGCAGCGCGCGCCCTGTTCAGTCCGCGTCGAACGGCCTCGGGAAGGTGGGCCGACCGCCCCAGCCGGGTGCCGCGGGGGGTGACGCCGGGCTGGGCGGCTCGAAGGCCGCCGCGGCCGCCGCGAGCGACTCCGGCTCCGCACCCGGCTCGCGCGCGGCGAGCACCTCGCGTGAGCTCCCGCCCGCCTCGGCGGGCCCCACGATGCCGCGCGTCTCCAGGTCGTCCATCAGCCGCGCCGCCCGCGGGTAGCCGATCCGCAGCTTGCGCTGCAGGAGCGAGGTGGAGAGCGAGCGGTGCTCGCGCGCGATCCCGATCGCGCGGTGCAGCATCGGGTCGGCGTCCGGCGTCGTGCCCTCTTCGATCATCTCCTCGACCTCGCGCTGCGCCTGGTCGAGCAGCGCGTCGAACTTCTCCGGGACGAGCTCGGCGAAGCGGTCGGAGGTCCAGAAGCGGACGAGCGCGTCGATCTCCTGGTCGGAGACGTAGACGCCCTGGACGCGCTTCGGCTTCTGCGCGTCGGGCGGGACGTAGAGCATGTCGCCGCGCCCGAGCAGCTTCTCCGCGCCACCCTGGTCGAGGATCGTGCGCGAGTCGACCTGGGACGAGACCGCGAACGCGATCCGCGTCGGGAAGTTCGCCTTGATGAGCCCGGTGATCACGTCGACCGACGGGCGCTGTGTGGCCACCACGAGGTGGATGCCGGTGGCTCGTGCGAGCTGCGCGAGGCGGACGAGCTGGTTCTCAACCTGGTATGGGGCGACCAGCATGAGGTCGGCCAGTTCATCGATGATCACGACCCAGTACGGGAGACGTCCCTCGCGCGTCGTCTCGTTGTAGCGCTTGATGTTGCGCACGCCCGCCTTCGCGAAACGGCGGTAGCGCGACTCCATCTCGTTGATCACCGCCTGCAGGGTCCCGACGACGCGGTCCATGTCGACGACGATCTCGGAGAACGCGAGGTGCGGGATGTTCGCGAAGCCGGTGAGCTCGACGCGCTTCGGGTCGATCATCACGAGCCGCAGCTCTTCGGGTGAGAAGTTCATGAGCAGGCAGGTGATGAGCGCGTTCAGGCAGACGGACTTCCCCGAGCCGGTCGCGCCGGCGATCAGCAGGTGTGGCATCGTCGCGAGGTCAGCGACGACGGGGTCGCCGGAGACGCCCGCGCCGAGCGCCATCGCGATGCCGCCGCCCTTGAGCGCCCTCGTGTAGGAGGGCGACTCCATCACGCCGCGCAGCTGGACGAGCGCGGTCGTGTGGTTCGGGACCTCGATCCCGACCATCGGCTTCCCGGGGACCGGCGCCTCGATGCGGAGCGCCGGCGCCGCGAGCGCGAGCGCGAGGTCGTTCTGCAGGGCGGTGATGCGGTTGACGCGGATGCGCGTGCGCGAGACCTCGACCTCCTTCGTCCGCGGCTGGCCGTCCGGGCCGAGGATCGGCTGCCCGGCGGCGTCGCGCTCGACGACCAGGCGCGTCTTCACGTCCCATCCGGGCTCGACCCCGAACTGCGTGACCGTCGGCCCCTCGTTGACCTGCACGACCGCTGCGTCGACCCCGAACGAGGCGAGCGTCTCCACGATCAGCCGTGCGCGGCGCTCGTTGTCGACCGCGCTCCCCTTGGTGAGGTCGGCGGCGCGCAGGATCTCGATCGGGGGGAGCTGCCAGCCGTCGGCGGAGTGGCGGAGGGCGCCGACCGGCGTCTCCAGGTCCATCGGCAGCTGCGAGGCCTTGCGGCGCCGCCCACGTGCCGGACGCTCCTCGACGGGCGCAGGGGCGGGGGCCGTCGGCTCCGGCTCGAGCGCGTGCTCCTCGATCGCGGACTCGAGCGCCTCCAGCGCCGGCGCGTCGAGCACGGGCTCGTCCAGCGCCGCCGCGTCGACGGCGCGCCCGGGCACGCGGCGAGGCGCGCGTGGGGTGGCCGGCACGAGCAA
>Ga0194131_10003422_pt1 | contig 25059 bp, 18 predicted proteins | sample TA2KigO120mmetaG_FD_148631 | JGI IMG/M metagenome (GOLD analysis project Ga0194131, IMG submission 148631) | Freshwater microbial communities from Lake Tanganyika, Tanzania - TA2015053 Kigoma Offshore 120m | ecosystem: Environmental > Aquatic > Freshwater > Lake | place: Tanzania: Lake... | reverse complement strand
CGCCGCGTGCGCCGTTCGTTTTTCTTCGGGCACTTCGGTTGTCGAAAGGAACGCGGCCAGCGGCGCGCGGGTGTCGACGGCGATGTGGCGCTCGCCCGGCAATTGCACGACCAGGCCTGGCACCGGCGCGTCGGTTTCGGATGCAAACACGCAATATTCGGCCAACCCGCTTAGTTCCACGACGCGCTGCAATTGGAGCGCGCCCCAGTTGCCATGCGCCGACGGAAGCCGCAGCGACTGCGTCATCGCGGTCTGCGCCTTCAGCAGCGATTCGACCTGTTGCGCCAAGCCGCTCAGAGCACCGGCCCGTTCGGCTTCCAACTCTTGAATGCGCGCGTCGACGCGTTCCAGCGAGGCCTGCAACGGCGCCACGAGATCGACCGGCGGCTCGGCCGGTTTCGCCTCACGCAACGATTCCATCTGCCGCTGCAATCCCGCGATCGCGTTCGCAACATCGCTCTGCGGCGCAGGAGCCTGCGCACTCGCCAACGCTTCCACGCGCTCTTGCAGTCCGGCGATCGCCGCCGCGACGTCGTTCCGCGGCGCCGCTCCTTCGGCTGTCAAAGGTTGCCCAGTCTGCAGTTTCGCGAACGCGTCGCTGGCCAACTGAAGAAACGCTTCCTGGCTCGCCTTCACCGATTCGGCGCCGGCGATCTGTATCGACTCCGCCAGCTTGCCCTGCAACTGCTGCACGGCAACAACTTTTTCCGCAGCCGCTTTGCGCGACTCTTCCAGCCGCGTCGTCAACTCAGAGACGGCGGAGTGCAGCTTTGTCAACTCCTGCGTCTGTTCATTAATTTTCGCCGACTGCGTCGCAACTTCCGCTTCATACTTGGGCAACAGCGCCAGCCGCGCTTCGGCCATCGTGCGCCGATCGGTCTCGGTGCGCAACTCCGCTTCCAGCCGTGTAATGGCCGTCGCTGCTAAGTCCGCCTTCTGCTTCATCTCGCCGAACTGAGACTCCTTCGCCGCCAGCCGTTCATTCGCCGTCGCAATTTCGGCGGCCGACTCACTACGGCCCTTTTCATAGGAAACGAGTGTCCGCAGCCGCATCGCGATGAAGCCCGCGGCGCAGCCAACCCAGAAAGACGCGAAGAGAATGAATGCCAGCCCGAATTGTTCCATAAATGATCAGTTGTTGCGATTGTACGGTTCTTAGCAGCCGGAGAGGATTAGGAATTACCGTCGAACGCTCTAGTTATGAAGCTGACTGCGTACTAAGGCGCCCCTTACGACTCGCCCCCGAAACACCCTACGACTCGTGTCATTCTGGAGAACGTGAAATCGACGATCCTGCTCGTTCTCGCGGCCGCCGGGCTGGCGGCGCAATCGGCGTACAAGCGCCCACCGGAGGCCATTCGCAAAATCCTCGAAGCTCCCGCCACACCAACCGCTTCGGTGAACCCATCGAAGACACACATGCTGCTGTTGAGCCCGGATCGCTACCCGCCGATCGCCGAACTCGCACAGCCGATGTTACGCCTTGCCGGGCAGCGCATCAATCCGCGCAACAATGGGCCTCGCACGGTGACGTCTTATCGATCCGCGCGGTTGATCGATCTCGCATCCCTCAGGAAATCGGCGATCGCGATTCCATCCGGCGCGAAACTCGGCTCGGCGCAGTGGAGCCCCGACGGAAAAACCGCTGCGTTTCTCGCCTACTCGGAAGATCGAATCGGTGTGCTGCTGGTCGATGCCTCCACCGGACGCGCGCGCGAACTCCCTGGCGTAACGATCAACGCCGCCTACGGCGACGCACTCGACTGGCTCGACGACAGCCGGCATTTGCTATTGCAGTTGATCCCCGCCAACCGCGGCGCCGCCCCACGCGAGTCGGCCGTTCCCCGAGGTCCCGATATCCAGGAAACGCTCGGCAAGGCCGCGCCGGCGCCAACTTTCCCAGATCTGCTCAAGTCGGCGCTCGACGAAGAGTTGTTCGCATATTACGCGACATCACAGGCGGCGCTGGTCGACACCACAGCGGGAAAGATCACGCCGTTGAACAAGCCCGGCATCTTTTCTTCGCTCTCCGTTTCGCCCGACGGCAACTATGTGATGGCGCAACGCGTGCAGCGGCCGTTTTCGTGGGTGTTGCCCGCTGCGCGCTTTCCCGTCGACATCGAAATCTGGACCCGCGACGGCGCGGCGCTAAAAACCCTCGCGCGCCAGCCCCTCGCCGATCGCATTCCCATCGAAGGCGTGCGGACCGGACCACGCGACATCGGCTGGTCGCCGGCGCAACCGGCGTCGCTGACCTGGTGGGAAGCGCTTGACGGCGGCAACTCGAAGGAGCGCGTACCACACCGAGATCGATTCGTGACATCATCTGCGCCGTTCGATTCGGTAAAGGAAGTAGCGAAGTTGGAGCAGCGTCTGCAACGCGCCAGCTTCATGAGCGACGGCCGCGTGTGGGTTTCCGATTACGACCGCGCGACGCGACGAGTCCGCCAATACGTCATTGAACGCGATGGCACGCTGCGAGAGATCGCGGCACGCAACCGCGACGATCGGTATCGCGATCCGGGGACTCCCCAGGGTACGTTGGCCGGAGAACGCCGAGTCGTGCGTGTCGAAGGCGACTCGATCCTGCTTGCCGGCGACGGCGGATCCCCGCAGGGCGACCGCCCGTTCCTCGACCGCTTCAACGTTTCGACGAAAGCAAAAACGCGCGTCTTCGAGTCGGCCTCGAATGCATATGAAACCGTCGTCAGCCCGCTGAACGCCGCTGGCACGCGGCTCATCGTTCGCAGCGAGTCGCAAACCGAGCCACCAAATTTCTTCCTCATCGACAACGGGAAACGCACAGCGCTCACGGCATTCACCGATCCCGCGCCGGAACTGCGCAAAGTCGCCAAACGGGTTGTTCACTACAAGCGCGCCGACGGCGTGCCGCTTTACTTCACACTCTATCTTCCTCCCGGCTACAAGGAAGGAACAAAGCTGCCCACCGTGATGTGGGCCTATCCGCGCGATTTTGCCGACGCCGACACCGCCGCGCAAATCACCGGCTCCCCGAACCGATTCATCACACCCGCGGGCGCATCGCACCTCTTCTATTTGCTAATGGGCTACGCGATTTTGGACGACGCATCGCTGCCTGTCGTCGGTGACGCGGAGACGTTTAATAACACCTATCTCGATCAACTTGTTTCAGGCGCGAAAGCCGCGATCGACAAAGCGGCCGAACTCGGCGTGACCGATGCGCGTCGCGTCGGCGTCGGTGGCCACAGCTACGGCGGTTTCATGACGGCGAATCTGCTGGCGCACTCGGATCTCTTCGCGGCGGGCGTCGCGCGCAGCGGCGCCTATAACCGCACCCTGACGCCATTCGGTTTTCAGACCGAGCGCCGCACGTTGTGGGAGACGCCCGAGACCTATTTGAAGATGTCGCCGTTTATGAATGCGCACAAGATTAACGAGCCGATTCTGCTCATCCACGGCCAAGCCGACAACAACACCGGAACGTTTCCGATTCAATCCGAACGCATGTACACCGCGGTGCGCGGCAACGGCGGCACGGTGCGACTCTTCATGCTGCCGCACGAATCGCACGGCTACGCGGCCAAGGAATCGATCGAACATACACTCGCCGAGATGATCGAGTGGTTCGAGCGTTATGTGAAGAATAGAGAATAAGCATGCGCATATTGATAGCAACCATGACGGCGGCCGCCCTCGTCGCCGAGCCCAACGACTGGCCGCAGTTCCGAGGCCCCGCGTTCAACCCCATCTCGTCCAACCCACAACTGGCCGACCGCTGGTCCAAGACCGAAAACATCGAATGGAAAGCCACGGTGGCGGGGCGCGGGTGGTCGTCGCCGGTGGTTGCCAATGGAAAAGTCTTCCTTACGGCGGTCATAACCGACGGCGCCTCGAAACCGCCGCAGACGGGCACTGAGTACAGCAATCAATACGTCGCCGAACTGACCAAGCAAGGACTAAGTCCAAAGGAAGTGGAAGCCAAGGTCGTCGAACGCGACATGGAACTCCCTCACGAAGTATCGTTGCACTATCTCTTGTATTGCCTCGATCTGAAGAGCGGCGCGTTGCAGTGAAAGCGCGAGTTCTACGCGGGCCGGCCTCCGGGCGGACGACATCGAAAGAACAGTTTTGCTTCGGAAACTCCGGCGACCGACGAAAAGGCCGTCTACGTGTACATCGGCAATCACGGCCTTTACGCATTCGACTTCAAAGGCAAGCCGCTTTGGAAGACGCCGCTTGAATCCAGTCCGATCTATCTCGAATTCGGCACCGGGGCGTCGCCCGTGTTGAAGGGCGATCAGGTCTTAATTACCGCCGACGCCCAGAGGCACCAATACATCGCGGCCTTCGACAAGCGCACAGGCAAACAACTGTGGCGGACGAATCGCGACATCGGCGGCCCGCCCGGTGAGATGGCGCGGCGGTCCGGCTGGACGACGCCTTATGTTTGGACCAATTCTCTTCGCACCAAGATCGTGACGATCGGACCCAGGACGGCGATCAGTTATGACGGAGAAGGCAAGGAGTTGTGGCGCATGTCGAACATGACGGAGATGCCGATTCCCTCGCCGTTCGCGGTCGATGGCGTTTTGTACCTCGACGCCGGTCGCGGCGGCGCGCTTTACGCCGTGAAACCGGGCGCATCCGGCGACATCACGCTGGCAAAGGACACCCGTTCGAACGAGTTCGTTCTCTGGGCCGAACCGCGCGGCGGCACGTACATGCCCACTCCGGTTGTTTACGACGGCGGCGCTTACACCTTAACGGAAACAGGCATTCTCACTCGCGTGGACGCGAAGTCCGGCAAGCTGTCTTATCGCGCGCGACTGGGCGTCGACGCGGGCTACTTCACCGCTTCGCCGTGGGCCTACAATGGCAAGATATTCTTTCTGAACGAAGACGGCAAGACCTTCGTCGTCCGCGCGGGGGAATCGTTCGAACTACTTCGCACCAACCCGCTCGACGACTTCTCCATGGCGACGCCCGCGATCGCCGGCGACCGCCTGCTGCTGCGCACCGAGTCAAAACTGTATTCGATTAAGGCATCAGCGCGCGGTCAAAAAACGCGGTGATCGTTTGCAATGAGTGCAGGCGCAGCGGCCCAGTGACGCCGTGGCTCTTTAACGGATAGAACATCATCTCGAAATGTTTTCCGGCTTTCTGTAGCGCCTCCATCATGTGCTGCGAGTTTTGAAACAACACGTTGTCGTCCTGAAAATTGTGAACGAGCATCAGCTTGCCGGAAAGGTTTTTCGCCGCATGCACGGGGCTGGCGGCTTTGTAGCCCTCTTCGTTTCGTGACGGCAGACCCATATAGCGCTCGGTGTAGATGGTGTCGTAGTTACGCCAGTCGGAGACGGGCGCGCCGGCAACACCGGCCGCGAAGACTTTCGAGTGGGTCATCGCGTACAGCGTCATATAACCTCCGTAGCTCCAGCCGTAGATACCAATGCGGGCGGGATCGACAAAGCCGAGTTTCACCAGATAGTCCACGCCCTCCAGTTGATCGGCCAGTTCGGTCTTTCCCATCTCGCGATGAATCGGCGTCTCAAAGGCGTGGCCGCGGTAGTTGGAGCCGCGATTATCCATGCGCCAGACTACATAGCCCTTGTGCGCGAGCGCCTGCTCCCAGTTCGTGCCGGCCCAATTGTCGCGCACCGTTTGTGTGTGGGGACCGCCGTAGACCATCACGATCGCCGGGTAGCGCTTCGACGGGTCGAAGTTCTTGGGCTTAATCATCTGCCCGTGAAACAGTGTGTCGTCGCGGCCCTTGAAAGTGAGAAACTCCAGCGGAAGCAAATTAATGTCCTTAAACCGCGCGGAGGAATCGGACAGCGTTGCAACGCGCGTTCCGTCGGCGCGGTGCAGCGTCTGGCGCGGGGGCGTCGAATGCCCTTGCAAAGAGTCGATATAGAACGCCGCATCCGGCGACATGGCGATCGCGTGAGTTCCCTTCTCCGGTGTCAATCGCTTCAAAGCCCCGCTCGCCAAATCCAACCGGAACAGGTTGCGCTCCAACACGCTGTCCTTCGTCGCGACGAAGTAGGCATACGTTTTGTCGATCCCGCTCCACTGCACAATCTCCCAATCGCCGCTGGTCAGTTGGCGGGGCTTGCCGTTTTCGTAGAGATAAAGATGGCGGTGCCCGTCGCGTTCGCTGGCCCACAGAAACTTGCCTCCTGGCGTGAAGTGCACGATGTCGTGCAGATTCACCCAGTGTTTATCGCGTTCTTCGACAAGCACGCGCGCCTGTCCCGACGTCGCGTCCACGGCCAGCAACTCCACGCGATCCTGAATCCGCGACAATCGCTGCACGGCCAACTCCTTGGCCCCGGGCATCCAGTCGACGCGCGCCAGTAACGCGTCCACGGTAGAGCCCAACTCCATCCACTTCGTCTTGCCGCCCTTGGCTGCGATCACGCCGAGGCGCACCTTTGCGTTCGGCGTGCCCGCCTTGGGAAAGCGCTGCGGCTCGCTACGTGCCATCAAGGGCGACGAATCAACATGCGGATGGATCATCTCGGGCGAAACGTCGAACTGCAAATAGGCCAGGCGAGTTCCATCAGGCGACCACCAATACGCGCGAGAAAGCGAAAGCTCTTCGGGATAGACCCAATCCAGCCGCCCGTTCCACAACGTCGGCGAACCGTCCGTGGTCAACCGCCGCGGCTTGCCGCCATCCACCGCTAACACGTAGAGATCGTTTTCCGTTCGATATGCGACGTGAGTTCCGTCGGACGATAGCCGCGGATCTTCTTCCGCCGCCGCCGTCGCGGTCAATTGACGCACGGTGCCCGACGCGACGTCGACGACGAACAAATCCCCGCCCTCGGCCGCGAGCATTCGCTTGCCATCGGCAAACCACTGCGGCCGCACCGCCGAGACACGCCGGTTCTGCCAGGCCTGCTCTCCCGCCGGCCGCGCCTTCGCCTTCGCGCTCAACTCCTCCATGTTCGCGATCACTCTTGACGACTTCGCCGCGATGGAATAAATATGAATCCGCCGTCCTTCGACGTACGCGAACTCGCCGCCGCCGGGCGACCACAACGGCGTCCACACTTCCGGCGCTCGCGACGATGCAGCGATCTCCAGCGTCACGGGCTGATCGCCTGCGTACAGGGCCGCGCAAAGCAACAAGAAACGAAGAATCACGGTCTTTCTATTGTATGGAACGAAGTCTGCGGATGCGGTACAGACGGCTCTCATAGACCGTCTCCAACTCCGGGCCGCCATCCAGTGCGTGATCACTTTCTCCCTTGTCGCGGGAAGCAGATCGAGTTCCATGTCGTTCGGCCCGATCAGCAAGTACTGCAAGTTCTCGGAACGCATGCGAGGCACGATATCGCGATGATAGGAGAAAATGCCGGCGGAGTCGTTCAAGTAGAACAGTCTGGTGGGAAAGTGAAAGCCGATGCCATGACGGCCAGTCGCGCGCCGCAGCGACAACTCGTCGGCGGCGAGAAAATTCGCCTCGGGCGGCGTGTTCGCCCGGATCCATTGAAACGCCTGTTCGCGCTCCGCAAGCAGCGGCCGGTAGCGCTTCGGAATCGATGGCGCCAGCCTCCACGCGGCGATAACGCCACGATGCGCGGCCCACAACAAACCCGCTGCGGCTAGCGCACCGAGCACGATCGCCGCGCCGCGCTGCTTCACCCAACTTAGGCGTCGCAGACCCGCGAACGACCGCATCTCGATTAAGAATCCGTGGAGGAGCAACGGCAAAATCGGAAACAGAAAGCGCTCCTGCGGAATGTAGTTCCACACGATCAACGCCGAACAGTAAAGCGCCACTACGATATCAAAGGGCCCGAGGCCATCGGTACGCGCGCGGCGGACGATCCCTGCAATCGCAGCAAACAACAGCAGCCGAGCGAAATTGACCTCGAGGAAATCGTCGCCGCCATTGAAAAACAACAGCCCTCCGGCGCCCGCGAAAAGCTGCGGGATATTCGTCGACACAACGGTTGGCAGCAAGTCGAGGCTCATGTTGTTGCCGAAGAACTTCGAGTAATCGGAGTAGAACGCGCGTGTGCCGGTAACGCCGGGTTCGGTATGCGTTGCGACGAAGTAACCCCACGCCAGGAACGCCGGGCCGAACACCGCGCCGTAGCACAGCGCGTCTTTCCAGCGGCGCCGCCAAAGCAACCAAAGTATCGCTCCGGCGGGTACGATGATCAGCGCGGTCCGCGTTAAATAGGCCGCCGCGCTCGCGAGCGCCGACGCACCGACTCGGCCGCGTTCCAACAGCGCCACGGCCAGCACCAGCCAGATCGTGCCGAACACTTCGCTTAAAGCACTGTTGGCAAACAATACTGCGTATGCATTCCAACCGCACAGCGCGACGAGCAGCGGATCGGTCCTCCACGCATACACGGCTCCAAGCAGACCCGCCATCGTCAACGTCAACAGCACCGCCAGCGTCATTTCGTTGTGCGCGCCCGGCGCCAAATACAACGGGAACAGCGGCGGGTAGCTTACTTGGAATGGCTCGCCCGGCAAGCTTTCGACGCGAGGTCCCTTCCCTTCGGCGATCGACGCCGCGGTGCCTACGTAGACTCCATCGTCGTGAAAATGGCCAAGATGCGGCACACCGCGCGCGATGTAGACGAACCAAAGCGACGGCGCTAATGCCAGCAACACAAACAAGATCCTCTTCATGCGGTGCGTTCATTGAGGATAACCTGGAATGACTATGCAGATTACCTTCCGAGGCGCCGCGCGCACCGTCACCGGCTCTCAGCACGAACTGAAGACCGCCGGCAAACGCATCGTCCTCGACTGCGGCCTCTATCAGGGCCACCGCAAGGAGGCCGCCCTGCGCAACAAACATTTCCAGTACCCGGCCTCGGAAGTCGACGCCGTTCTGTTATCGCACGCCCACATCGATCACAGCGGCAACTTGCCGAACCTCGTCAAGAACGGCTACGGCGGCCCAATATTCACTTCAGCCGCGACCATCGATCTTTGCGCCTCGATGTTACAGGACTCCGCGTTCGTGCAAGAGCGCGAAGCCGAGTTCATCAACCGCCGTAACGCGCGGCGCAAGAAGTTGATCGACACCGGCAACGGCGAAACGGTCGAGCCTCTCTACTCGCAGGACGACGCCAAAGCCACCATCCCCCTCTTCCGCGCCGTCCAAATGCACGAGCGCAACGAAGTACTTCCCGGCATCTTCTCGACAACCTTTGAAGCCGGCCACATGCTCGGATCAACGTCCCTGCTCATCGAATCCGAAAGCAAGCGGCTACTCTTCTCCGGCGATGTCGGCCGCAAGAATCTCCCCATCATCCGCGATCCCGAACGCGCCCAACCCGCCGACATCCTCATCATGGAGTCGACCTACGGCGACCGCTTGCATCAGCCCATGACCCACGCCAAGGACAAACTCGCCTCCATTATCAATGCCACCGCGCGCCGCGGCGGCAAGATCGTCGCACCCGCCTTCGCAGTTGGCCGCACGCAGCAGCTTGTCCTTCTCATTCACGAACTCATCCGCGACGGCCTCATCCACGAAATTCCCGTCTTCGTCGACAGCCCTCTTGCCATTAACGTCACTGAAGCGTTCCGCAAACACACCGAGTGCTACGACATTGAGACCAAGAGTTTCCTCGACGATGGCAACGATCCTTTCGGCTTCCGCCGCCTCCGTTATGTCCGCGACGTCGAGGACTCCAAAGCGCTCAACGACCTCCGCGTTCCCTGCATCATCATCTCCGCCTCCGGCATGGCCGAAACCGGCCGGATCGTCCATCACCTCAAGAACAACGTCGGCGACCCGCGTAACACCGTCCTCATCACCGGCTTTCAGGCCGAAAACACCCTCGGCCGCAAGTTGCTAGAAGGCGAGAAAGAGGTCAACATCTTCGGCGAGCCGGCGCGCGTCCGCGCCGAAGTGCAAAAGCTCAACGAACTCTCCGGCCATGCCGATCAGCAGGAACTGCTGGCGTGGATGGAGCCGCTGACGAGGACCATTCGCCACATCTTTCTGGTCCACGGCGAGTACAAGCAACAACAGGCCATGGCGGAAGCCATCCGCGAGCGATACGATCTACCCGTAACGATCCCCGACCAAAACGAAACTTTCACGCTGTAGCGTACTGGTACCTTACCGGTACGGTTTTGATGCGCCGGTTCCATTCTGGCCGAAGCGCCCGGTCGCTACCCTGAATGAGACGAGGAGCCCGTGACCCAAACTCTGTATCAGTACTCGTATCTGCAAGTGCTGGATTTCCTAACAACCGTAGCCTTTCTGATCAATGGCGTGCAGGAGGGCAATCCTGTGGTGAACTGGGCGCTGGGCGCGTTTCCGACGCCCATCGCGGGCCTCGCCGCCGTCAAGATCGTCGCGATCGGCCTCGGCATCTATTGCTGGCAGACCGCGAAGTCCAACATCCTCGCGAGAATCAACATCGCCTTCGCGGTGCTGGTAGCCTGGAACCTGATCACGCTGATTGTCAAAACGGCGAAATAAGAACAACGGCCGCCCCGAAAGGCGGCCGTTGTTTTTGGGTTTTGATCAGCCTCAGAAGTAGTACTTGAAGCCGAGTTGCACCGCGCGGGCGCCAATCTTCGTACCGGTGATCTGGCCGAAGTTCGCCGCGCCCCATGTCGTCGCCGGATCGGAGAAGATCGGCGTGTTGGTGGCGTTGGTCGCTTCCAAACGGAATTCGGCGCGTTGGCCTTCCTTCACGTGGAAGCTTTTGAGCAACGCCGCGTCGAGGGTCTTAATGCCGGGGCCGCGTGCGTTCAAGTAGCGGGGCGCCGTGCCGAACGTGTCGATGGCCGGGCGCGTGAACGCGGCCGGATCGAGGTAGTTCTGCAAGCGGTTGACGATCGGTCCCTTGGTCAAAGGATCGCCGATCAAGTTCGGGCGCTGCGTGCCGTTCCAAAGCTGTCCCGCGTTGAGGAAGGGCTGCAACGGATTACCACCCTGCATCAACAGGAAGCCAGAAACTTCCCAACCACCCACGGCGAGATCGGCCCAACGGCTAATGCCGCTGGCGAACTTCCGGCCGCGGCCGAAGGGCAATTCGTACGCGCCCGAGGCGACAAAGCGGTGCGGAATGTCGTGGGCGGAAAGCGATTTCTCGTTCTTTCGGTCGAACGGATTCTGCATCGCGGTCGAACCGCCGAGCCATTGCACGTTGCCTGAAGCGATCGATGCGTCGTCGATCATCTTCGACCATGTGTAGTGGCCAAGGAACGTCACGCCCTTGGAGAACCGCTTCTCGTACTTCATCTGCAGTGCGTGATAGTAGGAGTTCGCGGCGGCCGGTTCCGACGTGCCGACGCTGGTGCCGTCGAAGTGCGGCATCGGACGCAGCAAGCGGAATCGCTGAATCGTCTGGCGATTCAAGTTCGCCGCCAGCGGGTTCGTTATCTGCCCAAACATCGGATTCGGAACCTGTGCTTCCAGGTTGTTGCGGCCGATCGAGAAGTATTGCGGATCGAGGTAGCTCAGGCTCGTCGCGCCCCAGAACAGGTGCGCGCCGCGACTGCCGGTGTAGTTGACCTCGAGGAGTCCTTGCCCGGGCAGTTCGCGCTGCACCGACCAGTTCCACGAGTAGTATTCCGGGTTGCGGTTGTTCGAGGGAACCACCGTACCGGCCCCCAAACCGATGAATGTGTTGGCGCCGAGCGAGTTGCCGGGCGGCAGAAGCATGCCATCCGGATACGGATTGTTCAGCTTCGCATAGAGCGTCGCATTGGCATCGAGCGAGAAGATCGGAGCCGCGTTCACATTGAAAGCCGCACCCGTGTGGCCGAAGACCGTCGCGCGAGAAAGCTGGTACAGCAATCCCCAGCCGCCACGAATCGACGTCTTGTTGTCCAACGCATACGCGAAGCCGATACGCGGACTGATGTTGTTGTAATCTCCATTGAAGGGCGAACGGCGATCCTTGTTGACGAACGCGAACACGCCACGCGTGTCGAGACCGTTGACGCGCACCGACGACTGCGCGTTCAGATCCCAATAGCTCTGGCGGTCCTGCGTTTCCCAGCGCGGAATGTCGAACTCGTGGCGAACACCAAGGTTCAGCGTCAGTTTACGCGTGATTTTCCAATCGTCCTGGAAATAGAAGCCCGCGTAGCGCGAGCGCGTGAAGACTTTCGGATCGATGTGGAACTGCCCGCCGCCGCCCCAGCCGAGTAACATCGTGGCCAGTCCGTTGCCCTGATAGTTGTCACCAACGTTGTTGAGGCGCCGAGTCGCCTGCGAGGAGAAGCTGAACTGGCCCGACGGGAAGCCGGGTTGCAGGTAGTCGAGGAAGAAGTGGCGCATCTCGCCGCCGGCCTTGATGTTGTGGCCTCCCCAGGTCTTCGAGTACGAACCCGAGAACTGGTGTACGCCTTCCTGGCGATCCATAATCAGCCAGCCTTCGGTGCCGATGTCGGTAAAACCGTCGGGCGCGAAGGTCGGGAATACGAGGTAGTTCGCGTTGCCCTTCATGTACTGCGGCAGGCCGAGTGAGGTGAGATCGAACGGCTCCATCGCTTTGCGCGTGAAGTCGGAGTAGATCAAGCCGTAGCGAAACGTCCAAACCGAGGTGGCGCTCTGCAGACGGGTGAAATCGACGACCACCGATTGGGTATCGGTGTTGGTCGGACCGTTATTAAAAGTGAACGCGGGATTACCAGCGCCGAACAGGTTCGGCGGATTACCAAAGTTCAGGTTGCGGCTGTAGCGGCCGTAAGCGCGGTTCTTATCGGAGAAGTTGTGGTCGGCCTTGATGTCGAACTGCTTCGCGCCGCCGACATTGATGTCCTGTTTGAACCAGTTATTTGTGTTGGTGATCGCATTGGTCACCTGATTGGGCGTCGGGAAGAAACCGAGCGCCTTGAGCGCGATCGGATCCATGCGCGACTTAGGCACGATGTTGCCGGGGAACGGCGCGCGCGAAACCTGGCTGCCGCTGACCGGCGTCGTCGAGAACGGATCGTAGATTTCGATCATCCGGCGGTCGCTTTGGAGTGTTTTCGAAAAATCGCCCTCGCGCTGTTCCAGTGTGGGGAACGTCGCCGTGTAGGCCAGCGGGCTCTTCGACCGGTTCCATTCGAACGTGCCGAAGAAGAACGTCTTGTTCTTGATGATCGGACCGCCGAAGACGCCGCCGAGTTGATCGCGCCTTCCATACGGCCGTGCCGATCCGGCGCGATTCGCCGCCCAGCTATTGGCGTTGAAGTCGTTGTGCCGCAAGAAGTAGAAGCCCGTGCCGTGGAAATCGTTGGTACCCGACTTGGTCACCATGTTGATCACCGCGCCACCGGTTTGGCCGTATTCCGCCGAGAAGAAGTTCGTCTGCATCTTGAACTCTTGCACGGCATCGACCGATGGCTTGAACTTCAGGTCGGTGATGCCGGAATTCTGTTCGACGGTGGTCACAGTGACGCCGTCCACCAGCACATCGGAAGTCGAGTTGCGCGAACCGTTCGCCACGAAGTTCGTGTTTGTCGAACCGCGTCCACCAGCGGAGCCTACAACGCCGGGCGTCAAATAGATCAATGCCAGCGAGTCGCGTCCCGGATTCGGCAGTGACAGCATGTACTTGTTGTCAATCGTTTGACCGAGATTGGCGATCGTCGTGTTCAACAACGGCGCCGCGCTGGTCACTTCAACCGCCGTTGCGATATCGCCCACTTGCATCTGCACATCAAGGGTCGCCTGCTGCTGCACGGTCAACTCGAAGCGCTTCTGGACGAACTTCTTGAAGCCGTTGGCTTCGACGGTCAGGAAGTAGCCGCCGGGCGGCAGTGCACTGACGGCATAACGGCCGGACGAATCGGTGAGTGACGCGTGTGGAACATTTCTGTCGGATTCTGTAATTACGACTTTTGCGCCGGGAACAGCGGCGCCCGATTGATCCGTCACCGTACCGCGAATGGCGGCGGTGTAAGATTGGGCGGCTGCCGTAATAACCGTGATCGCCGAGATGGCGACCGCGGCGAGTAGCGCCGGGATTCGATTCATGAAGACAACCTCTTGAAGACTGGATTGGAACCGGGGCTGCGGCCCCGGTTCCAATCAGTATATGAAATGTAACAACCGCGACGGAAGAGTAACTCTCAGGAACGCATAAAGCATCTGTAAGGGTGGTGGCGTTTGTAGTATTCTCAGAATTGGCCAAAACTCACCCCTCTTGGAGGTATTCATGAAGACATTGCAAAGATTAGTGGGTCTCGCGCTACTGTCGTTCAGCGCGATGGCGCAGACTGCATCGCTCGAAGGCGAAGTTAAAGGCGAGGACGGAAAGCCCCTACAGGGCGCGATGATCAAGCTCGAGCGCAAGGACATCAAAGGTTCCTACAAAGTTAAGACCAATAAGAAGGGCCAGTGGTTCCATGCCGGCCTGCCGCTTGGCAACTACGACATCATGTGCGAAGTCGACGGCAAAGTCGTCGACAGCGTGAAGGGCGTGCGCACCCGCCTTGGCGATCCGCTTCCGATCAACTTCGATCTCTCCAAGCAGGCCGCCCAACGCGCCGCCATGGAGAAGGCCGCCGCAACCGGACAGATCACCGAAGAAGTCTCTCGCGAAATGTCGAAGGAACAGCGCGAAGCGCTTGAGAAAGCTGCGAAAGAACGCGCGCAGGCGATGGCCAAGAACAAGGAATTGAACGACGCCTTCAATGCGGGCATGGAAAACCTGAAGACCAAGAACTTCCAGGCGTCCATCGAAGCGTTCGAGAAGGCCGCCGGCATCGATCCGAAGCAGGTCGTCATCTTCGCCAACATGGCCGAAGCCTATGTCGGCATGGCCGGCACCAAGACCGGCGACGAACAGGTGGCGATTCTCACCAAGGGCATGGACGCCTACAACAAGGCGCTCGAACTGAAGCCCGACGACGCCGGCATGCACAACAACTATGCGCTCGCCCTCGCCAAGGCCAGGAAGTACGACGACGCGCAGAAAGAGCTCGACAAAGCCGCGGCGCTCGACGCCCCCAATGCCGGACGGTACTACTACAACCTCGGCGCGATCCTGACCAACAACGGCCAGCTCGAACCGGCCAGCGTGGCGTTTAAGAAGGCGCTCGACGCCGACCCCAACTACGCCGACGCGCACTTCCAATACGGCCTGTATTTGTTTAGCAAGGCGACGATCACAGCCGACGGCAAAACGGTTCCAGTCCCCGGAACGGCTGAATCGTTCCAGAAGTACCTCAGCCTGAAAGCCGACGGCCAGTTTGCCGACGCCGCCAAGGGCATGCTTGAAGCAATCGGCGGACAAGTCGTCACCGAGTTCCGCAATCCCAACGCGCCAGCCTCGAAGAAGGGCGCGCCTTCGACCACGAAGAAGAAGTAACGGTGTTCCGAGTTAGGGCGTCCACTCGCATGGACGCCCTTTTTCTATCTAACCCATGCTCAAGTACGTCATCGGAATTGTCATCTCGTTCATCGCGTTGAGCTTCATACGCGCTGTGATGGGAATTATTTCGAAGTCCGTCAAGGAAAGCGTCGAGGATGCCGTTGCGGGCGACGCTCCCAAGCCCAGACCTGAGCCCGCGAAAGCAACCCAACTCCGCAAATGCGCTACCTGCGCCACATATAAGCCGGAAGCGTCCATGATCCGTTACGGCGCCGGCGAGAAAAGCATCTTTTTCTGCTCGGCCGATTGCGAAAAGAAAGCCTCTAGCTAACCGCTCGCGTTAGCATGCATTCGTCTTTAATGGGAGGGTCCGCCGGGCAGCAGAATCCCAACCGATCCAAACGCTGCTACCTGAGCGCCTGCAACTGCCGCAACTCATCCTCGGCCTGTTGAATCGACGACTGAATCCGCGACAAATCCCCGGCTTCCAGCGCGCCTCCCGAACGATCCCGGTTCTGCGCCGACAAGGTGAAACTGCGGTACAGATCCGTCACCTCCCGGTACCGCCGCAGAATGCTCACCAGCAGCGCCTCTCTCCGCCGTTCGATATCCCGATCCACTTTCGGCGCCGCCGGCGGAGGCTTCGCCGCTTGCACTTTCAACTTTTCCGCCAGAGCCCGCTCATTCGCCTCCGCACGCGCCAACCGCTCGGTCCTCGCCTTCGCCTCCGCCGACGCCGCCGCCAACAACCGGTTGGCGTGCTCGATCTCCACGCGCGTCTCGGTTAATTGCCCGGCCAAAATCTTCGACTCGGCGACCGCGCCCGCCGCCTTCTCCGACGCCGCCGTCAACTCCTCGCGAGACTGCGCCAACGCCGCCGTCAACTCCGCCGTGCGCGCTCGCAACTCATCGATCATCCGTAGCGCGTTCGGCGATTCGACTTCGGTTGGAACACGAACAATCCTCGTCTCGGCCTTCACCGGTCCCGCGGGCGGTTCTTCCCGCACCGGCGCCGCCGGCGGACTCCGCCGTTCTCGCTGCAACGAGTCGATGCGCTCCAGCGCCGCCTGATAACGTAACTCCGTCCGCCACCAGTAATAGCTCGCCGCGATCGTCGTGAAGAACAACAGCAGCGGCAACAGCCGTTCGATGGCGCGTGCGATCTTCATCGTCGGACCGCGAAATGCGCACGATGCGGCACTTCGCGCCCCCCGTTGGAGATTTCGACGCTGGCCGTTCGCGCACGGGGATTCCGTAACTCAACGGCCAGGCTCCAATGCGAAGCCGCCGTCCCCACGATCTTCGCGACCGCCTCTCCGATCTCGCCACGACTGCGACAGAATGCACCGGCGCCACCAGACTGTTCGGCCAGTTGCAACAGCCCGCGCTGATAGGCCTCGTTGATTGGATCGGAGGCATAATTCAAATGCACAAAAAACAGCGGCGTCTCCGAGGCCGCGACCGTATCGGAGAGCTTTAGAATCTTTTCACGAACCAGTTGGTCGGGAAACCGCCGGCTCAAGTCGCGCGAGTCGGTGGCGTTGATGACCGGGTTGGTGAAGTCCTCGCGATAGTTGTAGATGTTCGAATCGGTGACGTACAGAACCGCCACACGCACGTTCGACCGGCTCATCAGCGCGTCGCCCAATGAAGTCGCCGCGTCGAGCGTTTCCAACAGCCCCGCCTTTCCTGTCGCGGGGTATTCGGCGATGGCCGAAGCTGTCTTCGTCCGGTCGCCCGTCGGGTCGACCAGAACCTGCAAGCCATCCTGCGCCTTCAGCACGGAGGCCCAATAGTTGTTCGGCAACTCGCTCAGCGACGCCTTCAGCGCCTGCCGGGCGTTGTCCACCAATGTCAGATCGCCGGCAAGATCGAGCACGACGAGCAGGATCAAGTCGTCCTTCGGGCCGTGCACGCGCAACACGCGCGCCGGGGATCCGTCCAACTTGGCGGCGAAGCCCGTTCGCTCCAGGGGCGGGTCGACATTCAGCGCCGCCACTCGTAGTTGTGTGCGGACCGGTTTGCGCGCCTCCGCGCCCCCCAGCAGCGAGGCGCCAATAATCGGTATCGCAGTCCGTCGAAGCAGATGCCGTCCTCTACCCTATTATGACGGCATCGTTATGTGAGAAGTGTCATCGATATCGGTTACCGGCGTCATTTCGCGACAGCCTCCGGGCCACCCCAACCGTGGTCGAGTCAACCCGACATCGCCCGTTCCGTTGTAAGTGTTACTTTGCATTCTCGGCGACGCGCGCCGAGAAGCGCGCGACGTCGATCACGGCACGTTCGTGCGTGCCTTCTCCGACGACCCCGTGCGGCGCATCGCACCGCACGCGAAAATTCACGCGTTTGCCGTTCTGTTCGATCACTTCCGCGCGGAAGACAACTTCGGCGCCCATTCCCGCCGCTGAGAGGTGCTTGACGTTCACGACCGTGCCCACCGAATCCCAACCATCGGGCAGCAGCGGCTTTATCGCGTTGCGCGAAGTGCGCTCCATCCACAAGATCATCCACGGCGTGCCAAGAACGCGCGCGCCTTCCAGGCCCAGAAACGAAATCGCCGTGTCGTCGCCGACCACCAATTTTTCTTCCCAAGTTACGCCGATCAAGCTGTCCATTTATTTCCCTCCAAACGCCTTGCCGATCGCTTCGCGCTGCGCGGCCGTCAGCAGCCGGACCTTCTCATTTTTCAGCAGGAAATGAAGCTTTGCCGTTTCTTCCAACTCTTCGGCGCGGTCGACCGCTTCGTTTACGGACCGTCCCAAACAGACCAGACCGTGATTGCGAAGCAAAAGGCAACCATGGTCGCGCGCCGCCTCGCCGATCGCCTCGGCGAGTTCGGTCGAGCCGGGCCGGTAATAAGGAACGACCGCGAGCGGCACAACGCGCATTAAATAGTAAGGCGTCATCACCGGCAGCGGCGCGGCCTCATCCAAATCGTCGAGACACGACAGCATCACCGACCAGGTCGAATGCAGGTGTACCAACGCGGATGCGCGTTCGCCCGCCGCCTCATAGGCGCGTAGATGAAACGGGTACTCCTTCGACGGCTTATTGGCGTTCCGCGCCTTGCCGTCCATGCCGATCGCAGCCAACGATTCGACGCTCGAGTGCCGCATCGATTGGCCGGTCGGCGTAATCCAAACCGTGTCGCCTTCGCGAACGCTCAAGTTTCCGGTCGAGCCAAAGGCCAGTCCGCGCGCGTGGAAACTCCGTCCCGCATCGCACATCGCTTCCAATTCGGTCATCAAGTTCTCTCCAACGCTTTTCGGAAAAAGTCCGCGCTGCCGAAATTACCCGACTTTAACACCAACGTTAGCGCCGGCCCGTCGCCGACCGGCCGGATGGCTGGAACGCCGGGATCAATCACGCGTCCGACTTCGGCGGCTTCCACGCCGAGCGCCGCCGTCACCGCGCCGGCCGTCTCTCCGCCGGCGACGATTAGGCGTTTCACCTCGTCGGATAAGGTCGAGGCGATCACACCAAAAAGCATTTCCAATTCTTCGGCGACGATTTGCCCGTCGAGTCCGCTTGCTTCGCGCTCGTCGGCAGTCTGGGACGATCGGATTACCGCGGTTCCAACCGCCCGCAGTTGCTTTCGAGCCTCGCGCAGAACGCGGCCGGTTTCCTTCTCGACGTCTTCCAGAAGCGCCGCCGCGTCGATCGATACCTGATCGCCGCCGAGACGTTCGAGCTGCGAAAGGGTCGCGGCCGAACAACTGCCCGCGAGGATCAGCGCCGCGCCGCCCGGCGCCGCGGCTAGATACGTTTCATCGTTCCGCATCCAACCTCGCGTGCGCCATACTTTTGGCAAAGAAATACCCATGCCGCTTCCGCCGGTCAACAGCGGTGCGTCGGCGAAGCGCACGGCGAGAAAATCCAAATCGTCGTCGCCAATCACATCGGCCAGAGCGATCTCAACACCGCGCGGTACGTTTTCGCCGCGCAATGGCAACAGCCCAACCTTTCGTTTCGTCTGCCGCTGCAACCAGCGAACCAGATTCGAATCCGTCATCGGATTCAGCGGATGGTTGCGCATGGAAGTCTCGGCGAGCGGAACTCCGTGCACGAACAGATGCCCCATGTATTGGGTGCGTCCATTCACCGGTAACGCGGGGATGGCGAGCGTCGATTCGGCGCCCAACTCGCGCAAGAGCGCGTCGCAAACTGGCCCGATGTTGCCTTCGGGTGTCGAATCGAAGGTAGAGCAGTATTTGAAGTAGATTTGGCGCGGCGCGTGCGCGCGTACGCCGGCGAGCGCGTCGAGTATCATCGACACAGCGTCTTTAGGCTTCACCGAACGCGACTTCAGGCAGGAGACGCTGGCATCATAACCGGGCGGGACTTCGGCGCCGCCGAAGGCCAGCACGGTTCTCACGCCGCTTTCCGACAGCATGCCGGCCAAGTCGGTTCCACCCGTAAAGTCATCGGCAATCGCGGCGAAAATCATGGAGTGGCTCTCTGATAGTATAATGTCCCATTAGTGCCGACGATCTACGATGTGGCCAAAAAGGCCAATGTGTCCACCTACACTGTTTCGTGTGTATTGAACAAATCGGCCTATGTCAGTCTGGAATTGACCGAACGCGTGCTGGCCGCGGTTAAGGAACTCGACTACACGCCGAACGCGGTGGCGCGCAGTTTGCAGACACGTTCCACCAAGACAATCGCGATGTTGATTCCGACGATCGGCAATCCGTTCTACGCTAACGTGGTGCGCGGCGTGGAAGACCGGCTTCGCAAGGACGGGTATTCGCTGCTGATCGGCAACACGTACGACGAACCCTCCGAGCAGGTGCGGTACTTGAACCTTTTCAAGGCGCGACAAGCGGACGCGGTGCTGCTGTTCATCGTTCCGGGCGGCGAAGACGACGTCGCGAAACTTGTCGGCGCCAAGCGACCCGTCGTCTGCGTGGGACGCGTGCCGAACTCCTTCGCCTCCGATTGCGTGAGCGCGAACAATGTTCGCGGCACGCAACTGGCGATCGAGCATCTCGTCGCCAAGGGCCACAAAACGATCGCGATCGTTACTGGGCACACGACGCTGTCGACTTCGACGGATCGCATCGAAGGATGGCGGCGCACGCTGAAGAAAAACAAACTCAACCATGCCGATACACTGATCGAAACGAGCGATCATAACGAAGTCGCCGGCTGCGAGGCGACGCACCGGCTGCTCGAACGCGAGCCAAAAACGACGGCGATCTTCGCGTCGAACTTCCCTCTCATGACGGGAGTAGTGCGGGCGCTCAAGGAAAGAGAGATCGCAGTGCCGAAGGCGGTGGAGGTGGCCAGTTCGGACGACTCGGATTGGTTGGACATTTTTTTCCCACCCGTCACGACGGTCGCGCAGCCCGCTTATGAAATGGGCGAGCGGGCGGCCGACCTGGCGCTGCAGCGCATCAAGGACAACAACAGGCCATTTACCAAAGTTGTCCTGGAACCGGTATTGCATCCCCGTGGTTGAAACCGTTCGTTGTCTTGGGCCCGTCTGGCTTGTTAGAGTGGAATCGTTGCGTCAATCGGCCCGAGGTATTCGTTGATCCGTTTTTCCCCCTTGTTCTTGGTGGCGGCGATTGCCGTTTTCGCCGATACTCCCGAGGCCGATGGAGCGCCGCAGATCGGCCAGCAGGTGCTGGCGCGCTATTACGCCGCTGTGACACAGCAAGCCCCGAAGACGAAGAGCATTGAGATGGACATGGACTTTTCGGCGCGGCTACCGAAGCTAAAAAAGGAAGGCGCGCTGCTTGGACGGCGAATCGTTTCCTCGCTGGGCAAGATCAGTTTTGTGATCAAGTCCATCACGGGCGACAACACGGTGAAGCAATACGTGATCGCGAAGTATCTGGCGGGCGAGTCGGAGATGTCGGAGAAATCGCACGACGCCGCAATCACGCCCAAGAACTACAAGCTCAAATACAGGCGGGCGGAGTCATTCAACGGGCGGCCGATCCACATCTACGAACTGAGCCCGCGCAAGAAGCAGTTGGGACTGTTCAAGGGCGAGTTGTGGATCGACGAAGAGACCGCGCTTCCGGTTCGCGAGAGCGGTATTTTCGCTAAGAACCCTTCGGTATTTTTAAAGAAGGTGAACTTCACGCGTACGTATGCGATGTACGAGGGCGCGGCGCTGCCGGCGCGCATCGAGTCGCGGGTTGAAACTCGCATTGCGGGCGCGGCGGATTTGGACATTCGTTACTCCAACTTCGGCCCCGAGTCGTCGGCGCAATGAGGCGAATCAACCTCAATGAGGCGTTCGCGTCCTTCGACGAGCACTGGCGCCCCCGAACCGCCGGATTCGTAAACGGCCAGGTGGTGAAACTCGTCAAGTTTCAGGGCGAGTTCGTGTGGCACAAACACGACGATACCGACGAGATGTTCCTGGTGCACAAGGGCGCAATGACGATTCGTTTCCGGGATGGGGAAACGACGCTGCGGGCCGGTTAGTTCTTTGTCATTCCGCGCGGCGTCGAACATATCACGGCCGCGGCTGAAGAATGCGAGGCCGTATTGTTCGAACAGGCTGGAACTCGAAATACCGGCAACGCGATCGATGCCGAAAAGACGGCGGCCGAGGAACCGGCGATTTAGCGAGTTCCGGTTAGTTGTTGCGGAAGTTGGCGGCCTTGGCGTCCCACGGGCCTTCGAGGATTTGCACTTTGGGCTTAGCGGATTTTAGTGCAGCAAGTCCCTTGGCTGTGACGGCGGTGCCCTTGAGATCGAGCATCTCGATGCTGGGTAGAGCGGCGAGTAGCGGGACGGCGGTGTCGTCGATGCGATCGCAACCTTGCAGCGTGAGGCGGCGAAGTTTCTTGAGCGACTTCATCTTCTCGATCCAGCGCGGAGTGACGCCCATCATGCTCACCGTGGCGAAACGGGCGCCCTCTACTCCGACGCCTATGGAGGTGCAGCCGAAGCGAAGTTCGGCGAGATCGTTGAGCATGAGCAGCGCGTCGAGGCCGGCGTCGGACATGCTGATCGTCCAGACGTTGGAATCGGTCCCTTGGCGGCCGCCGAGGTCGAGGTAGCGAAGTCCAGGCATGTTGCGCAGGGCTTGCATGCCGGCGTCGCCGATTTCGTTGCCGCCGATACTGAGCGACTTTAGATTCGGGAGAACGGTGAGGCGTTCGGGGCCGACATCGGTGAGCATGATGGAACCGGCGTCGACGGTTTCGAGCGTTGTGATGCCGGCGATGTGATCGAGGGCGGTGTCCGAGGCCTTCGTTCCGTGTAGCGTGAGGTGCTTGAGCTTCTTCCAGTTCTTGATGGCGGCGATGCCTTCGTCGGTTATGTACTCGGCAAAACGGAGATTAAGTTCGACAATACCGGGAAGGGTCTTCAACTCTTGCATCCCTTGGTTGGTGACCCGCGTCAGCGACAGGTCAAGCGATTGAAGTGCGGGGAGTTCGGCTAGGCGGCGGAGGTCGGTGTCGGTTACCCACGAGGCGCGGAAATTGACGGCTGTGACCTGTCCGGCAGTGTCCCGCGTGTAGGTTCCGCCGGCGTTTTCGATCCAACTCAGGTCGGGGATGGTGGCGAGGGCAAGCAGAAGCAGCGTCATTTAGCGGGTTCTCCTATTGGGTAGCGCCGAGTCGCGATCGAAGACGAACTGGCACGAGGGCAAGCCGACCTTCAGTTCACCGAACGCCTTTTCGGTGATGAGCGTGTGATAGAGATTCAAATGGCGCAGGGAACGCATCTTCGCGAGCGCTTCGACGCTCTTGTCGGTGACGTTGAGGTTGTCGATGCTGAGGTCCTCGACATTCGGCAGTGCGGCGAGAAGGGCGATGCCGTTGTCATCGACGGAGGTGTAGTCGAGTTTGATCCTGCGGAGGGCTTTCATCGACGCGAGGGTTTCGGCGGCGACGTTGCCGGCGAGGGTGCGGAACATCTCGACGCGTTCGAGATTGGCGAGCGGCGCGAGCGCTGGGAAGGCTTTGTCGGTAAAGCGGGCCTGGTTGAGGACGAGTTCGCGGAGGTTCGAAAACGCAGCGACGATCGGGAGCGAATCATCGCCGATGTCGGTTCCGGCGAGTTGTAGCGATTCGAGTTTCTTGAGATTCGCCAGGTGCTTCATGCCGGGGTCGGCAATCTCGGTGTAGCTGAGACGAAGCGCTGCGAGGGCGGTAAGTTTGCCGACGGCTTCGAGGGCCTTGTCGTCGACTTTGGTGGAGCCGAGGTCGAGGTCGCGAAGGTTCGTCAGCGCGGTGAGCTGCGCGAGGCCATGGCCTTCTACAAGGGTTCCCGCGATGCGAAGGGTGTGAAGCGATTCGATCTTTGCGACGGTGGCGAGGCCCGCATCGGAGAGGGTGGTGTTGCTGAGATCGAGGACGCGAAGATTGGGTAGATTGGCGAGGGCGGCGACGCCGAGATCGCCGACTTGTGTGGCTTGGAGATCGAGTTGTTCGAGGGTTGTCAGCTTGCTCAGAAAGGTAAGTTGGGCGTCGGTGATTGCCGTGGCGGCGAGATCGATGGAACGGGGATCTCCTTTGCCACCGAGGGCGCGTACCCATTCGACGATGGCGGCGGAACTATCGTTGGCGGGGCGCGCGGCGCCGGTGTTTTTCGACTTAATGGAAGCCGCACCGACGTACTGCACTTTCGCTTTGGGGAGGGCGGCGCGGAGAGCGTCGACACCGTTGGCGGTGACGCGGCTGTAGCGAAGATCGATGTCGGTGAGACTCTTTAGTTCGTGGAGTCGCGCGAGGCCGGCGTTGGTGATTTTGGTGCGGTAGAGATCGAGGTCTTGCAGCTGCGTCATGCCAGCGAAGATGTCCATGCTTGCGTCGGTGAGGACGGTGCCGCGGAGCGCGAGGCGCTTGAGCTTCTTTAGATTCTTTAGCTGAGCGATGCCTTGATCGGTGAGGCGCGGACCGGAGAGATCGAGTTCTTCGAGCTCGGTAAGGTTTGCAAGATGCTTGAGGCCTTCGTCGGTGATGACGCTGTCGCGGAGAAGCAGGCGGCGGAGTTGCTTCAGATTGGCGAGGCCGGTCATGCCGGCGTCGGTGAAGCCGGTGTTGTTGAGATCGAGGCTGCGCATGTTGACGAAGCTCGAAAGGTCGATGCGGCGGAGCGTGCATTGCGAGCACCGGAGTTCTTTGAGCGCGGTGAGCGTTTTGAGTTGTTCGATGCCGTTGTCGCGGATGTTAATTGTCGTCGCGAAGTGCCAGCCGACGTAGAGGCGCTCGAGCGTCTTCAAACCGGCGAGCGTTTTGAAAACGTCGTTGGCGTTTTCGTTGCCGCCGCCGGGGTTCCAGACGGGGCCGGGGAGGAAGAGGTCACGGAGGTGTTTTAGCTCGGCGAGTTTGACGAGTTCACTGGGAGGCATGACGGAGCCGGTGAGGTCGACGCCGGTGATTTTGATTTCGCCGTCGGGCAACTGGCTGACGTCGCCGATAGGGCGTGCAACGCCGTCGATGGAGACGAGGCCGTCCCAGCGGATGACCCACTCGGCGACATCGCGTTCGGCGGCACAGAGGGCGAGGGCGCAGAGGGGTAGGAGGAACTTCTTCATGCGCGGCTAGGCCAGGATGTCGCCGACCCGCCGCGCGAGTCGTTCGCGTTAGGCGCGGTCAAACGATTGCATCTCGAGTCCGAAGCCGGCGTTTTCGAGGGCGGTCATCCAGGGGAAAAGGCTGTTTTCCTGGCGAACTAGTCTCCTGTCTTGGATAATTCTTTACAACGGCGCACCTTGTCGAGGATAACGTCTGCGGAGGCCTTCCATGTGAAGGGGGTCGGGGCTCCGTTCCAACCGGCCAGCCAGTGGTAG
>Ga0194131_10003421_pt1 | contig 25059 bp, 22 predicted proteins | sample TA2KigO120mmetaG_FD_148631 | JGI IMG/M metagenome (GOLD analysis project Ga0194131, IMG submission 148631) | Freshwater microbial communities from Lake Tanganyika, Tanzania - TA2015053 Kigoma Offshore 120m | ecosystem: Environmental > Aquatic > Freshwater > Lake | place: Tanzania: Lake... | reverse complement strand
CGTGCTTGCGTCCGGCCCAATCGGTCCACGGAATATCGAGGACGATCGACTGCTCGAACGCGACGTGCGCGAGTTCGGCCGCGATCGCGCGGATGGTCGCAGCCGGAACGCCGGTCCGGGCGGCGGCGGCGTCGGGGGCATAGTCGGGCGCGAGGAACCGGCGCGCCATGAGCTCGAACACCGGCACCGCCTCGCTGCCGTTCGGGAGCGTAAAGCGCCCGACCAGCGCCGGCCGTACGCTCGTATCCATCGCGCTCGCCAGTCGTTGCTCGGTGCCGTCCCACAGCAGCGGCCGGCCGTCGGCGCTCCGCGCGAACAGGCCGTGGCCGGGCTCGCCGGGCGCGTCGATCACCAGCCACGGCGCGTTGGTGTAGCGGGCGAGATAGTCGAAATCGACCTTGTCGGCAGCGAGCAGTTCGTGGATCAACGCGAACACGAACAGGCCGTCGGTGCCGGGGCGGATGCCGAGCCATTGATCGGCGACCGCCGAATAGCCGGTCCTGACCGGATTGATCGAGACGAACTTGGCGCCGCGCTGGCGCAGCTTGTTGATGCCGATCTTCAACGGGTTCGACGCATGGTCCTCGGCGACCCCGAACAGCATGAAATAGCGGGTGTGCTCGAAGTCGGGCTCGCCGAATTCCCAGAACGAGCCGCCGATCGAGTACATCCCGGCCGCCGCCATGTTGACCGAGCAGAAGCCGCCGTGCGCGGCATAGTTGGGGGTGCCGAATTCGGACGCCCACCACGAGGTGAGCGCCTGGCTCTGATCGCGTCCGGTGAAGAACGCGAGCTGCTTGGGGTCGGTCGCCCGGATGCGGCCGAGCCACTCGGTCGCGATCCCGAGCGCCTCGTCCCACTCGATCTCCTCGAGCTCGCCGGCGCCGCGCGGGCCGACCCGCTTCAAGGGCTTGCGCAGTCGCGACGGCGCGTATTGGGTCATAATCCCGGCCGAGCCCTTGGCGCAGAGGACGCCCCGGTTCACCGGATGGTCGCGGTTGCCTTCGATGTAGCGGACCTTGCCGTCCTTAAGGTGCACCTTGATGCCGCAGCGGCAAGCGCACATGTAGCAGGTCGTGAACTTGGCTTCGTCCGCGACCGGGGTCGAGGTCGCGATCAGCGGCTCGGCGGGCATGACCGGCTTGTCTGGAACGAGTTCCCTCCCCCTGCTTTCACGGCAAGGGAAGGGAGGAGGTTGGTCAGCAGGCGGAAATCGGACGTCACACAACCCCCGCCCCTGCCCTCCCCCTCGGTCGCGGGGGAGGGAGGAGATGCGTCAAACGTTCGCCTGCGGCGTCGTCGACCAGCCGTTCTGCGAGAGATCGAAGATGATCCCGTCCGGATCGCGGAACTTGCGTTCGAAGTACAAGCTGGTCTTGTCGATCGGCAGGTCGGCGAAGAACTTGCCGCCATTGGCTTTCACTGTGTCGCCGGCGGCTTCGAGGTTCTCGACCTTGACGCCGAAGTGGTGGGTACCGAGAAAGTCCTTGCCGCGGCCCGAGGTCGCGTCGTCATGGTACTTGAGGATCGCGAGGGTAATGTAGCCGTCGGTCAAGTAGACACCGTCGCCGAACGACGACTTGGTGTTGCCGACTTTCTTCAAGCCAAACGCGTCGCCGTAGAATTTTCCGGTCTTCTCGGGATCGGGCGAGGTGATCGCAATGTGGCGGATCCGGTTGGTCGTCTTGGGCTTGGGTGCCAGCTTCTCGTCGCCTTTGACGTGGCGCGTCGGGGTGCCGACCCAGCCGCCCTTCGAGACGTCGAAAATAACGCCGTTGGGGTCCTTGAGCTTGCGCTCGAAGTTGCCTTCTTTGTCGTGACCGAGATCGAAGTGAAAGGTGCCGCCGTGCTTTTCGGCAACGGCCTGCGCCTGATCGACGTCCTCGACCTGGATGCCGAAGTGGTGGGCGCCGATGAAGCGGCTCGAATTCTTGAGCCCGGCCATGGCATCGGACTTGTAGTTGAGGAGCGCCATGTTGATCTCGCCGTCGGTCAGATAGATGCCCGAGCCGGTGTCTTGATATTCGCGTCCGGCTTCGACGAAGCCGAACGTCTTCTTGTAATACTCGGCCGCCTTGTCCATGTCGGAGACGACCAGGGCGATATGCCGGATTCGGTTCATGTCAGTCCTCCGCGAAATGCGCTTCCAGGTCCGTTGGCCGTAGCATAGGGCGACGCCCCGAGCCCTGTCCATGCGGCGGGAACCACCCCGATCGCCGCCGAGCGCCGCGCGCTAGGAAACGAGCTCTTTCTTTCCTGTCCGTTTTACGTCGGACCGGGCGTAACGCTCGCGATCCCACTCCTCGCCGTCGTAGGTCGGGCGCTTGCCGGCCTGCTTGCCGATGGTGTCGCCTTGCCAGATCGCGACCTCGGGGACGCGCGGCCGTTTGCGGGGCCCGTCGACGTCCAACCACAGCCGGAGCAGCAGCCGCTTTTCAGCCGGGTTGCCGCTGTTCTCGAACGCGGCGCGGCCGTGCAGCATGGTGAGGTTGTTGGCGAAGATGATCTCGCCGGGCTCGTGGATAAACTCGACCTGAACTTCGCGCGCGACGTCATCGAAGAACTCGAGCGCCTCGACCAGCTTGGGCGACATTTCGACGCCGAGGTACTTGGCCGCAGCCTGCATGTAGCCGTCGACCCAGCGGCACGAAAGGACGCCGTCCTTGGTCGAAAACACCGGCACCTTGTGCGGCGTGTAGGGAAGGTCGCCCGGCGCTTCCTCGCCGCGGAGGTGGTAGTGGTAGCCCTCGTAGAGCGGCTCCAGAAGGTCGGGGCGTCGCGCCAGGATTTCGTTGTGGATCGTGATCACGCTCGCGTACTGACTCGCGCCGCCCGTGCGCGCCTTGCGCACGCCGAGCATCCCCAAGATGTCGTTGATGTCGGTGTGGAGGGTCAGGAACATCTTATTGCGGTAGGCGCGCTCGTTCGGGTCGATGTCCGAGTAATCCATGACCTCGCCCAAGCGGTCGCCGAGCACGCTCTGCGACACCGCGGTCCCGAACTGTACGCCGAGCCCGTAGTACATCATGCTGATGTCCTCGAGCGGGTACTCCTTCATCGGAAAACCGCGCAACATGATGAACTGGCGGCCGTCCATGATCGTCGCATGCCAGCGCTCGACATCGGCCGCGATCGGGCTCAAATCGAAGGTCGCGCGCGACACCGTGTCGAGCGTGAGGCCGGCCTTTTTCGCCTTGCGCACCGCATCGACGAACGCCGCGATCTGCTTGTTCGAGATGTCCTCCGCGAAGGCGTCCTTACTCTTGAAATCGCTACCGCGCCACGCGCTCGGGTGGACGATCGTGCGGCGGATGATCGGCGTAGTCATGCGAATCTCCCTGCGGGCCGGCGCCATACTACATCCGACGCCTCCGACTGTCGAAAAGCCTCCGCGGCAATGGAGCCGTTCGGTTTTCGCTTGCCAAGGCGGGCCGGTCCAGGAATAGAAGCGCTACCCTATTCGCATAACCCCCCATGCTCGAAAAGTTCACCGGCGCCGCCGTCCGCCGCCGCGAAGACCGCCGGTTTCTGACCGGCCGCGGCCGCTATACCGACGACCTGGCGGTGCCGGGCGAGTTGTTCGTCGCCTTCGTGCGCTCGCCTCACCCCCGCGCGCGGATCGCCGCGATCGACGCGGACGCCGCCCGCGCGTTGCCCGGCGTCGTTGCCATCTTCTCCGGCGCCGAGCTCCGCGCCGATGGCGTTGGTCCGCCGCCGGCGGTCGTAACGCTCGCCGGCCAGAACGGGCGCCCGGTGCCGACGCCGCCGCGGCTACCGCTCGCGGTGGGCGCGGTCCAGTACGCCGGCGAGCCGGTGGCGATGGTGGTCGCGTCGGACCGCCATCGCGCCAAGGATGCGGCCGATGCGGTGCGGATCGACTACGCGGCGCTCCCGGCGGTGACCGGAACGGCGGCGGCCGCTCGAACCGGCGCCCCCGTCCTATGGCCCACGGCGCCGCAAAATGCATGGGCGACAATCCCTTTCGGCGACGCGGCGGCGACCAAGGCGGCATTCGCTCGCGCCGACAAGATCGTCACCCTCGACCTCGTCAACAACCGCGTCGCCTCGAGCGCGCTCGAACCGCGCGCCGGCCTCGCCCTCCCCTCGCCCGACGATGATCGGATCGTCCTCTATACGACCGCGCAGAGCCCGCACATCTTCCAGGACTTGATCGCCGGATCGCTCGGCTGGCCGACGAGCAAACTGCGGGTCGTCGCCTACGACGTCGGCGGTGGCTTCGGCACCAAGGGCGTGCCCTACGGCGAAGAGACGGCGCTGGTGTGGGCGGCGGCCAAGCTCGCGCGGCCGCTGCGCTGGACCGCCGAGCGGAGCGAAGCGTTCCTGTCCGATGCGCCCGGGCGTGACCAGGCGACCCATGTCGAGCTTGCGCTCGACCGGAACGGGAAATTCCTCGGACTCACGATCGCCACCTTCGGCGCGATCGGCGCCTACGCCACCGGCTTCGGTCCGGTGCCGCACGGCGCACAGACGACGCTCGCGGTCGGCGCCTACGCGATCCCGGCCGTTTCCGGGACGTTCACGATCGTATTTTCGAACACGGTCCCGCTCGAAGCCTATCGCGGCGCCGGCCGGCCGGAGACGAGCTACCTGCTCGAACGCGCGATCGACTGCGCGGCGCGCGAAACCGGCATCGATCCGGCCGAACTCCGGCGCCGCAACTTGATCCGGCCCGAGCGGCTTCCCTACACGACGCCGCTCGGCCGCACCTACGACAGCGGCAATTTTCCCGCCGTGCTCGACAAAGCGCTGGCCGCGGCCGATGTCGCCGGATTCGCGGCGCGGCGCGCCGAAACGGAGGCGCGCGGCAGACGCCGCGGGCTCGGCCTCGCCTACTACATCGAGCAGGGCGCGTGGGGACCGTCGCGGATGGCGCTCGCCGCCGGCCGGCGCTACGGCTCTTTCGAGAGCGCGGCGGTCCGGGTCGATGCCGAAGGCACGGTCAGCGTCGTCACCGGCACCCACTCGCACGGCCAGGGCTTGGACACCGCGTTCGCGCAACTGGTCGCCGACTGGATGGGCGTCACGCTCGACACGATCGAGATCAAGCACGGCGACACCGACCTGATCCCGTTCGGCATGGGCTCGATCGGTTCGCGCTCGCTGATCGCCGGCGGCGCCGCGGTCAAGATCGCGGCCGACAAGGTGATCGCCAAGGCGCGCGCCATCGCCGCGCACATGCTCGAAGCGGCGCCCGCCGATCTCGAGTTCGCGAACGGCGTCTTCACCGTCGCCGGCACCGACCGGCGCATCACCTTCACCCAAGTCGCGCGCGAGGCCTATCGACCGCTCCGCTTCCCGATCGCCGAGTTGGAACCGGGACTCGAAGCGTCGGGTTATTGGGATCCGATCGCGCAGGCGTTCCCGAACGGCTGCCACGTCGCCGAGGTCGAGGTCGATCCCGAAACCGGACAGGTCGTGCTCACGCGCCTGACCGCGGTCGACGATTTCGGGACCGTCGTCAATCCGATGATCGTCGAAGGCCAGGTTCACGGCGGCATGGTCCAGGGGGCCGGCCAGGCGCTGATGGAGGCAATCATCTACGAGCCGGCGAGCGGCCAACTCTTGACCGGTTCGTTCATGGACTACGCGATCCCGCGCGCCGAGGACGTGCCGATGTTCGCCCTCGATACCCTTCCCGATCCGTGCCGGACCAATCCCTTGGGTGTCAAAGGTTGCGGCGAGACCGGCGCGATCGGGGCGCCGCCGGCAATCGTCAACGCGATCGTCGACGCCTTGGCCGACTTGGGCGTCCGCCACCTCGACATGCCGGCGACCCCGGCGCGGGTCTGGCAGGCGATTCAGACCGCGATGCGGGCGCGCGGGTGAACCGGGTCGCCAAGCCGGCACTCGCCGCGCTCATCGCCCTGGCGGCGGTCGCGCTGACGCTCGGGCTTCTCGCCAAGGGCACGGCGCCGCCTCCCGCCATCGCCGCCGGCTTGGGCGTGTTCGCGATCGGGCTGTGGGCGACCAACGTCGCGCCGCTCTACCTCGCGACCCTCGTCATCCTTCTGGTCGGCACCGTGGCCAAGCTGGCGCCGCCCACGGCGGTGTTCGCCGGGTTCTATACGACGACGTTCTGGCTGGTGTTTTCCGGCCTCGTGATCGCGACCGCGTTCCGCGACACCGGCCTGTCGGCCCGAGTCGCGGCCGTGGTCCATCGCTACGCCGGCGCGACTTACCGCCGCAACGTGCTGGTGTTGGCGGGCGCCGGCGTCGCGCTGGTGCCCATCGTCCCGGCATCGTCGGTCCGGATCGTGATGCTGGTGCCGATCGCGGCGAGCCTGGCCGAGCGGATGGGGTTCAAACCCGGAAGTCCCGGTTATTGCGGTCTCGTCTTCGCCGCCGCCTTCAGCACCGTAACCGCCGGGTTCGCGATCCTGCCGGCCAACGTCATGAACATGCTGATCGTCGGCATGAGCGAAACGCTCTACGGCCGGACGATCGCGTTCGTCGACTGGGCGGTCTTGGTCGCGCCGACTTTAGGCATCGTTTACACCGCGGGCCTCGTGCTCGCGATCTTCTTCCTCTATCCCGCGACCAGCGCCGGTCCAGCCGCCGCTCGTGCGCCTGCGCCCCGTCCGTGGACGCCAGCCGAGCGGCGCCTCCTCGTCATCCTGGCGATCGCGCTGGCCGGCTGGGTCACCGACCGCTGGCACGGCGTCGGCCCGGCGTGGGTCGGCCTCGGCGCCGCCATTGCGTGCCTGGCCCCGCGCGTGGGCTTCATCGACGCCGAGGCGTTCGGCACCAAGATCGCGTGGGGCTTCCTAATGTTCACCGCCGGCGTCCTTTCCTACGCGGCGATCGCCGATGCGACCGGATTGGCGCGCGCGCTCGGCGAGTGGTTCGTCGCGACGGCCGATTTCGCGCCCGGCCAACCGCTCCGGACCTTCGCGCTGCTCGCGGCGACCTCGACCGTGGTCGGCTTGATCGTGACTCCGTTCGGCACCATGGTGACGTTGCCGCCGCTCGCCGGCGCGATCGCCGAAGCGACGCTGCTACCGGCGACGACCGTGTTGATGACGATCTTCGCCGGTGCGCTGGCGATGTGTTTCCCCTATCAGGCGCCGCCGGTCCTGCTCACGCTCCAGCTCGGACGCATCGCCTACCGCGAGGGCATCCGCCTCTATGCGACGCTCGGCGCGTTCGTGCTGATTGTCCTGTTGCCGCTCACCTACGTTTGGTGGCAGCTTCTCGGTCTCTTTGAACGAGGGTAGCAGCGGTCATGGCCGAGAAGACGATCAAGCTCCAATGCGACGACATTCCCGACGGCGGCGCCAAAATCGTCGCCGTCAACGACAAACTCAAAGTGGCGGTGTTCCGCGTCGGCGACCGCTGCGCCGCGATCAACAACCGTTGCCCGCACGCCGGCGGCGCCTTGGGCGAAGGCGCTTTCGACGGCACCACCGTCCAGTGCCCGCTCCACGGTTTCAAGGTCGACGTCTGGAAGGGCGTCGGCAATGCCGGCAAGCCGGTGCAGAAATTTCCGGTCGCGGTTAAAGCCGGCACCGTCGTCATCACGGTACCGGGGTAGCCCCCTCCCTACCCTCCCCCTGCTTCGCATCCTTCGCAGGGGAGGAGGTCAGGTCAGCTTGCGCTGGTCGTCGATCAGCTTGCCGTCGTTGGCGAGGCTGCCGGGTGCGGCGAATACGACCTCGCCACGAAGCTTGGCGACGTTCTGAATCGTCGTCGCTATCGCGGCGGCGAGCGCCTCGTTGCCGCCTTCGGTCTCGCAGTGAAGCGTCATCTGGTCGCGCCCGCCCGCCTGGGTCACAACCAGCCGGCCCTTCTTGATCTCCGGGTGGCGCCCGAGCACGGCCATGATCTGGCTCGGGTGGACGAACATGCCGCGCACCTTGGTCGACTGATCGGCGCGCCCGAGCCAGCCGCGCAGCCGCGCGTTGGTGCGCCCGCACGGGCTTTGGCCCGGCAGGTAGGCCGAGAGATCGCCGGTGCCGAAGCGGATGAGCGGATATTCCTTGGTGAAGGTCGTCACCACGACCTCGCCGACCTCGCCCTCCGCCACCGGCTTGGTGCCGCCCGGCTCGACCAGTTCGACGATCACCCCCTCATCAACGATCAAGCCTTCCATCGCCTCGCTCTCGTAAGCGATGAGGCCCAAATCGGCGGTGGCGTAACACTGGTAGACGGCGACGCCCAGGTCCTTGAGGGCAGCACGGAGCGGGGACGGCAGCGCCTCGCCGCTCACCAGCCCTTTTTTCAGGCTCGCGGTCGAAAGCCCGAGCTCGCGCGCCTTCTCGATCAGAATCTTCAGGAACGAGGGCGTGCCGACATACGCGGTCGGTTTGACCTCGGCGAGGATCTGGACCTGGAGTTCGGTGTTGCCGGTTCCGGCGGCGATCACGGCGCAACCCAGCGCGTGCGCTCCGCTCTCGACCATCGCCCCGGCTGGCGTCAGATGATACGAGAACGTGTTGTGGACGATATCGCCCAAGCGCAGGCCGGCGGCGAACATGGCACGGGCGAAACGCCAATAGTCGAGACCGAAACCCTTGGGCTCGTAGAGCGGACCAGGCGACTGGTAGATGTTGGCGACGCGGTGCGCCGGGATCGCGGTCAGACCGCCGAACGGCGGCGCTTCGCGCTGCAGCTTCATCACCTCGGACTTGCGCGTCACCGGCAGCTCGGCCAGCTTGACCCGGGTCGTGACCGCGCGCGGGTCGATGTCGCGGAGCGCCTTGGCGAAGTAAGGCGCGTTGGCTTTGGCATGGACGATCTGGTCGCGGAGCGCTGTGAACAGCGCGGCTTCGCGCGCTTCGGGCGAGCGGGTCTCGAGCGCGTCGAAATGTTTGGCCATCCCGCCGCTCCCTCCGCCGTTACGCCAGCCAGCGCTTGCGCCGACGGTAGTGCTTGACGTCGCGGTAGCTCTTGCGGCCGCCCGCGGAGAGGCCGAGGTAGAACTCCTTGACATCCTCGTTCTGCCCGAGCATCGCGGCTTCACCGTCGAGGACGACGCGCCCGTTCTCGAGGATATAGCCATAGTGGGCGTAGCGGAGCGCGATGTTGGCGTTCTGCTCGGCGAGGAGAAAGCTCACGCGCTCTTTCTGGTTGAGCGCGCGCACGATCTCGAAAATCTCCTCGACCAGCTGCGGTGCCAGCCCCATCGAGGGCTCGTCGAGCAGGATGAGCTTGGGCTTGGCCATCAAGGCGCGGCCGAGCGCCGTCATCTGCTGCTCGCCGCCCGAGACGTAGCCCGCCTGCGAGAACCGCCGCTCCTTGAGTCGCGGGAAATAGGTGTAGACGCGTTCGATGTCCTCCGCGACGGCACGGCCGCCGTCGCCCCGCGTGTGCGCGCCGGTCAGCAGGTTCTCTTCGACGGTCAAATGCGCGAAGCAGTGGCGGCCCTCCATGACCTGGATCACGCCGCGCTTGACCAGATCGTTGGCCGAGAGCGACTGGACCTGGGCGCCATCGTAGGCGATCGAGCCCTTGGTGACCTCGCCGCGCTCGGAGTGAAGCAGGTTCGAGATCGCCTTCAAGGTGGTGGTCTTGCCGGCACCGTTGGCGCCCAAGAGCGTGACGATGCCACCCGCCGGGACCGAGAGCGAAACGCCCTTCAACACCAGGATGACGTGATCGTAGATCACCTCGATGTTGTTGACGGAGAGCAGCGCGGGGCGCGCGGCGGCGTTCATGGCGTCAGCAGGCAAAAAGATACCCCCACCCTTCCCTCCCCCTGCGGTGCAGGGGGAGGGGTTGGGGAGGGGGTCTGAACGCGGACTAGCCTTCCTTCGAGCAATCGCGCGGCGTGATGTTGTTCTCTTTCGCGAACTTCGCCGCCGCTTCCTCGATCATCGGCCGGATCACGTCGCGCATCGGTTCGATCCAGTCGGACACGAACTTCCACGCTTTGCCGTCCCACTGTTGGATGATGACGGGGCCGTTGCCTTCGTGGTCTTCGCACGTGACCTTGACCGGCTTGGTGAAGCCTTCGAGGCCCAACTCCTTCAGGCGGTTGACGTCGATGGTGAGGTTCTCGAAGCCCCAGCGAACCTGCTCGCCGTTCATCGGCTTGTTGCCGTATTTCTTCATCGCGGCGCGGATCGCCTCGATGTTGTAGACGGCGTTGATGATGCCGCGGTTGTAGAGCACTTCGCCGTAGTTGTTTTTCTTGGCCGCGGCGGCGTCGTTGTTGTAGACGTGCTTCAGGATTTCCTTGTGCACCGGGAACGCATCGCCGGGCGCATGGAAGGTGGCCGAGAGATAGCCCTTGGCGCCGTCGCCGGCGGGGACCACGTCGGTCTCGGTGCCCGACCACCACACGCCGATGAAACGATCCATCGGGAAGTTGATCGAGGCCGCTTCCTTGACCGCGACCTGGTTCATCACGCCCCAGCCCCACAGGAAGATCCAGTCGGGCTTGATGCGCCGGATCTGCAGCCACGCCGCCTTCTGCTCCTGGCCGGGGTGATCGACCGGAAGCAGGGTCAACTGGTACCCGTACTTCTGCGCCAGCACTTCGAGCGTCGGGATCGGCTCCTTGCCGTAGGGGCTGTTGTGATAGACGAGCACGAGCTTCTTGCCCTTGAGCTTGTCCATGCCGCCTTCGCGCGCGCCGATGTACTTGACCTTGGCCGAAGCCTGGCTCCAGTAGGTGGTCGGGAAGTTGAAGGTCCACGGGAACACCCGCCCGTCGGCGGCCGCGGTATTGCCGTAGCCCATCGAGTGGAGCGGTACCTTGTCGACCGGCGCCTTCGGGATGAGGGCGTAAGTGATGCCGGTCGAGTATGGGTTGATCAGCGAGGCGCCGGTGTCGGTCTTCTTCTTGAGGCGCTCGTAGCACTCGACACCCAGCTTGGTGTCGTACTGCATTTCGCACTCTTCCCAAGCGATATTGACGCCGTTTACGCCCTTGTCGCGCGCGTTCAGCATCTTGAAATAGTCGACGAACCCGTTGGCCGACGGAATTCCGTTCGGCGCGTAGGGACCGGTGCGATAGACGAGGAGCGGAATGTACTGATCGGCAGCTTCGGCTTTGAGCGCGACCATGCTGGTGACAGCGATGGCAGCGCCGAGCGCCGCGAGACCCAAACGCTTGACGGTCATAGACGACCTCCCTTGACGAGTGAAGAACACGGGGCGAAACATTCTGGTAAACGGTTAGCACGCCTCGATTATTCTCGGCTGTTCGCGAATCTAGCACGCAGCGCCCGAGCGCCCCAAGTAAATAGCCCGCGAGGCGTGGAAGCGCGGGCGTTCGGTGCTGCAATGCCGCGCCGGGTCAACGCGCCGACTCAAATCTTGACACACGCTGACCGATTCAACATGATTGGATAATATTTTGACTAATGTGGCGATCTGCGCCCGCCGGGGCTTTCCCCGCGCGGGCGTTTCGTTTTGGCCCGCCGCCAGCGACGGCAAGCGGCAATAAGGCAGAACCGGCCCTGATGGAAATCGACTTTCGCCGCCGCACGCTCAGTTCATCTCGTGCCACGATCGGGGTTGAACCTGTGCGCTCAATACTGAATCCCGTCCGGTTCGATGTTTGGATCTAGACTGAACCCAACCGACGCCCCGCGTGCCACGGCAGCGCGAGCAGCATGGCGTAGCCGAGCCACAGCAAAATGTACCCGAAGAACGAGGCGCCGGCCTTGAGCGCGACCGCGACCACCACCGCATCGAGGACGATCGCCACCGCGGCGAACACGATCCCGAGCTTCAAGCCTTCGGCCGCGCGTTGCGCGGTATCGCGCAAGTGCCGCTTGGCCAGCCACGGGATCAAGACCGCCCACGCGATCAGGATTGGCACGCTGACCGCGAGGTTCGCCGACACGTACGCGGTTCGCCCCCAGTCCTTGAGCGCGGGAATCGCGAACACCACGCTCCCCCACACCATCCCGACCAGCCACAAAATCGCGGCGTAGCCCAGCGCGCGTCCGACCTTGTGCGGCATCGTGGATCCTCTTCGTTCGCGGCCCGTCCTACCCGAAAGGGTATGCGAGGAGCGACGCGTTCGGCTAGAGCGCAAAAAAACACGGGCCCGAAGGCCCGCGTTTCGTTGCGCGTTTGATGCGCCGGTTACGACTTCGGTACGTAACGGTTGGTGAAGTACTTCTTGGGATCCTCTGGAATCGTGATCAGCTTGCGCTTGATCGCCCACTCCTGGGCTTCTTTCCAGACCGCTTCCTTCTGCACCCAGTACTTGCCGTCGGGATCCTGCCAATGGGTGGCGATCGCTTGCGCCATGCCGTTGTGCTGGTCGAGGGTGAAGATCTCGTTCTTCGAGTGGACCCACTTGTTGGTCTCTTTCCACTCCTGTTTGCCGAAATAATCCTCGATCCCCTTCTGGGTCGCACGCAGGAAGCGGCACGTGGTCGCGCCGTTCTTGGTGATCCAACGCTCGGGCGCGACGTAGAGCTGATAATAGAACTTGGGCACCCCGAAATCCGAATAGCGCAGGAACGTCGGCAGGGCCTTACCTTCCTTTTTGGCGAGTTCGGACGTGATCATGTGCTCGGCGTACTCGAGCGTGTGCGCCGCCGCCACCTTCTTGGTCATCAGGTACGAAATGTGGCCAAAGCCGGGATCAACGATCTGCACGTCTTTGCGCGTCAAGCCGCCCGCTTCGAGGATCGTGTCGAGGAACGCTTGCGCGTCCTGCTTGGGTCCCACGCCAAGAATCTTCCCCTTGAGGTCAGCCGGCTTCTTGATGTTCTCGTCGCCCATCGCCGTGAGGCCCGACGAGAGCTTGTAGAGCGCGACCGCGGCCGACACCACCGGGATCCCGGTCTCGCGCGAGAGCATCACTTCGGGTACGTAGGTCATCGAGAACTGCACCCGCTCGCGCGCGACCAGCTTGATCGGATCGGCGGGGTTGGCCGGCGAGATCACTTTCACTTCGATGCCCTCGGCCTGGTAGTAGCCCTTGTTGATGGCGGTGAACATCGGGCCCTGGTTCGACCATGGAATCCAGTCCGCCATCACGGTGATCGACTTGGTTTCGGCCGGTTTTTCGCACGCATCTTGGGCCGCCGCCGGCGGAACAGCGACGACGAGCGCAGCCGCGGCGAGCGCGGTGGCCGACAGTAAACGATGAAATCCTCTCATAGCAGCAACCTCCCTGTATGCCAGACTGTGACGAACGCCTTAATTTTAGTGCGAAACAGACCACGCCGCCAACCCGCTCGCCGAACCGCGTGGGGTTGCTGTAAGATCGAACGCGGGAGAGGCGACTGTTATCTTGAAGGGGGCCGATGATGGGCTTCGTCGGGAACGAACTCAATTCGACGACGCGCGCGATGCTGGCGGCAACCCGCGCGCCACTCGCGCGGGCAAACCACGCGCCGGGTTTCATCTACACCGATGCCGCGGTCTACACGGCCGAAAAAGACCGCATTTGGATGAAAGACTGGATCGCGGTGGCGCGGATCGAGGAACTAGCGCAGCCGGGCGACTATCTGGCGCTCCGCGTGGTCGATGAGCCGCTGCTGCTGACGCGCGACCACGGGGGCACGCTCCATGCCTTCGCCAATGTCTGCGCCCATCGCGGGGTCGAAGTCGCGGCCGGCGCGGGCAATGCCAAGGAATTCATGTGCCCGTACCATGGCTGGCTCTACGGCCTCGACGGCCGGCTCCTCGGTGCACCCTACATGAAGGAAGCGGCAGGCTTCGACCCGGCGCGCTGCCGGCTGCCGCCGCTGCACTGCGAGGTGTGGCAGGGATGGGTGTTCGTCAATTTCGACGCCGACCCTGAGCCGCTCGCCCGCTTCGTCGCCGATTTCGACGCCGACTTCGGCTTCATCCGCCAACAGGAGCTCGCGATCGCGGCCAAGCTCGACATCGTGCTCAACTGCAACTGGAAGCTCGTGGTCGAGAACGCGATGGACAAGTACCACATCGGCACCATCCACGCCGAGACGCTTTCCTACGGCGCCGATCACACGGCGGTCGAGTTCTGGCTCAAAAAGCGCGGGATGTACGGAACGTTTTTCTCGTTCGCGCCCCGCTTCAACGATCACCGGCCGCTGTTCGACCGGCCGATGGCATCGCTCGAAGACAAGCCGCTCGATTTCGCCGGCGCGAGCTTCATGGCCCCCAATTTCCAGCAGTTCTACTACTGCGACAACGTCGAATGCCTCACCTACTGGCCGCTCGGCGTCGACCGCACCCGGCTCTACGTCTATCTCTTGTTCCCGAAACCGTTCCTCGACCATCCCGAGTTCGCGAGCCGGATCAAACAGTACACCGACACCGAGACCCGCGTGTTCGAGGAAGACCGCGCCATGGTGCAGTCGCTTCAGAACGGGGTCGCTTCGCGCCACTTCAGGCCCGGCCGCTTCTGCCGCATGGAAGCGCCGATCCAGCACGTCATCAACTACTACACCGAGCGGATGTTCGAAGCGTGACTCGCGCGCCGCGCTGGGTGCGAACCGGCGCACACCGCGTAAGCAAGTAAAAAAACACGGGCCCGAAGGCCCGCGTTTCGCGACCTCGACCGCCCGGGCGGTTACGACTTCGGCACGTAGGCGTTGGTGAAGTACTTCTTGGTTCCTTCGGGAATCGAGATGAACTTCTGCTGCAGCGCCCAATCCTGCGCCTGCTTCCACACCTCTTCCTTCTGCACCCAGTACTTACCGGCCTCGTCCTTCCAGTGGGTCGAGATCGCTTGCGCCATCTTGTTGTGCTGCTCGAGCGAGAACACGCTGTTCTTCGAGTGCACCCACTTGTTGGTTTCCTGCCAACCCTGCTTGCCGAAATAGTCGTCGGCGCCCTTGCCGGTGGCGCGGAGGAAGCGGCAGATGGTGGCGGCGTTCTTCTTGCTCCAATTCTCGTTGGCGACGTAGAGCTGGTAGTAGAACTTCGGCACGCCGAAATCGGAGTAGCGGAGGAAGTTGGGCTTGGGCTTACCTTCCTTGGCGCTCATTTCCTCGATAATCATGTTCTCGGCGTAGGCGAGCGTGTGCGCCGCCGCCACCTTGCGCGTCATCAGGTATTGGCTGTGACCGAAGCCCGGGTCGACCATCTGAACGTCTTTCTTGGTCAAGCCCGCCGACTTGAGCAGGGTATCGAGATACGCCTGCGCATCCTGCTTAGGCCCGATGCCGATGATCTTGCCTTTGAGGTCGGCCGGCGTCTTGATGTTCTCCTCGCCATGCGTGGTCAAGCCCGACGACAGCACGCGGAGCGCGACCGCGACCGCGGTCACCGGAATGCCGGTCTCGCGCGAGAGCATCACTTCGGGCACGTAGGTCATGCTCATGTTGACCCGCTCGCGCGCGACCAGCTTGATCGGATCGGCCGGGTTGGCGGGCGAGATCACCTCGACCTCGATACCTTCTTCCTTGTAGAGCCCCTTCTGCTGGGCGGTAAACATCGGCCCCTGGTTCGACCATGGAATCCAATCGGCCATGACGATGATCTTCTTGGCCTCGGCCGGCTTCTGGCAGGCGTCCTGGGCGAACGCCGCCCCGACCGTGAGGGCTATCGCGGCGACCGTCGTCGCGCCGATACGAACAATCGAAGACATGGAGCACTTCCCTTGGTTGTTGGAGGCGAGCAGCTTAGGGGCGCGTGCCGCTTCGTTCAACTGCTCGCCGAACCGAGGAGCCACGCTATCCTGGAGAGGGGCCGGCTTCTGGCGGATGTTCAATCCTCAGTCTCACGCGGATGCACGCGTACCCGGACCGGCTGGACGATCCAGGGCGCGCCCTCGACCGAGTGCGTTCTCAACGCTGCTTGAGACTCGCGTCGTCCGTTCTACCCGGTAACCGGGATCGGAACGATTCGCTCGCGCGCGACTTCGCGGGCCCGCCCTCGAAGTTAAATGGTCGGAGCGAGTGGATTTGAACCACCGACCCCCAGACCCCCAGTCTGGTGCGCTAACCAGGCTGCGCCACGCTCCGACCGCCGGGTTGGCCGGCGCGGGCGACTATATCGAGCGCGTGCAGACGCGGCAACGTTAGCGCCGCCCACCCAACCATAGCCGTCATGCGCGAGCGGAGACCCGCGCATCCCGGCTCGAACGCCTCGACATCGATTGCCGGGACTTCGCCAGGACTTCGCCCGGCGATGACGGCTTTCTAAAGCGAGCCTCGGTGGCAGGGGCTTCGCCCGGCGATGAGGACTTTCACGGTTCGACGAAGCGCCATGAAGGCCTTCGAACGTCAGCGCTTGATGTCCTTGAGCAGCTTGCGGAGGGAAGAAAGTTCGCTGATCGCCGCTTCGATCCGCTGGCGCTGGCGCAGGTTGAGGTCGGACGCCGGGCTCGCGCTGGCCGGCGCCGCCGCCGGCGGCGCGTCGGCCTCGTCGTCGCGCAGGCGTTGGGCTGTCCGCACCACCTCGCGCGGGACCTTGCGAATGTCGTCGCGGGCGCCGCCGTTGCGGTCCTTCAGGACCTTCTGCACGCCCTTGATGGTGTAGCCCTCGTCGTAGAGCAGGCTTCGGATCCGGCGCAGGAGTTCGACGTCCTCCGGACGGTAGTAGCGCCGGCCGCCGCCCCGCTTCATCGGTTTCACCTGGGCGAACTTGCTCTCCCAGAACCGGAGCACGTGCTGCGGCACGTCGAGCTCGGACGCGACCTCGCTGATCGTGCGGAAGGCGCCGGGCGACTTGGCGCCGCGCGGGCCAGCGGCGATGGAGCGGGCGATGTCTTCGGCCATGGGCTACGACGCCGACGGGGTGGTCTTGCCGTTCAGGGCCTGGTTGATACGGTCTTTGAGGACGTGCGAGGGCCGGAACACCAAGACCCGCCGCGGCAGGATCGGAACCTCCTCGCCGGTCTTCGGGTTGCGGCCCACCCGCTGGCCCTTTTCGCGGACGTAAAAGCTTCCAAATGAAGAAACTTTTACGGTTTCCCCGGCGATCAGGCTGGTCGCGATCTCGGCCAGGACGGACTCCACCAGATCGGCGGATTCGTTCCGCGAGAGTCCGACTTCTTGGTACACCGCCTCGCTCAATTGAGCGCGCGTAACGGTTTTACCCTCTGTCACCGGTTCCCCCTACTGCGTGCGCGTTTTTTAGTTTGGGCGTACGGTAGCTTCGGAACAGAAACCCGTCAATATCAAAGGGATGCGGGTCGTCATTTAAGTGGTTTAGGTTTTTTCGCCCGTTACCAGCGGGCCAGACACGATCCCCAGGTGAATCCCCCGCCCATCGCCTCCATTAGTAGGAGTTGGCCGGGTTTGATGCGGCCATCGCCGACCGCCTCGGCGAGCGCGAGCGGCACCGACGCGGCCGAGGTATTGGCGTGCCGGGCGATGGTCGAGATCACCTTGCCGGGCGCGATACCCAGGCGTCGGGCGGTGCCCTCGAGAATCCGCTGGTTGGCCTGGTGCGGCACGATCCAGTCGACGTCGGCGGCGGTAATCCCGGCGCCTTCGAGCGCTTCCTTGATGACGTCGCCCAGGTTGACGACGGCGTGGCGGAACACCTCGCGGCCGTTCATGCGCAGATGCCCCGTGGTCTGGGTCGAGGACGGGCCGCCGTCGACGTAGAGCGCATCGTGCTGACGGCCGTCGGAATGAAGACAGGTGCGCAAGATGCCGCGATCGTCGAGACCGCCCTGCCCCTCGCTCGCCTTCAGTACCACCGCGCCGGCGCCGTCGCCGAACAGGACGCAGGTGGTGCGGTCCTGCCAATCGAGGATGCGCGAGAACGTCTCGGCGCCGATCACCAGCACGGTTTCGGCCGAGCCAGCGCGGATGAAATTGTCGGCGACGGTGAGGCCGTAGATGAACCCGGAGCACACCGCCTGCACGTCGAACGCCGCGCCGCGGGTCATACCGAGCCCGGCTTGCACCACGGTCGCGGTTGCCGGGAAGGTCTCGTCCGGCGTCGCCGTCGCGACGATGATGAGGTCGAGATCGTTCGCCCCCAAACCGGCCGCCGCCAGCGCCGGACGCGCCGCCGCGATCGCCAGGTCCGAGGTCTTCTCGCCGTCGGCGGCGATGTGCCGTTCGAGGATGCCGGTCCGCTCGACGATCCATTCGTTCGAGGTGTCGACGCGCTCGGCGAGCTCGGCGTTGGTGACGACGCGCGCCGGCAAGTACGCGCCGCAACCGACAAACCTCGAACGGCGCACCGGGCTCACGCGACCGTCGCCGGCGTCAGCGGCGCCGTCTTGGCGTCGAAGCGCTTGAAGTCCTCGACGATGCGCTCGGAGATATTGCCGCGCACCATGTCGACCGCGACGCCGATCGCGCTCGCGAACCCCATCGCGTCCATCGAGCCATGGCTCTTGACGACGATGCCGTTCAGGCCGACGAACATGGCGCCGTTGTAGACGCGCGGATCGACGCGGGCCCGGAGCGTCTTGAGCGCCGGCCGCGCCAGCAAGTATCCCAACTTCGACATCAACGAGCGGCGAAACGCCTTGGCGAGAAAATTGGTGTAGAGCCGGGCCGTGCCTTCGGCCGTCTTGAGCGCAACGTTGCCGGTGAAGCCGTCGGTGACGACCACATCGGCGGTGCCGGCCGGGATGTCGCTGCCCTCGACGTAGCCGATGAATTCGAGCGGCAGGTCGCCGTCCTTCAACAGCTGATAGGCGCCGCGCACGTCTTCATGGCCCTTCAGTTCTTCCGAGCCGACGTTGAGAAGGCCAACCCGCGGCCGCTCGATGCCGAGCAGCGTGCGCGCGAACGCCGAACCCATCACCGCGAACTGAACCAGCGTGCTGGCGTCGCATTCGACGTTGGCGCCCAGGTCGAGCATCGTGCACTCGCTCTTGACGGTCGGGAACAGGCCGACGATCGCCGGCCGGTCGATGGTCGGCAGCGTCTTCAGGACGAACCTGGCCATCGCCATCAGGGCGCCGGTGTTGCCGGCGGAGACCACGCCCTGCGCCGCGCTGTCGCGGACCGCATCGATCGCGAGGCGCATGCTCGAGCGCGCGCCACGGCGGAGCGCCTGGGCCGGCTTGTCGCTGTCGCCGATCGCTTCGTCGGTATGGCGAATGTCCGAAAGCGCCCCGATTTTGGGGGCCTTGTCGAGCAGCGGCTTGATCTTGCGCTCGTCGCCGAACAGCAGATAGCGGACCGTCGGGAAGCGCTCGCGCGCGATCGCGGCCCCGCGCACGACGTGGTCGGGGGCGTGGTCGCCCCCCATCGCATCGAGCGCAAGGGTGATGGTCGCCGGGGCCACGTCGGCCGGGCCGCCCGTTTAGGCGCTGGCGCTGTCGGGAGCCGGCACCACCTCGCGTCCGTCGTAGTAGCCGCAGGCGCGGCAGACGTGGTGCGGGCGCTTGAGTTCGCCGCAATTCGGGCATTCGCCCGAATTCGGCGCCTCGAGGGCGTGATGAGCGCGGCGCATGTTGCGGCGCGACTTGGAGATTTTTTTCTTCGGAACAGCCATGGGTCTCTCGCTTCGTCACTAATTTCGTTGCGGGGCGTGGGCGCCGTTAGGGCGAACCTTTCTTGCTCAAACTTTCCTTCAGCTTGCCGAGCGCGGCAAACGGTCCGGTCGCGCCGGCGGCGTCGCTATAACCCGAGAACGCCGCCCCCGGCTTACGCGGGTAGGGTTCGAGGGCCAGCGATAGCTGCTGGGCGGCGAATTCGCCTAGGTCGAACGCGTCTCCGTATACGATTTCAGGCTCATCATCCAGTTCGACATCGACTTCGCGGTCGGGCGTTCCGGCTGCGGGCGCCTCCGCAAAGACGACTTCCTGAGTGATGGTGTCCTCGACCCGCGCGCTAATCGGATCGAGCGTTACGACGCAAGATTGTACCACATCCGCTTGAAAAGTAACGCGAAGCCGGAACCGGCGTCCGCCGCCGAGCGGCACCAAATCGGCCGCGACCGCGAAGCGCTCGATCCGAACCAGACCGAACCGGCGGGCGAGCGCGGCACATTCCGAATCGGTGGCCGCGAACTCGCGCGAAACCGGGGTCTCGGCCAAGTCGTCGCGCCGCACGATGCGGCTGAATTCGGCGGCGGCGGTTTCACCCTCCATGGCCGACCCTTCGTGGATCCGCAGGTGACCTAAAGGGCGCGGACCATAAGGTCAAGCCGAGCCCCGGTCAACGAGCGCCGGCCCGCCATCGGGCGGAAACGGGATCATCGCGAGGCGCCCGGCCGCCAGATCGGCCGCCCGGAGGCCCAGGATCGCCCGGTCCTGACGGCGGACGTAGTTCGCCATGGCCGCCGCCGTTTCGGGCTTCGGTCGGGCGTCGCGATAGAGGTTGCGGGCGAGGGCAAAGTCGAGCGCGTCGGCGGGCGCGGCGGGATCGAGCGCATCGCCATAGGCTTTGAGGCGCCCGTAGAACGCCGCCACCATCGCCTTGACCCGTTTGCCGACGCGGAGGTCGCCGACCCCGGCCTTGCGCAATCCGTGATCGAGATTGTCGACCATCGCCTCGAACAGGGCCTGGCCGAGCGGGCCAAGCGCCGGATCGCGCTGGAGCCGGCGAATCGCCAGCGAAACATGGAGCGCCAGGAGATCGAAGCGGCCGTCGATGGTATCGGGCACCTCGCCCGCCATGTAGAACGCCGGGAGCCGCGACTGCGCCACCAGCGCGCCGAACAGCGCGTGGGCGGACGCCTGCGCGGGCGTTTGACGGCGAAACAGGTTAATCACGCGGGCAGGCCGGCGGTTTGACAGCGGCGACTCGGGGTGCCATTTAGTCTTTGAGGTACGGGCTTGGACACCGGCCGTCAACCCGAACCTCGCCAGGCCGATTGATGGATCGAGGCAGCGCAGGATGAAATCGACGATCGTGGCGGCAATTGCGGTACTCGCGCTCGGCGCCTGTTCGCCGATCGTCGCCCAACACGGCTTCATTCCCGACAACGAGTTGGTCGACCGGGTCAAGGTCGGAACCCACACGCGCTCGCAAGTAACCGAAATCCTGGGTGCCCCATCGAGCGTCGCCTCGTTCAACGGCGAGACCTGGTATTACATTACGCGACGCACCGAGACGGTCGCGTTCCTGAAACCCAAAGTCACTGATCAACGGGTCGTTGCCGTGAGCTTCGATGCCAACAACGGGCTGGTCGCCGAGGTGCGCCGGTTCTCGGTCGAGGATGGGCGCGACGTCGCTTTCGTCGAACGCGAAACCCCGACCCGCGGCAAGGAACTGGGTTTCGTCGAGCAGTTGCTCGGCAACGTCGGCCGCTTCAGCGACGAAGGCCGCACGCCGACTCGCGGCCGCCGCTAGCCGGCGAGCCGCCCACGGAGCGGGAGCCGGCATGGCCGGGGCCTCTCGCCCCGGCCCGCCGCGAGTTCGATCGGCTATTTCGCGAACGTCGCCAGCACCGCGAGCACCAGCAACGCCACGATGTTGACGATCTTGATCATCGGGTTGACCGCGGGCCCGGCGGTGTCCTTGTAGGGATCGCCGACGGTGTCGCCGGTCACGGCCGCCTTGTGGGCGTCCGAACCCTTGCCGCCGTGATTGCCTTCCTCGATGTACTTCTTGGCGTTGTCCCAGGCACCGCCGCCCGAGGTCATCGACAGCGCGACGAACAGCCCGGTCACGATCGAGCCCAGCAACATCGCGCCCATGCTCGCGAACGCAGCCGACTGGCCTGCGATCCACAGCACGACGACGTAGAGCACGATCGGCGCCAGCACCGGCAAGAGCGAGGGCACGATCATCTCGCGAATCGCCGCCTTGGTGAGGAGGTCGACCGCGCGCGAATAATCGGGCTTGGCCTTGCCTTCCATGATGCCGGCGATCTCCTTGAACTGCCTGCGCACCTCGATCACGATCGACCCGGCCGCGCGCCCGACCGCGCGCATGCCGAGCGAGCCGAACAGGTACGGCAGCAGGCCGCCCACGAACAGGCCAACCACGACATAGGGGTTGGAGAGGTCGAACTCGACCTGAAGTTTGGGGAAGTACTTCTTGAGGTCCTCGACGTAAGCCGCGAACAGCACGAGCGCAGCCAAGCCGGCCGAGCCGATCGCGTAGCCCTTGGTCACCGCCTTGGTGGTATTGCCGACCGCATCGAGCGCGTCGGTCGACTTGCGCACCTCGCGCGGCAGGTCGGCCATTTCGGCGATGCCGCCGGCGTTGTCGGTCACGGGACCGTAGGCGTCGAGCGCCACCACCATGCCGGCCAGCGCCAGCATCGCGGTCGCGGCGATGGCGATGCCGTAGACTCCGGCCAGCAGGTACGAGACGACGATGCCGACGCAGATCACCACGACCGGGGCCGCGGTCGCCTCCATCGATACGGCGAGCCCCTGGATCACGTTGGTGCCGTGGCCGGTGGTCGAAGCCTGCGCGATGCTCCGGACCGGCTTGAAGCCGGTGCCGGTGTAGTACTCGGTGATCCACATCAAGAGCCCGGTCACGGCGAGGCCGACCAGCGCGCAGTAGTAGAGGTGCCGCCCGGTGAACGCCTCGGCGCCGCTTCCCAGCTTGGTGCCGCTCCCGACCACCATGTCGGTCACGAACCACAGCGCGATCGCCGAGATGATACCGGTCGCGATGCATCCCTTGTAAAGCGCCGCCATGATCTTGTTGTCGCTGCCGAGGCGGACGAAGAACGTGCCGACCACGGAGGCGAGGATACAGACGGCGCCGATCATCAGCGGGTACATCATGAGCGCGCCCTGGGACGCGCCGGTGAACGAGATCGCGGCCAACAGCATGGTCGCGACGATGGTGACGGCGTAGGTCTCGAACAAATCGGCCGCCATGCCGGCGCAGTCGCCGACGTTGTCGCCGACATTGTCGGCGATCACCGCCGGATTGCGCGGATCGTCCTCGGGGATGCCGGCCTCGACTTTGCCGACCAGGTCGGCGCCGACGTCGGCACCCTTGGTGAAGATGCCGCCGCCCAACCGCGCGAAGATCGAGATCAGCGAGCCGCCGAAGCCCAACCCGACCAGCGCCTCGAGAATCTTGTCGGTCGGCGTGGCGGTTGCGACCAGGAAACCGTAGTAGACCGCGACCGCCAACAGCGCGAGCCCGACCACGAGCAAACCGGTCACGGCGCCGGCCTTGAACGCGATCGCGAGCGCCGGATTCAATCCGCCGGTCGCGGCCTGCGCGGTGCGGACGTTGGCGCGGACCGAGATGTTCATGCCGATGTAGCCGGTCGCACCCGACAGCACCGCCCCGATCACGAACCCGACGCCGACCCGCCACCCGAGCAGCGCCGTCAAGATCACAAACACCGCGACTCCGACCACAGCGATGGTTCGATACTGGCGGTTGAGGTAGGCCGAGGCTCCGACCTGGATCGCGTTGGCGATTTCGCGCATGCGCGGGTTGCCGGCGTCGGCCGCCAGCACGGATCGGCTGGCCCACAGGCCGTAGAGCAGCGCGATGACGCCGCAAGCGATGACGAACCACAATTGTCCGGTCATGAATTCAGTCCCCCTCCAGGAAAATTCAAGCGCCGCACGGGGTTACGCGCGGGCGGCGGGACAATGCCAAAGTTACGGGGGGATGGCAACCGCCGCTGCGCCGCTCGGCCGGAGGGTTAGGCAGGAGCCGCGGCGCGGCGGCGGAGCGCGAGCCAGGCCGAGGCGGCGATCGTCACCGTCAGGATCGGCAGCACGCTGTAATTGACCGATCCCCACCCGAAAAAGTAGAGCAGGTTGCCCGAGAGGAACGAGCCGGCGGCGACCGAACCGAACACCAGGAAGTCGTTGAGCGCCTGGGTCTTGGCCCGCTCGGCCGGGGCATAAGTCTCGGTCACGAGCGTGGTGCCGCCGACGAACATGAAGTTCCAGCCGACCCCGAACAGAAAGAGCGCAATCCAGAAATGGGTGAGCGTGATGCCGTGGAGGTTGATGAGCGAGGCCAGCACCAGCAGAACGCCGCCGGCGATCATGACCGATAGCACGCCGAAGCGGCGGATCAGATGGCCGGTCACGAACCCGGGCGCGAACATGCCGAGCGCGTGCCACTGGATGACGAAGGCGGCATCCTCGAGCGGCAGCGCACACAAGCCCATGGCAAGCGGCGTCGCGGTCATGACCGTGCTCATCGCCGTGTAGCTCACGAGCGAGGATAGTACCGCGACGACGAACACCGGCTGGCGCGCGATCGCCAATAGCGGCCGGCCGCCGCCGGTGCGCTCCGCCGCCGAGGGCGGCGGGATGTTGATGAACGAAAGCGTCAGCATGGCGACGGCAGCGAGCACCGATAGCGTCAGGTACGAGCCGACGTAGAGCAGGTCGGAAAAGAGGTCGCGGGTGAATTTGGCGACCTCGGGCCCGCACACCGCCGCGACCACGCCGCCCGTCAGCACATAGGACACGGCGCGGCCCTTGAACGGACCGCTCGAAGCGTCGGCGGCCGCGAAGCGGTAATACTGGCCGAACGCGTTGTAGCTCCCCATCAGGAACGTGCCGAGACAGAACAGCGGGAACAGCTTCCAGTAGATCGCGAGCGCGGCCACCAGACCACCGATCACGCCGAACCCGGCGCCGGTCATGAAGCCGAACCGGCGGCCGACGCGGCGCATCCACAGCGACGCCGGGATCGTGGTCGCGAGCGTCCCGACCACCATCGCTGTCACCGGCAGCGTCGCCAGCGCCTTGTCCTCGACCAGGAGCCAATCGCCGACGATCGAGGACAGCAACATCATCAACGTCGAGCCCGTCATCAGCAGCGCCGTACAGGCGGCGAGCAGGAAGACGTTACGCTTCTCGTCGGAGACGCGGGCGAACCAGTTCACTCAGTGACTCGATTTCTTCTTTTCTTTTTCCGACGTCTTGGGCACCGGCGGCTTCGCCATGTCGAGGGTGGCGTCGCCGACGCGGATGTCGACGACGTCGGCCTCGCCGATCACCTTGCGCGCCGCCGCCAGCAGCCGCGGCTGCACGGCAGTGAAGTCCATGACCGTCGCCGCCCGGCCGCCTTTATCGGCCTGTGCGTAAAGTTCGGTCAGGAGCGCGTCGCGAAGCTTGGGCGTCAGCGCCTTGACCTTGGCTGCTGCGGCTTTGTCGACCAAGACCAGCTCGACCTTGACCGCGGTGTGCTGCGAGCTCGTGACTGGAACGATAAACGGGTCGAGCTTGAGCTCCTCGAGGTTGACCGGCTTAGGCGCTGCTTCGACCTTGGCCTCTTTCTTGTCGGCGAAATCGAACATCAGAACGAACGCAGAGCCGCCGCCCAAACCGAGGAC
>Ga0194131_10003415_pt1 | contig 25076 bp, 16 predicted proteins | sample TA2KigO120mmetaG_FD_148631 | JGI IMG/M metagenome (GOLD analysis project Ga0194131, IMG submission 148631) | Freshwater microbial communities from Lake Tanganyika, Tanzania - TA2015053 Kigoma Offshore 120m | ecosystem: Environmental > Aquatic > Freshwater > Lake | place: Tanzania: Lake... | reverse complement strand
TGGGCGAGCGGTTGAGCGAATCCGTGGCGATCTTTCAGGCGCCGAGCGGCGCCGAGACCGATCTGTTGCAGCACCACGAAGCAATGCGCGAGAGCGCCTGTTTTCAGAAATCGCCGAATTTGTCTTGCCACACCTGCCACAGCCCGCACGGTGTTTCGAACGACTTTAACGCCAAGTGCGCGGCGTGTCACCAGCCGCACGGCAAGGGACCGGACTGCGCCGGCTGTCACATGCCGAAACGCCCTGTCGGATTTATCGCACATGCGGCGCTGACGAATCATAGAATCTCGCTGAAGCCGCGCACGGCTCGCGCGGGCGGGTTGGCGCAAATCAACGAAGGCCCCGCGCCGGATGCGACGACTCTCTTCCAAGCCTTCGGGCAAGCGTTGGCCAAGCGGCCGGACTTCGCGGGGCAGTTTGAATCGACGCTGCGTACGGCGACCGGGCCGATCGCAAATGCAGCCAAAGGGCGTGCCGCCTTGCGTGCCGGTAAGTTCGACGACGCCGTTGCGCTTTTGCGGGGGGCGCTCGACAACGGCTATCGAATCGCGGCGGTGTATGAAGATCTTGGCGACGCGCTCGGGCGCGCGGGGCGTTTTGACGAGTCGCTTGTCGTGTTGCGCGAAGGCCTCGGCGTGGCGCCCTATTCGCAGACGCTGCACAAATCGATCGCCCTGCGGCACATTCAAAAGAAGGACTACGACAACGCGCGAAAAGCGCTGGAAACCTACGTCCAGCTCTTTCCCGAGGACGAGTTCGTACGGCGTTTGCTGCGGCAGGTCTCGGGGCCAGGATGATTACGGCTTAGCCAGCGCCTCGCGGGTCGCCATGTGTTGGGGATTGACGCGCAGGTAGCGCTCCAAGATCTCGCGCCGCCGAGCGGGTTCGAGATCGGCCAGCAAGTGATAGTTGGTTTCGTCGAGCGGATCGAAGCGTATCGCCGACTCCAACGCGGCCGCGGCGCGGGTTTTGTCGCCGCCCGCTCTCAGCGCGAGCGCGAGTTTTTGATAATAGGGCGCGTGCTCCGGCTTCAACGCGATGGCCGCGCGCAGCAACTTGGCGGCGTCGGCTTGTTGGTCTTTCAGGAAAAGCAGAAAGCCGATCGACGCGAGGACTTCCGGGTCCTTAGGATGCGTTGCGTACGCCGCGGTCAGGCTGCGAAACGCGCCTTGCATATCACCCGTGGCTAGCCGCGCGAGGCCATCGTTGCGCTCCGAATTCATCGTCGCGCGCCATGGCCGCATCGCCGTTTCGACGCGCGACGCCTGACCCGGCCGTGAGATGCGATGATCCGTAAACGCGGTGTGCAATCCATCGACCGCGCCTCGCTTGGGCATATGACAGTTCGCGCAGCCCGACGCCGCGTGGCCCTTTGGCCGTTGCACGTGGCAGCCCGTGCAAGTCGCATCGATCGAGACCGGTTCGCCGTGCGGCTTGTGGCACGAGCCGCACCACAGGTTCGGTCCGCACTTGCCGAGCGCCAGTTGCTCGACGTGGCTGACGACCTTCAAATCCGCGGACGGGCGCACGAACACCGCGAGCGATTCTTCCAACTTGCGGCCCGGCACGAACTCGGGCCCGCCCGGCTGCGGGATGCGCGCGATGCCGGTGAGATGGCACTGCTCGCACACCGACGCGCGTTCAACGGTTGCAAGCCGAGCCGGATTCACGATGTTTGCCTTTGAAGGCCGCAACGCGTGCGCATCGCCATCGCCGTGGCAGCGATCACAGTCGATCGCGCGCGGCACGCCCGGTTGACCGTTGCTGTGGCAGCCGAGGCACTCGCCCGTGACGCGACGATTGAAATCGATGTGCGGAAGAGTTTCATAACCCGGTGCGACATCCCACACCCGCTTGCCCGGATAGTAAGCGATCGGCGATTGAAAGAGCGCGCCGGAAATCTGAACCAAGAAACCAGCCGCGTGCGAGCCCGAACCAATCTGCCATACGGCCGTATGCGATGCGGAGAGCGGCCCTTTCCGCATCGATTGCCGCGCGCCGTCGACCGTGAAGCTCGCCGCGCCGCGCGTGAACGCCGCCTTTTCGCTGGTGTTGATCGAGGAGAGCGAGCGGCCCATCGGCGTCCGCTGATACGCCCGCGCCTCGTTCGGATGGCACATCGCGCACGGCGACTCGGCCGATAGGCGCGCCGCCAACGCTACAACCGCGATCAATCCTCGCACTACATGAGCTTACAACGGCCGGCGTCTACTGCCGCAGTAGAGCATCCAGCGAAGCCGTGATCCGCTCAAGCTGGTCGGGGTTCCGGATCAGGTTGCGAATGCCGTACTCGCGATGGTGCTCGTAGAACAGGTCGATTGCATCCAGCGACATCGCGTACGCCATTGCCGCGTGCCCCGCGCTCATGCGTGACCAGTTCTGTCCTAGCACGCCAAGTTTCGGCAACTCGTTCGCCTTCGCCATCGCGCGGATGCTCGCGCGTTTAGGCGCACTTAGGGTTTCGCCGCTCAACTTCTGCGCCAGCCCCTCGTGGAACCACGCCGGCCAATTCCCCGCCCCAGCCAGACATGCATGAACAATTTCGTGTGAAAACGTTTTCCGGGTCAATGCCCCGTTTGGATCGCTTTCGAGCAGCGCCACGCGAATCCGGCCGTCGAATTGGCCGCCGCTCCACTCGGCCGCGCCCGTTGCGCGCATGTAGTCATCGCGCGTCTGCGCGATGACCGCAATCCGTTCGGCGGTCTTGCACCCAAGCTCGGACGATACGCGCGAGTACTCCTGTTCCAACACGCCCAGCACCGCGCGCGCGGTTTCGGCGGGCATCACAGCCGTGTCGTAGCGGAACAAGAATCGCGGACTGTGCAACTGCTGCGAGCTTTTGTCGGCGGCCTTCTCGCGCTCGGCCTGATCTAAGACGCGCCGCAGCGCCGGGTCGTCACGCTGGGCCAGCGAATCCTTCAAATAACCGATGGCCCGCACGGCCATATCGTTCTTATATGCGGCGATTCCAGCCAGCGCCAGCAACTGGGGATCCCGTGGAGACGACGCCAGCCCGCGCTCGGCGACCTCCAGCGCCTCGGCCGGACGATTGTCAACCAGCAACTGCGAGGCGACAACGAGCGGATGCCCGTTGCGGTCGACCGGCGACGAACGCGCCGTGTCGCGCCCCGCGTCGACCGATCGCGCGTTTCGCCGCGCAATTTCCCACACTTCGATGCCGTCGATCGCATCGGTGGGCAGGAAGCCCGTCAACGTGGCTCCGTCTTTGTCGATCTCCACGGCGAAGCAGCCGTTCAGACCGAACTTTACCTTCGCCGCCGCGCCTTTGGCCAGCTTGGCAACGACGGGCTCGGACGGATCGCAGTCGGCGCGCAGCTCGGCTCCGTCGTTCTTTACGGAAAAGACCGCGGCGGCAAACAGCAGGCCAAGCGTAGCCATAGCCCAATCGTAGGGCGGTCTGCCTCAAAAGTCAGTCGGGTAATTACCTGAGAGCCGCTAACCGCGGAGCGGCGGTAGGGGTTTCTAGAGAGTCCCCTGGCCCTGCGGGCCACAAGTTTTTGTGAAAACGGGATCGACATTCGTATTCCGGCCAATGTCGAAGCCGGCGCGCAGCCGGTCGTCGTGCAGGCCGGCGCTAACTCCAGCCCGGCCGATGTTACGGTGGCCGTGCAGCCCTAACTCAGAATCGCCAAATGCTTCGCCACGCGGGTTAGTGTCTCGACTGCCCGGTCGAGATGCTCCCGCGTGTGTGTGGCCGTGACGATGGCCCGGATTCGCGCTTTACCCTGCGGCACCGTTGGGAAACCGATGCCCGTCGCGAAGAGCCCTTCTTCGAACAGCGCTCGCGAAAACGCATGCGCCGCCGCGGCTTCGCCGACCATGATCGGTGTAATCGGCGTCTCGCTGCGTCCGGTGTCGAATCCGGCCGCCGCCAGCGCCGCCTTGAAGTGGCGTGTATTCGCCCGTAACGTCTCGATCCGCTCCGGTTCGGATTCCAATAGGTCGAATGCCGCCAAACACGCCGCCGTCACCGCCGGCGGATGCGACGTCGAGAATAGGAACGGCCGGGCGCGGTGGTACAAATAGTCGATAAAGTCGCGCGTCCCACACACGTAGCCGCCTAAAACACCGACAGCCTTGGACAACGTTCCAACCTGAATATCCACTCTCCCATGTAAGCCGAAATGGTCGACCGTCCCGCGGCCATTCCTTCCAAGCACTCCGGACGAGTGCGCGTCGTCGACCATCATGATCGCCCCGTACTTCCCGGCGATTGCACACAAGCCGGGCAGCGGCCCGATATCTCCATCCATTGAAAACACGCCGTCGGTGATAAGCAGCTTCCGCCCGGGCTCAGCGGCCAGCGCCGCCAGTTTCTCCTCGGCCGCTTCGACATTCCCATGCGCAAAGACGTGGATTTTCGAGCGCGAGAGCCGGCATCCATCGATGATCGACGCGTGGTTCAGTTCGTCGGAGATAATGTGATCGTCTTTGCCGAGCACCGCCGATACAGTCCCGGCGTTCGCCGAGAAGCCGCTCTGGAAAACCACGCACGACTCAACATGTTTGAACGCCGCGATCCGGCGCTCCAGTTCCATGTGCATGTCGAGCGTCCCGCTGATCGAACGCACCGCGCCGGTGCCGGCGCCGTACTTACGGATTGCCTCGATAGCCGCCTCGCGCAGCTTCGGATGATTCGCCAAACCAAGGTAGTTATTCGACGCCAGGTTGATTACTTCCTTGCCGTCGACGCGGCTCACAGGCTCGCAGGCGCTCTCCAACTCTCGCAGCCGGAAATACCCGCCCGCCGCGCGGATTTTGTTCAATTCATCGGTCAGGAAACCGAGCGCGTTCATGTTAGATGGCCCTCACTCGAATGTCTTTGTACTCGATCCATTTACCCGTCTGATGCGCTTGCATCAAGATGTGCCCGGCTTCCAAACGGTCGAGCCCGTTGTAGTCCGTCACCGTTTCGCCGTTAACTCGCACCACACAGCGAGGTCCCTTCACGATGAGTTGCAGCGGATACCACGTCTCGGGCGGCACATGAACATATCGCGCCCGGCGCCGTCCATACAATGATCCTGTCGGATATACCGCGCCCGACACATCGTGGATCTGAATTTCCTCATGCGGCTTTTGTCCCGAGCCTTCCGCGCGAAACAGCACGCCGCCATTCGAGAACTGCGATGCCCGCACATAGCAGAGGAACTCGAAGTCCCTATACCGCTCCCGCGACGCTAAGTGACCCAGTCCATCGGCGCGCAGCACCGGGCCTAACTCCGCCCACTTCGCTTTTCCCTCTTCGACCTGCCAGTTCGCCGTCAGATCCCCCGGCCCCGCATAAAGTGTCTTCCAGGCGACCTTCGAGGGCAGTTCCCGCAACCGCAAGTTGCGAAACCGTATCGGATACGACAACGACTGCAATCCCAAATATCCGTGCCGCAAGCGCAACGCCGTCTCGGCTTGCGACTCGACATTGAAGTCTTGCACCTGTTCGCCGTTTGTCCAGACCTGCAACCGCGGCCAATCGAAGACGACGCGCAGATCGTTCCACTCGCCCTTCGACCGCACATTGTTCCGCAGCGGCGCAATCAGCGGGAAGATCGCGCCCATCCCTTCGGGCTTGATTTCTCCGGCCTTGTGGAACAGCTTGATCGCGAACCCGGCGCCCTGCGCGTCTCCGTGCCGCGGCGCGTGCAGATACAGCGCCGAATCGATCCAGCCGCGCACGAAGAACTCGCAGCGAAACTCGAAGTTCTCATATTGTTTGTCCGACCGGAGCCAGGTTGGAGAATTGCCGCTGTCACTTACGACGATCGCGCCATCATCGACATAGAACGCCGATTGCGGTCCATCATTGACATGCCACCCGGCCAGCGACCGCCCATCAAACACCGACGTAAACCCCGCCTCACTCTGCGCGGCGAGCGCGAGGGAAGAACAAAGAAACGTTCGTCGTTCCATAAACCAGCATGGTAACGCGTGATCGGTCGGGCGCGTTCCGCCGCTGATGGTGATTTCCTGGGCGGGGACTCTCCGCTGCAAGCTGTCGATCCTTTTCGGCACTCAACAACACGGCCTTCCGGTCGATCCCGGAAGGCCGTGTTGTTGAGAGTCAGATTAGCCTTGACTGGCGGCTAGGGCTTGGTCGATGTCCCACAGGATATCTTCAATGTCCTCGATGCCGATGGAGAGACGGATCATGTCGGGCTCGACGCCAGCGGCGGATTGCTGCTCGGGGCTAAGCTGTTGATGGGTTGTCGAGGCCGGGTGGATCACCAGGCTGCGGGCGTCCCCGACGTTGGCGAGGTGCGAGAAGAGCTTGAGCGAGTCGACGAACTTCTTGCCTGCATCGTAGCCGCCGGCGATGCCGAAGCTGAAGATCGAGCCCGGGCCCTTGGGCATGTACTTTTGCGCGAGAGCGTTGTAGGGGCTCGATTTGAGGGCCGGGAATTTCACCCACTTCACCGATTTGTGCGATTCGAGGTGTTCGGCGACCGCCTTCGCATTCGACGTGTGGCGATCCATGCGCGGCCCAAGTGTTTCGATGCCTTGCAGGAACAGGAACGAGTTGAAAGGCGACAGGCACGGGCCGAGATCACGGAGGCCTTCGACGCGCGCTCGGAGAATGAAAGCAAGCGCGTTGAGCGGCTCGGGTAGTTCGCTGAATACGAGGCCGTGATACGCCGGCGAGGGCTTGTTCAACAAGCTGTGCGATGACTTGGCGTAGTTAAAGTTGCCCGCGTCGACGATGACGCCGCCGATGGAGTTGCCGTGGCCGCCCATGAATTTTGTCAGTGAGTGAACTACGATGTTGGCGCCGTGTTCAATGGGCCGGCACAAGTAGGGCGAGGCAAAAGTGTTGTCGATGACCAGCGGGACGTTGGCTTCCTTGGCGATTTCGGCGACGGCGGCGATGTCGAGGATGTTGCCACGCGGATTGGAGATCGTTTCGCCATAGACGAGCTTGGTCTTGGGCGTGAGCGCCTTGCGGAAGTTGGAGATGTCATCGGGATCGACGAAGGTGACGTCGATTCCCATGCGGCGAAAGGAGACGTCGAATTGCGTGTATGTACCGCCGTAGAGAGTGCTGGCGGCGACGATGTGATCGCCTGGTTTGCAGAGGCTGTTAACGGTGATGAATTGCGCGGCCTGGCCGGAGGACATCGCGAGAGCGGCGGCGCCGCCTTCGAGAGACGCGACGCGCTGTTCCAGCACGTCGGTGGTCGGGTTCATGATGCGCGTGTAGATGTTGCCGAACTCTTTCAGGGCGAAGAGATTGGCGGCGTGATCGGAGTCGTTGAAAGTAAACGACGTGGTCTGGAAGATCGGCACGGCGCGGGCATTCATCGCCGACTTGGGATCGTATCCGTGATGGAGGGAACGAGTGTTGAAGCCTAGGGTGCGTTCTGACATAGGGACTATTGTAGCCACCTATCGAGGTTTTCGGCGACGAAGGCGTCGTCGTTCAAATGCGGGTAGGCGCGGTAGACACGGTCGATCTCGTCCAGTTGGCCGAGGCCGAGGGATTCGGCGGGGTCAAGGGTGCGGAGGTTCGTCAGCAGTCCTTGCCGGCGCAGCACTTCGTGGATGCCGGGGATGCAGCCGTGAAATTGGTTGGCGGCGTCGAAGAAGGCGGCGTTGGAGTCGGTGACTTCGATGGCGAGTTGGAGGAGGTCTTTCGTGGGCTCGGCGGTTTGGAGTTGCTTGTGGAGTTCGACAGCGCGGCGAGTCCAGACGGCCCAGTGGCCGAGGAGGCCGCCTTTGATGCGTACGGTTTTGCCGGCGAAGCGGTGTGGCGTGAGGAGATCGAGGACGATGTTTTCATCGTTACCCGTGTAGAGGGTGATGTCGTCGCGGCCGGATTCGGCGATGGCTCTTACGACGTCGATGGTCTGGTAGCGATTGAAGGGGGCCATCTTGATGCCGATGACGTTGTCGATTTCGGCGAACTTGCGCCAGAAGTCGTATGGCAGGACGCGGCCGCCAACGGCGGGCTGCAAGTAGAAGCCAACTACGGGGATGATTTCGGCGATGGCGCGCACGTGTTCTATTTCGTTGGCGGTTATAGCGGCCATGCTGAGGAGCGCGGCGTCGTAACCGAGGTCCTTGGCGAGGGTGGCTTCGCGGATGGCTTGTTCGGTTGGGCCGCAGACGCCGGCGATGGCGATGACGGGTTCGCCGGAGGTACCGGTTGGGGAAGGTGCGCTCCGTTGAAAGTCAGCATTTGGGGTTGGGGAAGGTCCGCTTCCTTGCGGTCGCGGCTCTGTAGGGTTGTCGGAGTAAATGGGATGGTTCGGGTTGGGGAGGAGGAGGCGACTTTCATCGTTTTGAGCGGCCTGCGGCGGGCCATTGGGGCTCCCTCGCGGTCGCGCCTCCGCGAGCGCGAGTGTAAGCACGGGTTCGAGCAAGCCGCGGTCGCGGATGGCGAATTGCGTGGTGTGCACAGCGACGGCAAGTCCGCCCGCGCCGGCGTCGAGATAGTAGCGAGTGAGGGCGCGCTGGCGGCGTTCGTCGAACTTGCCGTCATTTGTGAGTGCGAGTGGGTGGGCCGGGATGACCGTACCGCGATGGAATCTGTCGAGAGCTTTAGAATTTGCCATCGCGGGTGTCGAAGTGTGTCGGCTTGCCGAGCGTTGCGCCGCCCATGCCGATCCAGCGTGCGGTCCATTCGATCATTTGGTGCGGCGTGACAGTGGGGTAACCGAACATGCGGTGGCAGCGCTGCGCGTTGTTGAGAAGCGCGTCGTTGGATTCAGCGCCGGTGAACTCGGGCTTGACTCCAAAGTGCGCGCCGAACGATTCCGCGACGGCTCGGACGCTGAGCGTTTCGGGTCCGGTGAGATTGATGACGAACGCGGGCGACGTGGCGTGCGGGAAGGCGCGGAGGGCGACCGAGTTAGCGTCGCCTTGCCAGATGACGTTGACGGCGCCCATCGAAACGTCAACGGGCTTGCGTTCGAAGACGCGCGTACCGATGTCGAGCAGAACGCCGTAGCGGAGATCGATGGCGTAATTCAGACGAAGCAGCGCTGTCGGCGTGCCGTTGCGGCGGGAGTGGTAGTCGTATATGCGCTCGCGGCCGAGGCCGGTCCAGGCGTATTCGCCGACGGGCGAGAGGTTGTCGCTCTCGGTCGCGCCGCCGCGAGCGACGGGCGTAAAGGCGTAGACGTTGCCACTGGAGAAGGCGACGATTTTCGAAGACTTGTATCGCTCACACACGAGGCCGGGCGCGAATACATTCATGGCCCAGGTGAGAGTGGGGTCTTCGGTGGAACCGAACTTGCGGCCGAACATGCAAAGGACGTTGGGGACGTCGGGCAGGCGGTTGAGTTGCGCGGCGTCGAGGAGATCAGCCGTGCGGCATTCGATGCCGGCTTGTTCGAGGCGTTCTTTCAGGCCGGGTTCCGAAAAGCGCGCGACGGCGATAATGCGCTGGCCTGGCGCGGCGGCGCGTTTGGCGCGGAGAGCGAGCGTCGGGCCCATCTTGCCGCCAACGCCGAGGATGAGGAGATCGCCGGCGAGCGCGGCCATGGCGGCGCGGTCGAAATCGGTGGGACGCGAGAGAAGCTCTTCGAGTTCGGCGATTGTGCGGATCATCTTTTGTAACCGATCTTGCGGAGGAATTCTTTGCGCTCGACGACATCTTGTGCGGTTTCAATGCCGCGCGGTTTGGAGCCGTCGATGACGCCCATGATGCCGCGGCCGAGGCCTGTCGTGGCGATCACGACTTCGACCGGATTGGCGGTGGCGCAGAAGATATTGCAGACCTCGGGCACGTCCTTAATTCGGCCGAGCAGGTTGATGGGGAAGCCGTTCTTCATGACGACGATGAAGGTGTGGCCGCAGCCGATGGTCTGCATGTTGTCGATGGCGCACTTCATCAGCGCTTCGTCGTTGCCGTCGGCGCGGGTGAGGCAGGGGCCGCTGGCTTCGTTGAAGGCAACGCCGAATTTGATTGTCGGATTCGTGTTGACGACCGCTTCGTAGATATCTTCGACTGTCTTGATGAAATGCGACTGGCCGAGGATGATGTTGCAGTCCTGCGGGATGGTTACGGAAACGTTGGAGAGGACCATGTGAGACTCTACCTAGTATCGGGTTTCGATTTGCCAGACTCAACTTTCCTTTCCGATCGTGACATCTTGAATCGCATCCGGCGGATGCCGCATGCCAAGGCCAGCTTTAAGAATTTGGTGCGGGAACTTGGTGCGCATGGGGCGCAGCGGGACCTGTTGGAAGAAGCGTTGTATCGGATGGCTGCGGTGGGAGAGTTGGTCGAATACCGATCGGGACATTTTGTTGCGTCGTCTGATTCGCGCGAATTTGTTGTCGGAAGATTGAGCGTGCATCGCGATGGATACGGCTTTGTAATTCCGCTGCAGCGCATCGAAGGCGTGCAGGGCGATATCTTCATTCCCGCGGCGAATGCGTCGCAGGCGATGCATGGCGACCGCGTGCTGGCGCATGTGAAATGGATCGGGCCGGACAGCAAGGCAGAGGGCGAGATCGTGCGGATACTGTCCCGTGCGCACGCGACGGTGGTCGGCGAGTTTCGCGTAAGGCGGCGCGGGAATTGGGTGAAGCCGCACGACGACCGCATTCAGAATTGGATTTTCATTCCGGACGGCATGGAGCGGCCGGCGAAGGCGAAGACGCTGGATCGGGTCGGCATTGTCGAGCGCGAGTACGAAGATTTGGATGGGTTGATCGTCAACGTCGAAATTCTTGAGTTCCCCGCAAATGGCGAAGTTGGCGTGGGACGCGTGATCGAGATACTTGGCGCACCGGACGATTTCGGAGTCGATGTGGAGGTGATGATTCGCAAGCATCATCTGCCGCATCAGTTTCCCGAAGCCGTGATTGAAGAGGCCGGCAACGTATCGCGCGCGATTCCGCCGGGGCGCGAGGATTTTCGCGAGATGCCGATCATCACTATTGACGGCGAGACGGCGCGCGATTTCGACGATGCGGTGTATGTGGAACAGCTTCCGAATGGGAACTGGAAGCTCGATGTGCATATTGCCGATGTAAGCCACTATGTGAAGCCGGGATCGGCGATCGACCGCGAGGCGCTACGGCGCGGCACAAGCGTTTACTTTCCGGATCGCGCGGTGCCGATGTTGCCGCATGAGTTGTCGACCGATATTTGTTCATTGCGGCCGGATGAGGACCGGCTGGTGATGTCGGCGTTGATGGAGATCGATAATGCCGGCGATATCGTAGCGCAGTCGTTTTGCCGAGGCGTGATTCGGTCGTCGGCGCGGAAGACCTATACACAGGTGGCGGTGGAAGTGGAGACCGATGAGCGACTGGGGAAGATGCGCGAGTTGGCGCTCATTCTGAATCGCAAGCGGGTGAAGCGCGGGTCAATCGATTTCGATTTGCCGGAACCGCTGATTGAGTTCGACGCGAATGGGTTCATGGTTCGAGTTACGCGCGCGCCGCGCAATATCGCGCATCGGATAATCGAAGAGTTCATGCTGGCGGCGAACGAAGTAGTGGCGGCGCATATCGCCAACGCCGGCGCGCCGTGCGTGTATCGGATTCACGAGACGCCGGACATCAAGAAGGTTCACGACTTCGAAGAGATTGCGTCACAGTTTGGGTACACGCTGGCGTTCGCGCAGTTGCCGGTGAAGAAGTTCGGAATGGTGAATAAGCGGCGCGATGGAAGGAAGGAACGGCGCGATCTGGTGATGGCCGACGAGCGCGCGACGGTGACGAGCCGACAGTATCAGAAGCTGATCGGGAAGATCGAGGGGAAACCGGAAGAGAGGATTCTGAGTTTTCTGATGCTGCGGTCGTTGAAGCAGGCGCGGTATTCGCACGAGAATCAGGGGCACTTCGCGCTAGCCGCGGATACGTACACGCACTTCACTTCGCCGATTCGGCGGTATCCGGACCTGATGGTGCATCGCGTGTTGGGGCGGTTGATCGACGGCGAAGCGCCGGAGTGGACCGAGGAGCAGATGGAAGAGATCGGCAACGACACTTCGTTCACCGAGCGGCGCGCGGCGGAGGCCGAGCGCGAGTTGGTGGAATGGAAAAAGGTCAAATTCATGATCGACCGTGTGGGCGAGGAGTTCGACGCGATGATCATTTCGGCGACGAAGTTTGGGTTGTTCGTGGAGCTTGAACAACTTTTCGTCGAAGGGCTGATTCCGATCGACAATTTGCCGGGCGACCGGTATCGATTCATGGACACAGCGAGGAAGGTGATCGGCGAGCGGACGCGGCGCGAGTTCAAAATCGGCGAGCGGCTGCGCGTGGTGCTGGAGCGGGTTGACTCGAATGCGAAGACGTTGCAGTTTGGTGTTTGGGAAGCGCCGGTAAAGAAAAAATCAAAGCGGCGGTGAGGCAATCGGGCCTCGCGCTTGTTCGAAGGCGTGGGCGAACTGCAGGACACCGAAGTCGTCGTGATGGCGGCCGACGATTTGCAGTCCGATGGGCAGGCCGTCTTTGGTGAAGCCCGCGGGCACGGAGATCGCCGGGTGCCCGGTGAGAGTGATGTACCAGCAGGACTTCATCCAGTCGATGTAGTTTTCCATTTTCACGCCTTCGATTTCGGTGACGTACTCGGTTGTAATGTCGAACGGCGGGACCTGGGTTGTCGGCAGGAGCAGGAATTCGTAGCGCTCCATGAACCGGCCGAAGCGGGCGTACATGCGGGAGCGGGCGACGTCGGCGGCGACGATGTCTTGCGAGGTCATTTTCAGGGCCGCGTCGTACTCGTCGAGGATCGTTTTCTTGATCAGCGAGCGGTGTTGTGCGACATCGGCGGCGCGCGCTTGCATCGTATTGAGGTAGCGGAAGACTTTGAACGATTCGTCTTCGTCGCGCGCGATTTCGAACTTGCCATCTTCGAGTGAGACCTTCATCGACGCGACTGTTTTGCGCTGGCCGTTGATGACTTCGAGCACGCTTTTGGCGAACGGAAGGCCGGCGAATTCCGGGCACCAGGCGACTCTGACGTTAGAAAAATCGCGCGGCAATGGACGAGCGAATATGGAGCCGGGCTCGTGAATGCTCAACGGCACGCGCGGATCTGGGCCCGCCATGGCTGCGAGGAGCATGGCAAGATCGTCGGTCGTGCGTGCGATGGCGCCTGTGACTGAGAGCGTGTTCCAGCCTGTCGCGGCGGGCCAACGCGGGACACGGCCGGGCGAGTTGCGGAAGCCAACGACGGAGCAGAAGCTGGCGGGGTTGCGGAGAGACCCGCCGGTGTCGGAGCCGTCGGCGAATGGCAACATGCGAGTGGCGACGGCGACAGCGGCGCCGCCGCTACTGCCGCCGCACGTCTTGCTGAGGTCGTATGGGTTTTTTGTTGGGCCGAAGACGGGATTAAACGTGTGCGAGCCCGCGCCGAACTCGGGCACGTTCGTCTTGCCGATGGTGATGGCGCCGGCGCGCTGAACGCGTTCGACGGCGAGCGTGGAGCGGCCGGGAACGTTGTCCTTGTAGATCGGCGAGCCGTAGGTGGTGCGAATGCCTTTGGTGTCCTGCAGGTCTTTATGTGCGATGGGAAGACCGTGCAGCGGACCGAGAAAACGGCCCTTGGCGGCGGATTCGTCGGCGCGTTTGGCGGCCTCATGCGCCATCTCTGGAACCAGCGTCACGATCGCGTTGAGTTTGGGATTGATGTCTTCGATGCGCTTCAGGTGTGCGTCGAGGACTTCGCGCGCGGAAGCTTTCTTGGCGCGTAGCAGCGCGGCGAGTTCAGCGGCCGAGCGCGTGCAGAGTTCGGGCATTGGCGCGGCGGTGGCCGCGGCGGCGGCGCTGGCGGCGAGCCATTCGCGACGAGTGAGCATGGGGCAATGGTAGCGCGGTGAGGCTAGTCGAAGAAGCCGCGGTCTTCCGGCGAGAGGCGCGCTTTGGCGGCGTTCACTCTGAAGTTCACGCCGAGGCCGGGACTGTCCCACACGTCGATGAAGCCTTTCTTGACGATGGGATTTGGCAAGCCTTCGACGATGTCGTACCACCACTCGGGCTGGCCGTAGGGATACTCAAAGGCGACATAGTTTTGAGGAAGAGTCGCGGCCAAGTGCACGTGCGCGGCGAGGCCAATCAGTCCGTCGACAATACCGTGCGGCGCCATTAGGATGCCATGCAGATCGGCGTATTCGGTGATCCACTTGAGTTCGCCGATGCCGCCCACATCTTCGGGATCGGGTCCGAGCACGTCGACGGCTTGTTTCTCGATCAGGTCTTTGAAGTTTTGCCTGTTGTAGATTTGTTCGCCGGTGTGGATGGGCACCGTGGTCTGCATTTTCAGATCGCGGTAGAGGTCGGCGTTGGGGTAAGGCGAGTAGTCGCCGGTAAGCATGTCTTCGACCCAGGCCAAGTGCATCGGCTCGACCGCTTTGCAGAAATTGACGGCGTCTTTCATCATCCAGCCGGGACCGGCATCGAGAGCGAGACCGACTTCGTCTCCGAGAACTTTCTTCATCGCTTCGACGCTGGCGACGATTTTCTTCAGCCCCTTTTCGGTGAGCATGCCTTTGTTGCTGTGGGGCGTGCCTCCGATGCGAGGCTCGTCGTACCACTCGCCGGGCATTGCGTTCATCTGCGCGGGGTTATGGAACGCCACGGCCATCTTGATGAGGGTGAAACCCTCGGGAACCTCCTTCATCTGCTGGACGACTTCGGCGTAATGCTGTGGTTCCTGGCCTTTGAATACGGGCCTGAAGCCGCCGTTGTATATGCGCACGCGGTCGCGAACCTTGCCGCCCATCAGTTTGTAGACGGGCATGCCGGCGACCCTTCCGGCGATGTCCCACAGTGCGATTTCGATCGCACTCACGGCCGCGCCCCAAGGCTTAAATGCGCCGAGGCGGCGGATCTTCATCATCACGCGCTCGACGTCGGTGGGGTCTTCGCCGACGATCAGGTCCTTGTAGAAAAGCACCATGGGACGCAGATAGACCTTTCGCGTTTCGGCCTGGCCGTAGCCGGAGATGCCTTGATCGGTGACGATGCGGACGACGGGACTCTGGCCGATGATGGCGCAGCGGACGTCTGTAATCTTGATTTTCGGGCGGCTGGCGCGCTGTTGCGCCGGCAGGGCCACCGCGGACAGCGTGCCGAACAGGGATCTTCTGGTTAGATCACTCATACTCGAAGGGGCCAGTATACATCAGCGTTCAGGGGGTGAGAGCCAACCATAGGTACAGCAGCCGCTGCGAAAAATCAGCGATTCTTCCTCGTGTCCGTAGAGACCGGCGAAGCCGTCGACGCGATCTGCTTTTTGAATCCACCTGGCGGCGGCGAGATCTAGTTCGAAGGCGCCTTTGTTGCGTAGCGCCCCGTAGACACGGCCTTGTGGTGTGGCGACGATTTGCCAGGGTGCTGAGCCTTCGGTTTTGAAATGGCGCTTCGCTTTTCCATCTGTGTCGAGTTCGTGCCAGCTTTGGTCGAAGATCAGGATCGAATTAGGCAGTGCGAGGATGGCGGGGTCTTGCGCCGAGGGCACGAATGGCTTTTGGAATTGCGCGCGCGGCATGGTGTCGGTGAGGAGGTTCAGCGAAGCGGAATCGTAGCTCCGGACCGTTGTGTAATCGGCGTTACGGATGTTGCCGTCGATCAGCGGAGACCCGAAGAGCCAGAGACGTTTGTCCTTGATCGTCATCGCGCGCGCGACGAAGCGATTGGTATCGATGACTCTCTCGATCTTGCCGGGCGGCATGATGCGCAGAAGGATCGCCCCCGCGCCTCCACCCACGCCCCAGGCCTCGGCGGACACGAAGAGTTCGCCGCGCGGCGAAGCGGTGACCGCGCGAATGTCGATCTTCGAGTACTGAGGCAGAACGATGGGCGTGTTGCGAATGAGTTGTTTGCCAGTGCGATCGTAGAGCCAGACCGAGGGATCCTGGCTGCGAGAAAAACCGGTGAGGAAACCGTTCACCCAGCGGTCGCGCGACATGTTGAGCGAATGGTCCAGATGCACTTCAACGGTGCGTTCGATCCTTTGCGCGAAGGAGGCTATAGCTACAACCAGAAACCAGTGCTTGATTGCATATACTGAATAGCATGATTGCGCGAATTGTTTTGGGCGCATCGCTTTGCGCGGTCGCGGCCGACCCGCCCGCGGCGGTGAAATCGTTGCTTATGGCCAAGTGTGGGGCGTGTCATAATGCGGCATCGAAGGAATCGGAGTTTTCGCTCGACGATATCGTCAAGGGCGGCAAGAAACATGGCCGCGCGGTGGTTGGCGGGCATCCGGAAGAGAGCGTCATCGTGAAGATGCTGAAGGGCGAATTGGCGCCGCGCATGCCGATTGGCGGAACGTTGACGGCGGGCGAAATTGCGTCGGTGGAAGCTTGGATTCGAACGCTGCCGCTTGAGAAGACGACTGCGAAATCGGAGTGGCGATGGCCGTATGAGAAGCCAGCGAAATCGAACAATCCACGGGCGAACATCGATCATTTTGTCGGCATGCGTCTGGCGACGAAGGGGCTGCGGCCGGCGCCTCCGGCGGCGAAGCACACGCTCGCGCGGCGCGCCTATTTGGATTTGATCGGGCTGCCGCCGTCGCCGGAAGAGTTGCGGGCGTTTGTTGCGGATTCGTCTTCCAATGCGTATGAGAAGTTGATCGACAAGCTGCTCGACGATCCGCGATACGGCGAACGATGGGGGCGGCACTGGTTGGACTTGGTTCGGTATGGAGAAACATCGGGGCTGGAAGGCGATGGCGCGATTGGCAATGCATGGCGGTATCGCGACTGGGTAATCGACGCGTTCAATCGCGACATGGCGTATGACCGGTTTGTTGTTCAGCAACTGGCGGGTGGGGACGAACATTCGAAGACACGCAACAACTATGCGCCGGACTTGCAAGGGCATGTGGCCCTGGGGTTCTATCGCATCGCGCCGTGGGACCGGTCGAACCTTGTAGCGGATGAGGTTCGGCAGAATTATTTGAGCGAAGTAACGTCGACGGTTTCTTCTGTGTTTCTGGGGCTGTCGGTCGGTTGCGCGCGTTGCCACGATCACAAGTACGATCCGATTCCGCAGCGCGATTACTATCGCATGCAGGCGTTCTTCAACGCGATTCAGGTGGAGAATGTCGAGGTTCCTTACAAGGACGAAGAGTTTAAGGCGCGCGCGGATGCGGCGATCAAATCGTTGCAGGCGCGATTGAAGGATGGGCCGGAGAAGGTTGCTCTGGACAAGATGGAGACAGCGTTGCTGCCGCGATTCATCGGCACGCGCAAGGAAGCCGCGAAGGGGAAGACGCCCGGTATCGACGACTTGCGGTTGGAGATGCGGCGAAAGGACTCTTTGGTGTTCTCCAAAGCCGAGCGATTGCGGCATGCGGACTTAAAAGAAGACGCCGATCGCACGCTCGATCCGGAGGAGCGCGCGGCGCTGGATACGTTTGAAAAGGCAATGATGGCGCGGGCTTCGCAACTTGGGCCCGAACGGTTTGATGTGTTGGGTGTTGCGGAGTTGCGGGGTGAGTTGGGGCGATCGACGTCGAAAATCTTCAACGCCGAAGAGCGGGAAAAGCACCAAGAATTGTCGGAGGCGCTCGACACATTGCGGCGGAGATTGGGCCGCTGGCAGCCGACTGCGCTGACGATCAAAAACGTTTCGGGGCCACCGAATGGGCCGTTCATCGCGCCGACGCGAGTATTGACACGCGGCGATTACCGGCAACCGGCAGAGGCGGTCGAAGCGGGATTTTTGACGGCGCTGTCCGGCAAAGAATCGGCGGCGGTGATTGAGCAGGATCGCTATCGGCAGTTTCCGACGCGCGGTTGGCGGCTCTCGCTGGCCAAGTGGATTGCGTCGCCGGAGAATCCTCTTACCGCGCGTGTGATGGTGAATCGAATCTGGCAGCATCACTTCGGGCGCGGCATAGTGGCGACTCCAAGCGATTTTGGAGTGAACGGCGAGCGGCCGACACACCCGGAGTTGCTGGATTGGATGGCGAATCAGTTTGTCGATTCGGGCTGGAGCGTCAAGGCGATGCACCGGCTGATCATGACTTCGGCGACCTATAAGCAGGCTGCCGAGAATGGCGCAGCATCAGACGCCGATCCGGACAACAAGCTGCTGTGGCGGTTTCCGCGACGGCGATTGTCGGCGGAAGAGATTCGCGATGGCATCTTGTACTTGAGCGAACGGTTGAATCCGGAGCGCGGAGGGCCGAGCGTCTTTCCGCCGCTGCCCGCAGATTTGGCGGACTTCGCGCGGTATGGGCGCGGCGGCGCGTTAATGTGGGAGACAAATGAAAAAGAGGCCGACGCACGACGGCGATCGGTGTATACGTTTCAACGGCGGTCGATGCCGCTACCAATGATGGCGGCGTTTGATGCGCCGGTGTTTGCGGAGTCGTGCGATCGGCGTAGCAGCACGACGACGGCGCTGCAAGCGTTGTCGATGATGAACGGCGCGCTGGTGCATGAGGAGTCGGCGCACTTGGCGAAGACGTTGCGCGCGACGGACCGCGTGGGGCAGGTGCGGGAGGCGTTCGCGCGGATCTTACATCGCGCGCCGTCTTCCGACGAGGCTGCGAAGTTTGCCGCGTTTCCAGGCGGCGTGGATGCGATCTGCCGTGTGCTGCTGAACTCGAACGAATTTTTGTACGTGGAGTAACAACGATGAATCGACGCGATTTTCTTTCACAAACGTGGCTGGGGCTGGGCGCGCTGACGGCGCAGAATCTCGACGCGGGGCCGTTGTCGGTGAAGCCGGCGCATCTTCCGCGCAAGGCGAAGCGGTGCATCTTCCTGTTCATGGAAGGCGGCGTGAGTCAGATGGATCTGTTCGAGCACAAACCGGCGATCTTGAAGATGGCGGGCAAGCAGATGCCGACGGCGTCGAACACGGTCGGCGAGATTGCGACGTTCTCGGCGGCACCGAATCGGATCATTCCGCCTGTTGCACCGATGCGGCAGCATGGACAGAGCGGGCGATGGTTGACGGACCTGATGCCGCACCTTTCGAAACACGTCGACGACCTTGCGTTTGTGCATGGTGTGAAAGTCGACAACAATAATCACGGGCCGGCGGTTTATCACACGTTGACCGGCAATCAGTTTCCTGGCAGCGCGTCGATCGGCGCGTGGGTGAATTATGGGCTGGGCAGCGAGAATCAGGATCTGCCGGGGTTTGTGGTGCTGGGCGATCCACGCGGCGCGACGATTGGCGGACAGGGCGTTTGGGGTAATGGCTACCTGCCCGCAGCGTTTCAGGGGACGATCTTCCGCAACGGCGATACGCCGATTGTGGATCTGCACCGGCCGACGTCGTTGACCGATAAACAACAGCGCGAGGAGTTGGCGCTGCTGCAGTGGATGAACAACAAACATGCGGCCGCGGCGCATGCGGACCGGTCGGAACTCGAAGCGCGGATCGCTTCGTATGAACTGGCGTTTCGCATGCAGATGAAGGCGCCGGAGCTTGTCGATGTTAAGAGCGAATCGGAGGCGACGCGGAAGTTGTACGGGCTCGACGATCCTAACTCCGAGACGTTTGGAAGGCAGTGTTTGCTGGCGCGCAGGATGGTCGAACGCGGCGTGCGGTATGTGCTGGCGCTGCATGGCGCGGGCGGCGATCGATGGGACGATCACGGCGATGTGAAGGGGCGGATTCCGAAGCATTGTAAAGAAGTGGATCAACCAGTGGCAGGCCTCTTGGCGGATTTAAAGGCGCGCGGGTTGTTAGACGATACGCTTGTCGTTTGGGCCTCGGAAATGGGGCGAACGGCATTCGACAATAACCTCGTTACCGACAAACCGGGGCGCGATCACAATCAATACGGGCTTGTGGTGTGGATGGCGGGCGGCGATGTGAAAGCGGGTGCGACGTTTGGCGAAACCGATGAATTCGCGACGCGCGCCGCGGGCGAGCCGATTCCGGTACGCGACGTTCACGCCACAATTCTGAATTTGATGGGACTCGATCAGGAGCGCCTGACGTACTTGCACGCAGGGCGGTACAAAAAGCTGACCGATATCGGCGGACGCGTGATTTCCGAAGTGATTGCGTAGTCATGCGCGACGTCCGGCATGGTGTGCGGCTGGCGCTGAAACAGCCATTGTGGGCGGCGGCGATTGTGTTGTCGCTCGCGGGTGGGATCGGCGCGACGGTGGCTGTTGATGCGGCTGTGAATGCGATCTTGCTGACGAAGCTGCCGGTGGGCGAGGCGGATCGAATCGTGCGCTTGCAATTTCGCGCGGGCGGCCATGACAGCGATTGGTATCCCGACGATGTCGAGAAGGTACGGGGAATTGGGGCCTTCCAGGGCGTGACGGCCTATCAGAACGCACGGACGTTTCGGCTGTCGCAGAGGCGTGTGTTTGGACAGGCGGTGGAGCGAAATTACTTTTCGCTGCTGAATGTCGTTCCGGTGCGCGGGAGGATGGCGGTCGACCGCGACACGATCGTGATCAGCGAAGGGTTATGGCGTTCCGAGTTCAATGCGGACGAATTCATCGCGGGACGGCATATCGAATTGAGCGGGAGGTCTGCAACGATCGCGGGTGTGGCGCCGGATGCGTTTCGCGGGATCGAGTTCGGATTTCTGCCGTCTCTGTGGGTGTTGAAGGAAAACACAGACGGCGTGAGCGTGGCGGCGAAGCTCGCCCCCGGAATTTCGCCACAACAGGCTCAGGCGGCGCTGGACGCGGCAATTCCCGGGCTGCAATGGCTGTCGTTCTTCGAAGGCCCGCGATCGATTCAAGTTGCGCCGGCCGGGCAGTTCGTCAGCAACTTCCGCGCACTCGCCGAGGTATTGCTGACGGCGCTGTCGATCTTCGCTGGCTTCGTACTTTTCATTAGCTGCGCGAACGTTGCGAACTTACAACTGGCGCGGGCCGCGAGCCGGGCGCGTGAGTTCGCGACGCGTCGAGCGTTGGGAGCGACCGAGGGCGTCATCTTGCGCCAGTTTCTCGGCGAGTCGGCGGCGCTCGCCGTTGCAGGCGGGGCCGGTGGATTGCTGCTAGCTTGGTGGGCGACCGAAGCGCTGACGACATTCCGGCTGCCCGAGATGAACGTGGCTCTGCACATTGCGATGCCGCTTGATTGGCGCGTGACGGCGTTCGCGGTCAGTGTGACCATGTTGACGGTGTTGATGACAGCGGTGTGCGCGATCATGGCGAAACCGCTGTTGCGCGATATTCTGCTGGGCGTGCAGGTGGCGCTTTCGATGGTGCTGATTGTATCCACATCGCTTCTATTGCAGAACGTGCGAAACGCTGGAGGGCGCGTGACCGGATTTGACCCTTCCCAAGCGCATATTGTTTCGATCGATCCGTCGTTGAGCGGCGTCAAGACCGAGCAGGTACCGGCGTTGATCGACCGGTTGCTGGAGACATCCGTGGCAGTGACGAGCAAGGTTCCGCTCACGCTGTATGGCTCGGGGATCGACCTGGGAGACAAGAAGTTCACGGAGCTTTATCTTGTAACGCCGCGGTTCTTTGAAGCACTGCGGATTCCACTCATGGACGGCCGTGTGTCTGGGGAGCGCGGGGACAAGAATCGCGTGCTGGTGAATGAGGCGCTGGCGAAGGCTGTGTTTAGGGGCGAACGGGCGGTGGGGCGCCGAATCGGCGAGAAGGGCCAGTACGAGATCATCGGCGTGGTGGGCAATCACGATTCGATGATCATCGGCGAAGATCCGTCGCCGATGGTGTATCAGTCGCTACGCGAAAATCCGTATAGCGGGGAGATGGCAATCATTGCCAACTCGACGGTTCCCCGCTCCGAGCCAAATCTTGCCTATTTCAACGCGCGCACGGGGCGGGATCAGCTGGACTCGGCGCTGTTTGTGCCGCGCGTGACGGCGGCGATTGTGAGTGGTTTTGGGTTGATCGGCTTACTGCTGACTGGCGCGGGTTTGTATGCGATAGTGGCGACGAATGTTGGCGCGCGAATGCGGGAGATCGGGATTCGATTGGCGCTGGGCGCGACGGCGCGGCAGGTGTTGTCGGCGATATTGCGGCGAACGGCACTGATCACTCTGAGCGGCGGCGTGGTTGGTGCGTTGGCGTCGATCTGGGCCGTCGAAATTTTCGATTCGGTGTTGTACAACGTCCGCCAAGGCGGCTCGTTAGCGTTCGCGGGGGCGGCTGGCGCGTTCGCGATTGTCGTCCTGATCGCGGCGTGGCGGCCCGCGCGACGGGCGTTGTCTCGCGAGCCGCTCGACAGTTTACGCGCGGAGTAGTTACTCGTAGCGCAGCGCGACCATGGGATCGATGCGAAGGGCGCGGCGTGCGGGGACGATGCAGGCCACTATACCGGCGCCAAGTAGCAGCAGAGCGACAACGGCGTAGGTAGCCGGATCGGTGGTTGAGACATCGGGTACCAGGAATGCCGCCAGCGGTTTCGTGATAAAGACCGCGATGAGCAGCCCGACACCGAGTCCGACACCAATAAGAGACGCGCATTCGCCCAGCACGAGGAGAATGACCGAGCGCGGCTCAGCGCCAAGCGCGACACGCAGGCCGATTTCGCGAATACGACGGGCGATCGAGAAGGCAAGAACACCGTAGACGCCGATACCGGTCAGCGCCAGACCGAGCGCGCCCATCGCGCCGAGCAGCGCGCTGCCCACGCGGCTTGGGAGCATGGCCATGCCCATGGCGCTACGCATGGGGCGAACGTCAATCGCGGCGGAATCGTCGATGGCCGCGAGGCGCGCACGCACGGCATTGACGAGCGCGGCAGGCTCGGCGTGGGTGCGAACCATCCATTGCACGGCGGCGCCGCGGCCTTCGCCCACTTCCGCTTCGTATGGCCGAAACAACGCTGGCCGCATGTGGTCGCTCAAGTAGGCGTACTTGGAGTCGCGCGCGACTCCGACGACAACGCGCTTGTCGACGGTGCGTCCGAGAGGAGATCCGCCGCCAAAAACTGACGCGCGAACGACTCATTGACGATGATGGAATCGGCTGGCTCGGCGGCGGCAAACTCGCGGCCGGCCGCCAGCGGCACGCCAATCGTCGCGAAGTAGCCGGGGCCGGCGCGATTGAAGTGATACCGCATAAATATGCGTTCGCCAACGCCATCGCGCTGCAAACTGCCGCCGTGCGTGGCGTCGTCATTCATGGGAATCATAAGGGTGAGCGCCAGGGCGCGAACACCTGGAAGCGCCTCAATCTCACGTTGGACGCGATCGGCGAAAGCGGCTTTCTTGGCGACATCTTGATTGCGGTCTGGCGTAAGCCTGACTCGCACGTACATCGTGCGATCCAAGTCGAAACTCGGCTCAACGCCCGCCGATGCCGCGAGGTTGCGGGCGAATAAGACCGCCGCTGTCAACACGACGATCGAGACGGCGACTTGCGCGACGACGAGAACACGCCGCAGGGTCAAGCGGCCGCCAACCGATGATTTCATCGCGACGCCCAATTCGCCTCGGGAGATTCGCAGCGCCGGCAGCAGTCCGACCGCAATGGAACAGCCGACCGCCAGCAGCGTCGCGTAGGCGAGCAGCCGCCAATCGGGCTCCATGCGGAGTGCAAGTTGCACCGGAAGATCGAGTGGAATTCGATTCAACAGGCGCGTCAGGAGGAAGTTGATCGCCAATCCGGCGGCCGTCCCCGCGCTCGCCAGCAGCAGAGACTCGGTGAGTATCTGGCGTACGAGCCGCCACCGGCCAGCTCCAAGCGATGCGCGGACCGCGAATTCCTGGACTCTCGCCGAGCCGCGCGCCAACACAAGGTTGGATACGTTGATGCAGGCGATCATCAGCAGCAGCCCGGCTACGGTCAGCAGCATCGCGAAGAATGCGGCGATGCCCATCATCGTTCGGCCTTTGAATCGCTCAAGTCCTTGCAGGGGGTCCATGTGGCAATTCTGCACGTATTTGAAATTGCGGTCAGGGAAGAGTTCGTCGAGGCGGCGCGCTGCTGCGTGGAGGCGTTCCAATAGCGCCGTCTGACTGAGACCATCGGCGGAGCGGATGACCAGAATTAGAGAATAGAGGTTGCCGCGAACGGGTGCGTAAAGATCGGAGCTTAAGCCGAAGCCGAAAAGGGAACGGTGATCTTCGGGGAGCACTCCTATTACGCGGTGTGGACGGCCGTCGAGCTCGAGAACGCGTCCGATGACATCGGCGTCGGAGGCGAGATTCGACCGCCACATTGCATGCGAAATGACGACGACATCTTCGTCGCCTCGCTGAATTCCCCGCCCTAGCGCCAGCGGAATTCCGGCGAGGTCGAAGAGATTGTCGCTCACGCGAAACGCATGGAGGGAGCGAGTTTCGCCGTTCGAGCGCCAGTTGATTTCGCCATCTTCGCGGTAGCCGGCGACACCATGAAAAAGATTCGATTCGCGCAGGAACCGGAATTGTTCGGCGCCGATGTGACTATTGCCGCCGACGCGCGCGCTCCACAATGTGGCGCCATCGCGGACCGAGGGAACGCTGAAGAGGAATTCCGTCGTGAGCGAGAACAGCGTGGTGTTGACGCCGATGCCCAAGGCCAACGAAAGCACCGCCACCGCAAGGAATCCTGGGCTGCGCCGGAGAGAACGCAGGCCGTAGCGAACGTCGGAGAGCAGGTCTTCGAGCCAGCGGAGCCGCCACTCGTCGCGGGTGCGCTCGCCGAGCGAAGCTTGCGAGCCGAACTGGGCGCGGGCGCGCCGTATGGCTTCAGCCGGCGATAAGCCCTCGCGGATCAGCTCGGCCGTGTGTTCTTCGATGTGCAGCCGCATCTCTTCGGCGAGTTCGGCATCAAACTCCCCGCGGTTACGCAGGGACGAAAACTTCTTCCACCATGTCACGTGTAGCCACTTACGCGTTTTTCAAAACGAGCCGCATGCCGTGGATCATGCGGTCGAACTCCGAGTTCGCTCGCGCGAGTTCCATGCGGCCCTTCGGCGTCAATTTCTAGAAACGCGCCTTTCGATTGGTCTCCGACACGCCCCATTCCGCCGCGAGCCAACCTTTCACGAGCATCCGGTTCAATGCCGGATACAGCGATCCTTCTTCCACGGAAAGCAGATCCTTCGAGGACCCGTCAATTGGGTGAAGACGCCACCGACGTGCAGATCCTTCTTCCACGGAAAGCAGATCCTTCGAGGACTCCTTGATGCGCTTGGCGATGGCGTAGCCGTGAAGCGGCCCGCTTGCGAGCGTTCGGAGAATAAGAAGAAACAGA